>PDWI01005581.1_pt1 | contig 16152 bp, 12 predicted proteins | sample 1430891 | NCBI WGS metagenome assembly PDWI01 (sample SAMN01162508, study PRJNA174530) | Oral metagenome, whole genome shotgun sequencing project. | biome: Marine environment; feature: Marine mammal; material: Swab sample of the gingival sulcus; isolation source: swab sample of gingival sulcus...
TTCAATAAGCGCATGTTAATTAAATTAAACAATTCAGCATGGGTTAGCGTATTGATCAGTTCGGTGCCGAGGTCGTCGATAATTAACAAGTCGCAGTCACTTAGTAGTTGGTAGCGCGTTTTGGCATCGGCATCGTTGCCAAAGCGGTAGTCTTTAACCGTATCGAACAACTTGTAAGCAGTTTGATAAATAACGTGATAGCCATCGTCTATTAATCTCTTTGCAATACAGCTGCACATAAAGGTTTTGCCCTGACCAACATCACCATAAAATAATAAATTTTCTTGATTGTTGTCGGCAAAGTTGGCGATAAAAGACATTGCGATTTCGACAATTTCGGCCATGTTTTGGCGCGGGCTTAGCGTTTCACCCTCTTCAATGATATCGCTAAATATATTTAGATTAAATGATTCAAAATTTTCTTCAGTTAGTTTGGCGCGCAGGTCAGAATTGCGGTAAGCTAAATCAATTAATGCACGACTAAAGCAGTTGCAGCGGCTGCCGTCTTCTAAATAGCCACTATCTTGACAGGCCTCGCAATCGTATAGCGGGTCGAGATAGTTGGCTGCAAAGTTATGATCTTTTAGTAATTGCCGCTTCTTTTTAACAAAGCGCTTGCCAATTTTGGCAACTTCTTTGGCAGCCAGCGGCGCATTAGCGGCGTTGTTCGCCAATGCGCTGATCATTTCTTTTACAATATTTGCCATTTCGATGTCAATTGCTTTTATTTGCGGAATAGCAGTGTATATTTCCTGCTTTCGGCTTTGTGTCACTGCTGCATTGCGCGCGCGTTTAGCTTCAAATTGCTTGCTGACCTGTTTAATTAAATCGTTCATGATTTCACCTGTTTTGTCGATTGGCTTTTTTCTTTATTACGGCATCTAAATCTGCTGGTTTTCGCTTTGGGGTATAGTTTTGAAACTTAGTGCGTTTAACTTTACTGCTCGGGCGCACTGCCGTTTTATCGCCTTTAAAGTTTTTATTTTCAAAAAACTGTTTAGCTGTTTCAATAGTGGGTTTTCCAGTTTTAGCGATTGCTTCAAAATTACCGTTTAAGTAGTTTAGATTGGGGTTATTGGTGCGCCGCGTCGCCTGCTTGACGACATATAATATGTAGTCTTCGTCATAATTTTGCGCGTCGCGCCAGTCGCTAACGGTCTTTTGTACCTCGGTTGGTATCTGCCTCTGGTTAATGCCTAGTGCGCGGCAAACCTCTCTAAACAGCTGGTAATGCTTAATTTCGTCGCGTTCACTATCGCGCAGTGCTGTCATACTGAAAATGCTGCTGTTGTACCAATTTTTGATTATGCCTTCTATATAATTAAGTTGGTTGCGCGCAATGGCGCGCTCTTCATAGGTAATGTAAAAGGCCATTACGACGAGGTCGATATCCATATGGTAGTTTTCTAAAAATGTCAATACGCGACTTTTTTCTTGTGGTGTCAGCATGCGCCGGGCATAAAATTCGATGTCTTCAAACATTTTTTTGACATGCGGGTTACTCAGCGCCGCTAAAAGTTTGCTGGACGTAGCTGCTGTTTTAGGTTTTTTAACCAGTGGTAGCGGGTTGCCGTTTTCAACATATTTTTCGCGTATCGAATGAAAACTGACGTCAAATTGGTGCTCTGAATGGTTGACATTGTTAACAATACAGCTGACAATGCCCTGTTTTTGCCAATAGTGCCAAGCGGCGACTACCTCGTTAATGTCGATGCCCAGTTGTTTGGCGATTGTCTCGTTTGAAAAACTGCTGTTTCCGGTGCAGGCTAAATAATAGCCCAACAGGTAAACTTTGACGTAATCGCCGTTGGCTAAGGTCATAAAATCGTTAATAAATATATTCTCTATTGCGGTTTGGCCAAAGTCAATTTTCGGCCTGCTCAGTTTAAACATGGTAATCTCCTTACGCTATCAATCTTACCACACATTTGGCAAAGAGGGTATATTTTTACAAAAAAATGGTTTTAAACGAAAATAATGCTTGCATTTATTTGTTTTTTGTGATAGGTTATTTATGTATACTTTTTTATTCGCGAAAGAACAAATGGAGTAATAATGATAAATAATAAGTTAATTGTGAACCAATTAAGGCTATTCACTGTTATTGTTGTTGCCATAATGCTATTTTTTGGCGCAAGTTTTAATGACAGTTTTCTTTATGCGCAGGGGCTTCTTGGGCGCTCTGCGCAGGGCGATTCAGTACGTGTTGAGCAGATTAGCAAGTACAGTAAGCGTATAGACAACACGGTGAGCGCCAAAGTTACTAAAACAGCCATACTAGTCGATGGCAAACCAATTGCCTTTTGTGCTAACCGCAAAGAGGCGAAGCAAGTTTTAATTTTATTAAAGCATAAGTACAGCGATAATAATGCTACACTAAAATCAATCGACTTCGTCGAAAATGTCACCATTGAAAAAGCCAAAGTGGCGCTCGATGATTTTCGTGGTTATCCGTCAACAGAAGAGCTGTTGGCGTACATCGAAAAAGGCAATGCAGAAGATAAAACTTACACTGTTCAAGCTGGTGACACATTTTCCAGCATATCAACCAAAACGGGCTTAACTGTCGAAGAAATAATTTTGGCTAACCCGCAGCTGGCAAAGCAAAAATTCCTCAGCGAAGGTCAAAGCATCAGCGTGGTTGTGCCCGATTCTTTAATTCATGTTAAAACTGTTGATACCATTAGCTATGAAAAGGAAACCGATTTTGAAGTCGTTGAAGAAGGTACTGACAGGTTATTTGAAGGCGAATTTGACATTAAAGTTAAAGGCGAAAAGGGCAAAAGCAGTTATGTCGCCGAGCGCGTTTTAATCAATGGCGTTGAAGCTAGCCGCGAAATAATATCTGAAACGGTTATTACAGAACCTAAAACACAAGTGCTAAAGGTTGGCACAAAAAAGGCACCGCCTAAGAAGGGCACAGGTTTCTTTGTTCGACCGGCGCGTTCTTATGTCATTACATCGCCCTTTGGCGAAAGAAGAAGTTACGGCATTCATACTGGTATCGACTTGGCAATGCCAATTGGCCGCGACATTACTGCGGCGGATGGCGGGGTTGTAACATTTGCCAGTTATCGCGGCACCTATGGTTATCTTGTTATCATTGACCATGGCGATAGAAAAAAGACCTACTATGCGCACTGTTCAGAGCTATTAGTTAAGCCCGGGGATAAGGTGTTCCAAGGTCAGCGCGTTGCGCTATCGGGCAATAGTGGTCGCAGTACCGGCCCACATTTACACTTTGAAGTAAGAATTGATGATGTGCCGGTTAATCCAATAGATCATGTCAAACTGAAGTAAGTTTTAGTTAAAAATAGCCTCAACAAGTCACTATTACACCATTCGGTAACAAGGAAATAGTGGCTTTTTTTGATTTTTAATGGCAATTTTTGTGAAAATCATGTATGATTAATATACAGTAAGTGTATTTGCTTTACGTAGTGTTTATTTGCCTTGTATATAATTGAGGGTTTTTATGATATATAAAACAATAAATCGCCTGAGCCGATCACAACGACGTTTGCGCGCTGCCTTGCTCTTAGTCTATTTTATAGCAGTTGCGTTGTTTTTTGTTGTTAAAAATAACGCTCATCTATTATTAGTAAATGCAGCGCAGGCTGAAAGACCGCAAATGACGGCGGCGGCAGTAGATCAGCAAAAGATTTTTAACGATGTTTACGGGCACCAACGGCAAGCAGCCAGCATGCGCTATTTGTCGCATTTAATAAAGCGGCGTGACCTGTTTTATCCGAGCGTTAAGGCAGTTGTATTCTATATCAATGACAAAGCCTATTTTTCGTTTAAAGATTACGCTACCGCGCGCGATGTCATTAAATCCTTAAAGACTTATGATGATACAAATTGTGATTTGCTAGATGTTAAACTAGAAGAGAATATTCGCTTTGCAACAGAAAACATTTCCATTTCTAATTTCGACGGCTACACCAATTTTGACAGTGCCTTAGAATATATCGCAAACGGCGGTATAGAGGTGGTATCATATACCATTGCCAAGGGTGATACACTATCAGACATTGCCAACAACAACAATTCTACAGTTGAGAAACTACTAGCCGACAACCCCTATTTAAAAGACAAAAAATATTTAACCATTGGTGATACTTTAGTGATAAATCGCCCTGAACCGCTTGTTACGAAGTACGTAACAGTGTTAGAAACACGCACAGAAGTGCTGGCGCCGGCTGAAGAATACGTCGACGATGCAAACCTTTATGTTGGTGAGAGAAGGTTAATTACTAAGGGTGAACCGGGCGAAAAGCTGTTTACTGAAAAGGTTACTTATCGCAATGGTGTATCGGTAGAGCGCGTTGTTCAATCAGAAGAAGTGGTTGTCGAAGCGACCAGCGACGTTTATCAAAGGGGCACACGCGAATTGCCGCCTCAACTGGCCAAGTCTACTTTAATGCGCCCTGTTACTGCTTACCGTGTGACGTCGCGCTTTGGCCCAAGATCACTGGGCTACCATTATGGCATTGACTTAAAAGTGCCTTATGGCACACCGGTATATGCCGCTGAGGGTGGTGTTGTAACGACCTCGGGTTATCGCGGTGCGCGTGGCAATCTAATTGTTATCGATCACGGTGGCGGGCTTGAAACCTATTACGAGCACAATTCAGAGCTGTTAGTTAAGGTCGGTCAGCGCGTTACAAAGGGGCAAAAAATTTGTCTTAGTGGCAATTCGGGCAGAAGCACCGGCCCGCATTTGCATTTTGAAATGAAGTTAAATGGCGTCTCGGTTAATCCCGAAAAATACTTGCCATTCTAAAGTTGAGGTGGGTTATGAACGAAAAAATTCTGGTAGTTGAAGATGAAAAGCCAATTTCGGACATATTAAAATACAATTTAGGCAAAGAAGGCTACACGGTAATTACTGCTTTTGATGGCGAAGAAGCGCTCAATAAAGCGCTGTTTGAAGACCCAGATCTTATTTTGTTAGACGTTATGCTGCCCAAAATGGACGGTTTTCAGGTTTGCCGCAGAGTAAGAGAAAAAAGCAATACGCCAATTATAATGTTGACAGCTAAAGAAGAAGAAGTCGACAAAGTGCTCGGCCTAGAACTTGGCGCCGACGACTATGTCACCAAGCCGTTTAGCATGCGCGAAGTGATTGCGCGTGTCAAGGCCAATATTCGTCGTATTAGCATTGACAGCAGTTCAAGTGATGAAAAGTCAAAACTGATTGGCACCAAAGATCTTGAAATTAATCTCGATCGTTATGAAGTGCGCAAGCGTGGCGAGTTGATAGAGTTGACCTTGCGCGAATTTGAGTTGTTGCGCTATTTAGCGTCGAAAGAAAATTATATTTTTTCACGTGAGCAACTGTTGAAAGATGTATGGGGCTATGAGTATTTTGGTGATATTAGAACAGTTGATGTCACGGTGCGTCGGCTGCGCGAGAAAATTGAAGACGATTCTTCTAACGCCAAATACATTGTTACCAAACGCGGTGTCGGATACTATTTTAGAAAGGAATAGTCGGTGCTTAAGAGTTTAAGGTGGAGATTTATTGTCATATTTCTCACACTCGTTTTAATTGCCATTGTCATATCGGGCGTATATATCATTCAGTTCTTTGAACGATATAATTACGACTTAGTGAGTTCAAGGTTAGACGACTTATCAAAATTGATGTTGCCTGACCTTGAAGTGCATAGTGACTTAATTGTCGAACGCGACAAAGTGGCTCAAATAATTAATGGTCCGCAAGGCCTTAGAATCCGCGAAGAGGTATACGTTGTTGCCAACAACACGATTGTTGCATCGACAGCTAGCTTATTAACTGAAAACGCTTCAGAACACCTCAATATGGATTTATTGCTGACCGGCTTAAGTGGCACGGTTGACCGTGAAATTGTCGAACTGTCGCTAGACAACGGCGCACTGCGCGTTATGGACAAAGTTTACCCCATTAAAAGCGGTGGTAAAATTGTTGGTGCGCTCTATATGCGCTATGACCTCAACGATACCGATAAAACAGTTGGGCGGGCGCGTTCTATTATCATACAATCCGTTCTCATTGCGCTGGCCGTAACCATGTTTTTGGGCGCCATTATTTCTAAAAACGTAACCGATCCAATAAACGACATTACGCGCAAGGCCTATAAGATGGCGCGCGGTGACTTTGAACAACACGTAGAAGTAAAGTCGGACGACGAAATTGGTAAACTGGCCGAAATGTTTAACCACCTGACCAATCGCCTAAAGCAAAGTTTAAATTATATTTCGCAAGAAAAGAGCAAATTTGAGGCAATTGTCAACAATATTGACGACGGCATTATTGCGCTAACCGCAAAGCGCGAAATTATACATATCAATCAAAAGGCGCTTAATATGTTAGAAGCACATCACATTGTTGTCACCGATCATTACGATGACTTAGCCGTGCAATTGCCCGATCAATTAGATTATCACAATATCATTAAGCAATATCCCGAAATGCGGGGCACCAGCGTGGTTTCGTTTGCCGATGAGACATTTCGCGTCAAGTTTGAACCCTTTGTCAGTGAAGACAGTAAACGGCGCGGTTTAATTATTGTCTTTCAAGATATTACCGAAAGCCAGCGGCTTGAAAATATGCGCAAAGAATTTGTTGCCAATGTTTCGCACGAACTAAAGACGCCGATTACCAGTATAAAAAGTTATTCTGAAACCTTAATGGATGGTGCCGTGGCAGACCCGCAAATGGCGAATCAGTTTCTCGATGTCATCAATTCAGAAGCCGACCGCATGAACCGAATTGTTAGAGATTTACTACAGTTATCTAATTTCGACGCCCAGCGCATACACCTCAATTTTGCCGAAAACGACTGGTGTCAACTGATCGATTCGGTGTTACAAAAAATGGCAATGCAAATCAAAAAGCATCAGCACGAAATAAAAACTATACTGCCCAAAGAACAGTTGGTGTCTAGTTTTGATTATGATCGCATTGAACAAGTGGTTGTCAATTTATTGTCTAATGCCATAAAATATACGCCAGAGCGCGGCAAAATTGTGCTGACATTAAAAAGCCAAGACGACGCCATTTACTTTAGCGTTGCCGACAGTGGCTTGGGCATAGACGAGGAGCATTTGCCACATTTATTTGAACGCTTTTATCGGGTTGATAAGGGTCGCTCGCGCGAAATGGGTGGCACCGGGTTAGGCCTTTCAATTGCCAAAGAAATTATCGAATTACACGGTGGCTATATCGATGTCACCAGCAAGAAAGACATTGGAACAACTGTTTATTTTGTAGTACCACAGCGCTTGTAAGTGTATTTTAATCGCCTTGTAATACGCCTGTAACACAAAGCGGTTATAATATGTATAAGGAAATTAGTGTTTGGGAGGTTTCCTGCTGTGAAAAAGAAAATTTTATTACTAGTATTAACATTGCTCATTTTATCGGGCTTTTCATATGCATTAGATGACGAGGCAACAGTGCAGTTAATTTCACCTGAAATAGATCAGTCAGGTCAGGTAAAGCATGCCTCGACAATTAATATTACGCTTAAATTGGTTGAAGATATCGATGCTTATTTGCAGTTGGTGCGCATTGATAAACCGGATATGCCGTTTGTCAGCGAAGAGGTGCTTGACGCAATTAACACAATGGCTAGCCGTGCGCCAACAGCTTGGTTGTCAGAAGATGCCAATGGCGTGCGCGACCCGGCGCCGCAAATCGATATCGCTGATTTGGCAATTGCCGAGCTGTCAGATGAACAGTTAAAGGCGCTTTACGTCGAACAGGGTGACCGCGTTATCGCCGCCAATCATGCTTACGTTCAGGCCTATCACACCATGCGTGATACTTACTCAGCCAAGCAACTGACCAAAATGATCGATGAAAGACAATTGTTAGCTAACGGCTTAGATCAGTTTTACGCTGTGCGCAATGATTATGAAAAACAAGCGATTCAGTTTTTTATCTTGCAAGACAAGTACAACAGCCGATTTAGATATACAGTTGTATCAGAAGTTTCGGTTACACGTAATGGTCCGCTGCCCTATTTTAATTATGCAGTAAGTGATATTGAAACTGCCAAGTACGAATTAATTTTGCGCGATAGCAAAACAGATCATCTATTGATGCCAAAACGCCGTTTTGTCGTCGTTGATTAGGTGTTTAAAATGAAAGAAACTTTCAAATCAATTGCGCTGGTCAGCTTGACGTGTTTACTCGTCGTCTTGGTCGGCGCTTTGTGGTTTGAGCCGGCACAAGGCGATAGTGCCCCGCAACAAAAAAAGAAGGTGTATACTGTAAGCGACGTCTCTTATTTGATCGATGTTGAATCTGTTAATGTTATTTCAGGTAATGATCAAATAAAGACGTTTTTTTATGATGTCGGCAATACCTTTAAAAATTTAAAACCGATTATCGCCAATAATCTCATGTATATTAACGACAGCGTTGAAATATCGCGCGATGCCTATTATGCGGCAAGGGGCAGCAATAGCGTTGAATTTCAAATGCGCGGTGAGCTGTCTTCTAAGGCGTTGCTGTCGATTATCAGCAACAGCGACATACTGTTTAAGCCTAAAATAGAACGTGTTGCAAAAATTTTGGTAACAGCTGACAGTGCCATTTACTTTAGCGATGGCAGCAAGTATTTTCAGCTTACGGCAGAACCGCTCGGCATAGATGTGGCGGGCTATTTATCGTCTTTAGCATTGCGCAGTGAAGTTGTTTATAGTACAATAGACCAACAGCTAAGTATTGAACAAAGCACTGTAAATGGCGAGGCCACACTGTTGCCAACGGCAATTGAAAAAGATTTTAAACCGGTAAAGGTATACCTTGAAACAACACCGCAAAAAGAAGAAGAAGTCTTACTATTAGCCAGTAGAGTGTTTGGTTCGCGGCTCAATTTTGTACGCCGCTTTTTTGATGTCAATGGCTCAGTTGTTATGTTATATGGTTACGGTGAACAAGCCTTAAAAATTGCCAATGATGGCATGCTAACAGTTAATCAAAAAATTAATCGTCAGACCGAAAGAGAAGCCAACTTGTTAAAAGACATTAAGCTGGCGCTTGACGTTATTGCAGACTACAACCAAGACATTACACAAATTTACCTAAAGTCGGCCGAATACATTAAAGATGGCGAAAACAGTGGTTACACCTTTAACTTCGGCTACAAAATAAATGGTTATGATGTTTATAACGATGCTGGCGTGGCTGGCATTAAAGTTAAAATTGTCAGTGGGCAATTACAGTACTACAGGCGCCATTACAAGCATTTCTCAGAATTGGCTGAAACGCGTGAAGTTGTACAGACGCTACCAATTTTGGCCATTATGAACAATCAAGAAAACTATGATAGAATTGTGCAAAATTATATGACTAAACACCCCGGCTACAGCAATGACAGCGCTTCGTTTACGCAAATATTGGCAAAAATTGCCAATTTCAAAATGCTTTACGTCGACAGGGGCACGCTATTAGTACCAGCCTATCGCTTTGATATTGAAGACTTTCGCTATTATTTTAACGCCTACGATTTTTCATTGGTCGAAGAGGAGGTAAAATAATGGATTGGTCGAAGGTAAAATCAATTTTAATAGTCGCCTTGTTAGTTACAAATTTAGTTATTGTGATGTTTATCGTGCTTGATGGCGCAGCAGAAAACAAAATGTCGATGTCAGAACAAAGGGCTTTAATTGATAAAATATTAAGTAATGCAAGCGTTGCTAATAAAATAGGTGATGACGTACCGACAGCAGAAACAATGCCACAACTGACGATTGCTTATCAGATTTATGATATGGCTAAATTGGCGCGCCAGGTGTTAGGCGAATACAGCGAAGAAAACGGCCTTTATCAAGGTGAACATTACAATATTACACTTGACAACAATACGCTTTTCATTGTCAATATAGATGATTATGCTGATAAGGCAACTGATTTAGAACAGGCAACGGCAGTTGCAACGGCTTTTATTAAGCGCTATTTTGGTGAAACAGCTGATTATGCGCTGCTTGAAAGCAATGTTACAAAAAACGGAATTATTTTGCAATATGCGCAGATATTTGGAGACTATTACATTTACGATACGGCGATGCGCATTGTTGTGCAGGGCGATCAAGTTGTAACGTTTGAACGCAAGTGGATGACAGTTCAACCGGTAGAAAAAGCACAACAGCCAGTAAAGGCCTGTTGTCACGCCTTGTTTTCGGCAATTGATCAAATTACTGTCAACGCGCCCACTACCATAGAAGCGGTCGACTTAGGTTATCGGCTTGAAAAAACCCTGTTGGGCGAAAACGTGCAGTCGGGCGATGCGCTACCATATTATCGCTTTAAGCTGGCAAACGATCAGCAATTATTCGTTCCGGCATTATCAGAAGAATTAGAAAAAACGCTATCAGAACAGTAAAATTATCAATCGAAAGGTAAATTATGGCTTTATTTTTTTCATCACTTGCCAGTGGCAGTAGCGGAAATTGTCAGTTGATTAAATCGAATTGTACAACCCTGTTATTAGACGCCGGTTTAACTGGCAAATACATCAGCCAAGCGCTTGGCCATTATGACATTACACTAGATACGGTTGACGGCATTGTCGTCACCCATGAACACAGTGACCATATTGCAGGGCTTGGCGTCGTGCATCGCATGGCCAATTTGCCGCTTTATATGAACGAACTGACATGGCGTGAAGTAAAAGATAAAATTGGCAAAGTAGATGCTTCAAAGATAACTATTATTGATAGCGAAAAGGCCTTTGAAATTGGCGATATTGTGGTTTCGCCGCAGCGCGTTTCGCACGATGCGGCTGATCCATTGTGTTTTACATTTGCCAAAAAAGACACCAAAATTGCGGTTATTACCGACTTAGGCAAAGTAGACGATGCAATCATTGACGTTGTCAGCAATTCAAATTTAGTTATGCTTGAGGCCAATCACAATGTCGAAATGCTAATGTCGGGCCCTTATCCGTACCCGCTTAAACGGCGTGTCGTCGGTGAAAAGGGGCACTTGTCTAACGAGATTTGTGCCGAGGTGGCGATTAAGGCAATTGAGCATGGCAAGTTATCAACTGTTTTACTGGCGCACTTGTCGCGCGAGAACAACACACCCGAGCTGGCTTATCAAACTGTTAAAAGCATGATGCTCGAAAGGGGTATTGTAATTGGTAAAGATATTATGCTAGACCTAACTTATCGCAATCGCACGGGAAATTATTATCGTTTAGATGGTTAAAAATAGTTGTTAAATAAGGCACTTTCCGATATAGTATTGTTAGGGAGGCTGGCTTGACTAATCTAAAGATAGAATTAAGAAATCTCAGACTAATGGTTTTGGGAATATTAATTTCTAAAACGGGTAGTGTTGCTTTTACTTTTGCAGTAGGGCTTTATGTGTTGGGCGTAACTGGCTCGGCTATGAAGCTGGGAATTTCTGTACTGCTATTTACGGTACCGCGCCTTATTTTTACGCCGATAGCTGGCGTATTAGCCGATAATTTTAACCGCAAATACATTGTTGTGTTTGGCGACATTATCAGCGGCCTTATCGTGCTCTGCGGCTTGTTAATGCCAAAACCATCGATTACACTGGTCTATATTATTGTGGTGCTGTTAAGTAGTGTGCAGTCCTTCTTTGAAGTTGCCTTTCAGGCGGCGCAGCCAGATATTGTTTCAGACGAAAAACTATTTAAACTCAACGCCTATAGTCAATCGGCCATGTCGGCGACTAATATTGTTGGCTTTGTACTCAGTGGCATTCTATTATCATTTGGTATTAAATTTGTTATTCTGGTAAATGGCGTTTCGTTTATTTTATCGGGAATTTCAGAATGGTTTATTGATTTTTCGTTTAATAAGAAGGCAGCCCCCCTCAAAACTACTGAGAAACAGTCGTTTACAGAACAATACAAAACATCAATGGCCGTTTTCAAGCAAAAGCCGATTATCGGCTATGTTGTCAGCTTGTCTTTGGCGGCCAACTTTTTTATTGCGCTAAGCGTTTCGGTGCCGCTGGTTTATATGATGAACCGCATGTTAGGTATTTCTGAGACCTATTTGGGCATTATAAACGGTGTATTATCGGCTGGCATATTTGTCAGTAGTATGGTTTTAGCCAAGCGCAAAGTACATAATTTATATAAGAACAGCTTTTTATTTGCTGTTATTGTCGGCATGACACTTGTCTTTATGGGCTTGCCATTTATTTTAAGTACAACCTATGCAGTGCCCTTTTCAATAGCTATTTTAGCAGTTTTACATTTTATTGCTGGTTATTCAGTACCAGCTTTTAGCGTACCGATAATTACCTTAGAACAACAATTTATTCCACCCGAATTAAGAGGTAAAGTGTTTGGCCTTATTAATTTAGCATCTGAAATCGGCCGCCCAATCGCCATATTAATTAGTTCACTATTAATACCGACGGTTTTGCCAATGCATATTTTAATGTTTTCTGGCGTCATGATTATTTTAGTTACCGTTATTGTGATGACATCGCCGGTAGTAAAGGTGGCTTTTGCAGAAAACCAAATGAAGCAAACGGCTGAGACCGGTGAGTGACACAGGGGGAAGAAAACCATGAAGAATGTATTTCGCAGTTTGGCAGTATTCACTTTAGTAATTTTTTTATTGACAGCCTGTAATAGCAAAAGTGGCAATAAGCAAACCGAAGTAAACAGCGGCGCAGATGATCCTGCTGCGGCGACAACCGAAAGCACTGCACCGCCAAATACTTTGGCGGCCGATAGCCTTGCTCAGTTTAAAGAGCCTTTAAAAGATTTTTTAATGACGCGCAACGAAACCGTATATCAGTATGATGCGAGCGACATTAACGCAAAGATCTTATGTGCCAAATCAGGCGAGCTAAGCGGCGGCATGTACTACATATTCGAGGGAGAATACAAAGACGAGCAAGGTCACCTACAGTATGTCAATCGCGCCTATTATTTAACTAATGATAAGCTGGCTGAATGCTATGATGAAGTTATGCCAGAGAATAAGCCAATTCTTGGTACAATTTGGCTAAAGTCACCTGTTAAGCTGGGCGATAAGTGGCAAACTGAATATCTCGATAAAAACGAGGGTTTTTTAAATGCCGTTGCAACAGTTACAAATATCCAAAAAGACTTTGTTGAAGTAGTCATGCAAATTGAAGATGATACAATTAAAGCAGAAGATCGCTATAATATTGTCAAACAGTTTCACAGAGATGATGTCGTTATCGGCAATGTGATTAAACTGTCAAATGGCAAGCTGGCGACTAAAACAGGTGATGCCAGTTACATTTACAAAGACGATAGCGACTATTTAAATCGTTTTACGTCTGAAAAAAGCCCAACTTATGAGCTGTTTGTTGACGGCACTTTATCGATAGAAGAGCGGCTTGGACGCTATCGTAAAGCTGTACGAGAAAGCAAAGACGATGCTCAAATTGTTGTAGCGCTTAGCGATGGCTTTCAATCAATTATTGAAAAACTTTATAAAGATATGACTATCTATGCCGATATGCTCAATTATGCCTTGGCGCATAGCAAAGATCAGCTGCCAATAGTCGAACAATATTATCAAATGGCGGTTAAAGATTTAGAATTTGATGAATATTATTATAAATCGCTTGAAGTCGCCAATTTGGACTGGCTCAATGAATGCCTGTACTTTGCGCAAGAAGACTCTGGTGTCGACCTTGACGCCATTAGAGCCAATAAAAACAACCCAATTCCGCAGCCGGGCGATTTTTTAGGTGCTAAATACTATGAAAAAATATTCCGCGAAAATGGCTATTTTGTAGGTCGTGCAAATACATCGGCAGAGGAAGAATACTACTCAGAAAGCGAGTTTTTTTATCCAAAGAGCCCAGCTGAGGTCAGTCGATATTTTATCGAACAAATTGACGATCAATATAAAGAGGCTAAGACATTTTTAAAGCTTGTCAGTCTAAAACAGCAGCATTATTTAGATTTTCAGTTTGCCAGTAATAAACCCTATCCACAACATTCTGAAAGAGACTATCTTACTTATTATATTAATCTACTCAGTCAAGCAGAGGAATACTACGGTCAACTGAGCGGTGCTTATAAAGAAGCCGCCACAGCGCATATGAATGTATTGTTGATAGACGTCATGAAGACCGATGAAAACGTAATAGAAAAGTATAATAGCTTTGTAACTTTAGCTGAAGATGGCTATATTGACCCGGTACTTGCAGAAAACGGGTACATCAATATATCTTGTCAATTTGATAAAGACTTATATACTGCTTTAGAAGACTATGTTAAAAGAAATAAGGACGGTTATTATGCGCCACATTTAGAAGCAATGCTCAAATCACTAAAAGAACACGACATGTACTATAATTTAGAACTGTCTAGTCTGTTAGAAGAGATAATGCCAGAAGATTATTATATTGCAGAGGGCACGCCCAGCTTAACAGTATTAATGCAAGATTTAGAATACTATGAAGAAGTAAGTAAAAACAACGAAATTGCTCAATCAGACGACTTTGTCAGGGTCAATACAGTGCAGGCGCTAATTGACCAAATTGCACCTGGTAAAAAAATCAAACTAAAGCGCGGCACCTATGTTCTCACAGGGCTTGAAGACTACCTGACAGATTATGTCAAATTAGAAGGCGGTAAGTTGACCATACACGATGTCGATGGCTTGACGATAGCCAGCCCAAATGGCCTGTCGCAAATTCTATCAGATGACATAGATAGCGTACTACACTTTGAAAAATGTAGTAATGTCAACTTATCGGGGCTGCGTATTGGCCATTTGGCACAAGAGGGTTGCATGGGCTATTCGCTAGAATTAGAAGATTGCAATTTATTTAAAATCGATAGCTGTGTATTATTTGGCAGTGGCTATAATTCGCTCGTCGCTAGGCGCGTTCAAAATTTAGATATACAAAACAGCGTTATGAGCGATGCCCAAAATTTAGGTGTTGCCCTATTTGACAGTAAAAATGCACGCTTAAACAATTTAATTATTGCGGATTGTGGCGGCAGCGCACTATACTGTGACAACAGTAAAGCCATTTTATTAAAAGATGTTAAAACGCTAAATAATGGCGGTTTTGACAGGCCAAACTATCACCCAATTCATGCTGTTGCGTCAGACATTGTACTGAATAACTTCGAAATAACAGAGGGGCCGCAATATGAAAATTTGGCAGAAAAAGGCGCAACAATTACAAATGAAGAATAGCTATGCGAATTAAACTGATTAGTGTTGGCAAAATAAAAGAAAAATACTACATGGCGGCAATCGCCGAATACGCCAAAAGATTGTCGCGCTATTGTAAGCTAGAACAAATTGAAGTTGCCGATGAAAAAGCACCCGAAAACTTGTCGGCAGCGCAAGTTGAACAAGTAAAGCAAATAGAAGGCGAGCGCATTTTAAAGCGCATAGTCAATAGCGATTATGTGATTAGTTTAGAAATTGCCGGCAAGGCATTGTCATCAGAACAGCTTGCTCAAAAGATTGACCAGCTCGCCATTGCCGGCAAATCACAACTGTGTTTTATCATTGGCGGCAGTTTGGGCCTGTCAGAAGAAGTTAGGCGGCGCAGCAACTTTGCACTTAGCTTTAGCAGCATGACCTTTCCGCATCAACTAATGAAAGTAATATTACTAGAACAAGTTTATCGCAGTTTTAAAATAATCAAAAATGAAACTTATCATAAATGATTTGCAACAATTAATAATGCCAAGCGATTAGCAAACAAGCGCTTGGTATTTTTTTGAGATTCAATTGATAAAAGCGGGTACAATAAAGAAGTAACATGTACTTTGTTAGGAGAAAGAAATATGAAACAATACAAAGTTGATGGCATGACCTGTTCGGCTTGTTCGCGGGCAGTTGAACGCGCCGTTAACAAGCTAGATGGCGTCAGTGCAACAGTTAACCTGACGACCAATATATTGACAATTGAAAGTGAACAGCCAGTTGACGACGCGCTCATCTTAGCAACTGTTGATAAGGCCGGCTATCAGGCGGCGCTTAACAAACAGCCAAAGACCGTTAAATTAAAAGTCGACGGCATGACCTGTTCAGCCTGCTCAGCAGCGGTTGAGCGCGGCCTAAAAAAACAGGCTGGTATTGACAATGTCAGCGTCAATTTGACAACGGGCATTGCGACCATTGATTACGATGCCAAAGCATTGCGCCTTTCAGAAATAA
>PDWI01007125.1_pt1 | contig 16151 bp, 9 predicted proteins | sample 1430891 | NCBI WGS metagenome assembly PDWI01 (sample SAMN01162508, study PRJNA174530) | Oral metagenome, whole genome shotgun sequencing project. | biome: Marine environment; feature: Marine mammal; material: Swab sample of the gingival sulcus; isolation source: swab sample of gingival sulcus...
TTATAAGAAAAACCGGGTTCTCTCAAATGTACATGTACATCGATAAAACCCGGAAAAAGATAAGTGTTATCTGTAAAAAAAATATCCCAATCACTCATAGTATTAGAGGAACTGGGATAAATATTAATAACATCATCGTCAATAAAAACATCGGATGTTATAAATTTTTTATTGTGAAAGACATTTAAATTTTTAAAACGAAGCATGTGACACCTCCTATAGTTTTATACTTAAATCTTCAATATTATATTAGGAGGTAGATATATTTGTCAATACTTTTTAATAAAAAAATAGTTACATTTTTGCAATAAAATTAAATATATGATTTTAGTTTTCGGTTGATGTAGGTGGTAATTTTTTGAATTTATTGTAGTGATAGTTTCATTTGTTTTTTATGGTTTAATCCATTTTGATTGTTGGATATGGAAAAATCCTTTATCTTCAAAATCATAGCTACTAGCGTAAATTTCTCCATCAGGAGTAACAAACTGCTCATGCAATTGAACATAAGGATAAATTTTAGTTAACTCACCATCTGGACTTAGCTTATAATAGCCATCATTAATAGGGCTAAGTAAATTATGACTGGCATAGAGATTATGATCTGGATCTTCATTTTGCTTAGAATACCAAGTATTTATAAGATAAAGATTATGGTCTTTATCAGCACCGATTGCCTCTGTGCTTTTCCAGTCCTTCCATTTGTCATTTAAAATATCTACTTTTAAGTTTTTATCGATATTATAAACTCTTGCCCTTTCCATATGATAATGAGTGGTAGCGCTAGGAATTAAGTAAGAGCATAGGTAGAAACCACCTTTTCCATTATTGTATACTCCAGAGAATGATGTTTGTGTATTCCACTGTTTTATTCTATGCATTATGCCATCACCTTTGTCTACAAATGCATATCGATAGTGGGGAGTATAAGGAGCAGGAACTTCTTTACCTTCTTGAGTTGTGTAAATATTTAGCAAATAAACAGATAAACCATTTACTTCGTATTTGTCTGCAAATATCTTAGAAATTGTATTTTTAGCACCGGCATCATTGGCTACATCATATAATAGTTTGCCGCTCATCATCACCTTAGTGCCATCTTTTACAAAGAAGTCGCTGACATTTTTACCTATTGCTTTGCCTGAATTATAGCGTTTATCTGATGTTTTTTTAGAATTTATCTTTGTGAAGCTATCATCTGCATAGTTTAACTTATAGAGTTCTTCTGTACGATTATCAGACCAGTCATCATTTTCATATTCTTCATCGCCATTAGGGTATTTATTTGTTATTGTATAGGTGGTTGTTGATTTTTTAATGATGGCATAATCGTAGTAAAGGCTTGGTATATTATTACCATCTACATAGTCACCAGTTAGGTAATAACTTACATCTTGATGAGTAGTACCTTCTTTACGTTCCTTTTCTCGCCATGTAGTAACTTTAAGTCCTTTTACATCATCCCATGTCGTATTCCAGTTAAATTCATCTACTACAAAGCGCCAAGTAAGTGGGAAGTAGGTGACACCTCTAAAGTTAAGTAGGGGGTACTGTTCCTTTTGATTATCAATTTTTTTCCCATTGATAACCACGGGATAATCTACCACAGTCGCCGTGTATTTTTTTCCAGCAGGCTGATATCCACCATTATCCATTTTTTCTGGGTCCTCTCGATCCATATAATGTTTTGTAATATATAGACCATCTTTTTCTGTATATCCTGTTGATAAGGACATCTTATGGCACCAATTCCACGTTAGTGGGAAATAGGTAATGTCATTATATATGATTAGCGGATACTGCATATAGGAGCTATCGACGGACATATCTTGTATTTGGACTTTAAAAGTAGGAATTGAAATGGTACGGTATTTAGTGCTATTAGCAAAAGACGTAGAGTTTGCAGTCATAAATACTAATATAGTGATAATAAATGTGTTAAGTGTAAGACGAATGAGTTTGTTCATAACTCCTTGCACCTCCTATTGTGTCGCAAAAATGGTGTTTTATACTGTCATTTAACATGACATAACAATGATTATCTATACAAGATATTTTGCACCATTATAATACAAATGTTCTAATGATTTCGCAATATAGTTTTATTTTTTGTTATTTTATTGTAACCATTTGGGTTATGATTGTCATATAATCGTTTTTTACTTAAATATTAAATACTTAAAAATAATGGACTATTTATCGGTAAAACTGGTATACTTGTTAGTATGTTTGTGGCAGATATTAATATTTTATTTTTGTAAAGTGATAATAAAGTGAATAAAAAAAAGGAGGCATAATCTTTAGGATTATGGTGTTTATATGAATCCAGTGGCATTTGAAATATTTGGTTTATCGGTTCGATGGTATGGTATTATGATTGCTCTTGGCTTATTTTTAGCGATGATTGTAATGAGAAAAAGAGCACACCAATTAGGTATGGATGAAGATATTATAATCGATATTGTATTAGTGTGTATTCCTTTTTCTATAATAGGTGCTAGAACATATTATGTGCTGTTTAATCTACCATATTATAATGGTGATTTTCTAAAAATGATAAATATTAGACTAGGTGGGCTTGCTATACATGGCGGGATTATAGCGGGCATTATAGCGGGATATATTTATACTCGTGTGAAAAAGTTAGAATTTTGGAAACTGGCGGATATTGCTGCACCAGGATTAATATTGGGACAGGCTATTGGCAGATGGGGTAATTATTTTAATTCAGAGGCACATGGTGGACCAACTGATTTACCTTGGGGAATTATGATTGATGGAGTAAAAGTTCATCCAACGTTTTTTTATGAATTTATATGGAATTTATTAGTTTTTATGTTGCTTATTTTTTATAGGGATAAGAAAAAGTTTCAAGGTGAAGTTTTTGCATTATATATGATTTTATATTCTGGTGGTCGATTTTTTATAGAGGGGCTTAGAACGGATAGTTTAATGCTGGGTCCGCTTAGAATGGCTCAAGTTATTAGCATGGTTTCGATAGTAATTGGTGGTTTATTTATATTGTATATGAGAAAAAAGAGGCTAGAAAATAGATGAAAAAGCAAACATTTATAAAGGGCTCGATGATTCTTATGCTTTTAGGATTTATTTCAAGAGCTATGGGAGTGTTCTTTAAAGTTCCGCTGGATTATATGGTAGGAGAAGAAGGTCAGGGGCTTTATTATATTTTATATCCAGTATATGCTACCCTTATTTCGATGGCATCGATTGGTTTAACTGTAGCACTGTCTAGGCAGATTGCTACATATACGGCTAGAGATAAAAAAGATTATGCTTGGGCAGTATTTCAAATAGGATTTAAAATGTTTTTACTCTTTGGCGTTATTTTTTCATTGTGTATTTGGTTAGGTTCGCCTACGATTATCAAGATGTTAAAATGGCCTACAGCTACCTATTGGGGAATGATGGGGCTTGTATTTGCACCATTTTTGATATCCATGGTTTCGGCATTTAGAGGTTTATTTCAAGGGCATGAAAATATGGTTCCTACAGGAATTTCCATGATTATCGAACAATTTACTAGAGTAGTAGTTGGTATTGGGCTGACATGGTATATTATGAATATCTCATCAGATATTGGGATGGCTGTTGGAGGTGCTACCTTTGGTGCTACTGCTGGTGGAGCGGTTGCATTAATATATTTAGTTAGAGAGTTTATAAAATACAAGAATTCTTTAGTTGAAAATACCAATCATATAAGTTCTGGCGATAAGGATATCATTTTTAAAGATTTAATAAGGATTGCTATTCCTGTGGCATTTGGGAGTGCAGTGATATCTATTATGAGTTTGGTGGATTCTATTATGCTCCCTTCTATTCTTACTGAATTAACCAGTAGTTCTCAAAAAAGTTTAGAGCTTATTGGCGGATATTCTAGGGCGAATACAATTATAAATATACCGCTTATTATAGCCATATCTATTAGTACCAGTATAGTGCCTTTTGTAACGAAAGCATGGGAGAAAGGTGAAGGCGATGTGGTTATTCGTCGAGTGGATATGGGTATGAAAATTGGTACTTTTTTAGCATTTCCAGCTGCGATAGGTATGGCGATATTATCTGAACGATTAATTTCTCTTATTTTTTCATCCAATGTGGGGTATGAGGTGTTGATACCTCTGGCTTTTTCTCTTATCTTAATGATTTATGCACAGATACAAACCAATGTACTAGTTGCGATAAATTCACCGATAATACCAGTTATAACCATGCTTATGGGCGTGGTGGTAAAAGTGGTTATGAATCTACTGTTATTACAGTCTCCAAATACCAATTTAGTAGAAGTTGGAATAGCGGTATTTATATCCTATTTAGTCATTGTGATTTTAAATGAAATTTTTGTTTATAAAAAGACGAAATATAAAGCAAATTTGGTACAACAATTTATTAAGCCTACGACTTCTGTTATTTTAATGGGGATAGTTATTTATATTGTATTATTTGGATTTCAATGGATGGATAATCTAGAAATTAGTGTTATCAATGATAAGCTAATTAGCCTTTTTGCTATTTTAGTGGGAGGAGTGGTTTATCTTATTAGCATTGTAAAAATGAAGTATCTTAGCTCAAGTGATATGGCTCAAATTCCGATTTTGTCGAAATTAGATCGTATGATTGGTTAAATGAAAAGAGGAGAGGTTATGAATATAACAGTGTACTGCGGGGCAAATTTTGGTAAAGATAAAAGGCATAAAAATTCCGCTATAGAGTTGGGAACATGGATTGCTAAAAACGGTCATACTCTAGTATATGGGGGAGGAAATATTGGTCTGATGGGTCTTGTTGCAGACACTGTTTTACAAAATGGTGGCAATGTGATAGGTGTTATTCCTCAGTTTTTAATTGATAAAGAAATGGCTCATTTTGGTTTAACAAAATTATATACGGTTCAGACGATGTCTGAGAGAAAAAATAAAATGGTCGAACTAGGTGATTGCTATATTGCGTTATCAGGTGGGATTGGTACATTGGAAGAAATTATTGAAGTTATTTCATGGGCACGACTTGGTCAAAATGCTAATCCATGTATTTTTTATAATTCGACAGGATATTATGATATGTTAGATAATTTTATAAAGTCAATGGTTACAGAGGAGTTTTTATCAAGAAGGGATTATGAAAAAATTTTATTTGCAAAAAATACGGATGACATGGAAGTATTTATAGAGGAATATATTCCTCCTGAGTTTTAGAATGGTATTAATTTGAATAGTATAAAATACCTCAGATATTGAGGTGGTTTTAAATTGAGAATAGTATGACCCCATAACTGGGGTTTTTATTTTGGTTAATTTTCAAAAAAATATGGAATTATTAGGCAATAGATGGTATAATTTTACATAACACATATTTACAATTGTTGTATTAATAGTAAGGGGAGGCTTATGAAACGTAAAATTATATCGATGATGATGGTAGTAATTCTTATTTTTTCAACGATGATAGAGTATTTTGATACGCTTGAAATTTCATTTGCAAATGATGGATATATTGATATGGAACAGTTATCCAACATACTTCAAAATGATTTTGCGAATGATGATATCGGAGCAAAGGAATATGTAAAAAGTAAGATTAGCGATCAATTGTTTTTTGGAGATTTAGGTACTGGAGAGGATCCTAAGAAAAAACTGGAAGTGAATGTAAGTATTATAAAAGATTATGGGAAATTAGTATATACTGAACAAAAAAATAATCATTATAATTATCATGGCTTTGGTGATTATTCTAAAGATAAAAATGGCAGCTGGCAGTATAGAAATTTAGGATATAGCCAGTATAGAGGGGAGATTGTGACAAATTCTAAATATCCTAATCTATCCGATGCACCAGATTTTTTTAGTACCTATATGAATACTAATTGGACGACCAGCCCTAATAGTGGTGAAGCAAAACAAAGTTGGAAATCATGGGAGGAATATGCTCATAATAGGGATAAAGTATCACAATATATGTTTAATCATAGGGGCATATATGTCGAAGGGGATGGGAAAACTGAGCATGGAGCTATTAATCTTAAAAGAGTTCTGGGAAAAAATAGTTTAGATGAATTAAAAAAATATTATATTTTTAATTCCCCACCGACTTTTAAGGTGGATGGGAGTGTAAGACTATGGAGATTGTTACATAACGGTTCTAAGAGATATCGAACCATCAATATTGAGAATATTAAATTTCCAGAAGCTACGCTTAAGATTATACCAGAAAAGGATTTATATGAATTTGCCACAGATGAATTGACAAAGACGATTAAGGTACGAGTGGAATTAATATTTGATAAAAATATTAATGATTTAGATTTAGGTATTAAGGATATTTTGGGTAGTGAGAATACATTATCGTTGAATAATATAGTGAAAGAGGGACTAGCGGTAGAAAATAATAAAATATCAGAAGAATTTGAGATTGAAATAAATAGAGATGCTGTTAAAGTAGGAAGCATCGCACCACAACCTTTTTATTTACATGCAAATGCACATATTATAGGTGCGGAACCTTTTGAGAAAGATGAATTTAACTTTGAGCAAAATGGTGTCGTAAATGTAATGGTTAATGCAGGAGAGATTGAACCATCATTTAAAATCTTTCATGATGATGTCGAGGTAACAGATGGCATTGTAGAATATACTGATTGGGAAGATTTAGATTTGACATTAAAGCCTAATAATAAGCTATTTGGTCAAAATGAAATTACATCGGTTATATGGTCGCTTGAAGGTGAGCCAAGCGAAATAAAGATGGGTAATGTTGATACGGTGTATCAAATAAATGCTAATAAATTGAAAACTCATTGTATTATTGGTGGAACAGATAATAATCCAGAGCATACGGCAAACTTTATTATGAATGTGAATGCTAAGTATAAATTTGATTATGGCAAGCTGATAGGGATTAGATCGGTGGATATTCCACATTGTGTAACCTTTAAAAAGGTAGATAAAATCATTCCTCAGCCACCTGCTAATCTAGCACCAGTGGCAAAATTAAAAGCACCTTGTAAAATACGGGTAGGTGATGAATTTACACTTAGTGGTCGAGACTCTTATGATAAAGATGGTGAGATTGTGGATTATGATTTTACTTCTTTACAAGAGATGGAGATTATCAAAAAAATCGGTGTTAAAGAAGATAAAGTACGAGCTACTATGTTAGGTAAAGATGGTCTCTTCGATGCTGAACTGGTAGTCACTGATAATGATGGATTAACTGGAAGTGATGCAACAGAAATAGAAGTGTTACCGCCAATAGAAGCGAAGATGAGAGTAGATGGTCATCGAAAGGTTAATAGAAAAGTTATTTTAAATGCTTCCTACTGTGAGATGTCAAAATATTTTCCAATAGATAATTATCAGTGGACCATTACCCCACTCAATGGTCAAAATACTGATAGTATTAGGTATGAAACAGGGACACAGGGTGAAATCATAAATGTCTTATTTAAAGAGGAAGGGGCATATAATGTAACGTTAGACATACATTCTCAGTGTATATTTAGGGATAGTGGTGCTGATTATAGCAATTTATCATATTCTGATAGTATTTCATTTCCTATTACCATACAGCCTGATGTATCACCAGTTGCTAATTTATCAGTTATATCGATAGCTCTTAGAAATAAAGGTGATAATGGAAATGCTAAGATTGAATTCATGGATGCTTCTTATTCGCCTGATAATGATCCGATAAGGGTAAAGGCTTGGTATATAAGGTGTGATAGTGATAATGATGGTGAGTTTATAGATGAGCAGTTTATACAATTAAAGGCATTAGAGCAAGTAGAACAATATAAGAGTAGTAAGGTAGGAAGATATGAGATATATAATGAAGTAGAGGAGATTATAGATGATGAGGATACTATTTCCAAATTTTTAGTCGATGCTGATATTAAGACAGATAATTCGTTAGATATAGATATACATAAGAGAATCTGTGAGATAGAAAATGTAGCACCTATTATATCGACTACTGCTACTCTTGATAAAACAGTGGAGATAATTGTATTAACGGATGAAGAAGGAGAGAATTATACTAAGCTTATTAGCGAGATAAATCGACTAAAAAAAGAGTTATATGAGCGTAAGATTGCACTTAATGAGCAAATTATAGAAGTGAATGATATGCTTACAATACATATGGGGCGTTATATACAGCAGATATATAATTGGTATCGAAAGGCATATATAGTAGCTCATTTTTATAAGTATTACAAGTATACAGATTATGAGACAACGACTAAATATCATAAAAATAAAATAGAATTTCAAATTATAGACTCTAAAATTGGCACGGTAAAAGATTCTATGAAATTTCCTATCTATAAAAATGCTTATATGACAAAATTAGAGGATTATAGTTTAAAAAATTATAAAAATGGGAAGCGGTTAACGCCTTTAAAATATGCTGTTTATAATGGTGTTAATGATTATTTAACAACAATTGATACTTTTATGAATGTGATGTATGATGCTAATTATTTTTATAAGTATATCAATAAAAATGGTGAAAACTATCCAGATAACATGTATGCATATGTTGATAAAAAATTTGTACAAGGTGATATCAAAAGTGTAAAACAAGAAGAATATAAAGCAGTGGATATCAATAAAATAGTAGAAAAATTTAGCGATAATAATAATGATAAATATTTGGTATTAGCTCTTGAAGATGGTAGTAATCTGGTGATGAGTGAGAAGATGAAAGCGAGTTTATCTAAACATAATATTAAGGTTATATTTTGTGTGGATAAAGTATGGTCGGAGTTTACTCCAACTCTCCCTACCATAGAAAAAGTTAATTATAAAATACAAAATGAAGATAATAAAAAAACACATCATTGGTATGGAATGACTAAGTTTGGGCATGTTATAGGTCATGTGCTAGGTAAGGGAGAGTATTATGATAATATGGGTGAACATGCAGAATTATTTGATGATAAGATGAAAGCTTTAGAAAATTTATATTCTGATTGGCATTTTAAATTGCATATGGAAGAGTATACCGATGATGCCATGGTAAATTTTTTAAACAATATTAGAAACTTTGTAAATATTTCTGATGTTCGATTGCTGGATATAGATGGTGAACTGATTGATAAATCAACAATGAATAGGATACTTTATAGTCGTATAGGAGATGGCTATAAAGAGCATATTGTTGGATTATTGGATAAAAATGGAAATATATATGATTATTTCATAGATGTACAAGATTCTACTTGCGATGTATATATGTGGAACATCGGTATTAATATGAATGAGGTTCATAAGATATATATGAGTGGTCTCAGTTCATCAACTCGTTCTAAAGATATACCGTATACAGCGGTGTATGAGGAAGATTATCCCTATATCAGTGGTAGTATGACATCCTCGGCTTATGACTGGTCTACGAGTACAATGATAGGTTCTTCTTTAAAATCAAATCTAAAGGCGAGTAATAATAAACTATTTTCATCCATTAAGGCTAGAAAAAAGAAGAAGAACAAAGCTAGTTATAACAAGATTTGGACGGGATCGTATCTTTTAAATTTTAAAATGTGGGATGGTAGCTATAATATCTATAGGGGATATAATACTTTTAGTAATGAAAATCATTATGGCAGTTATCATCTATTATTTGATATTGTCGATGGAAAGGTTGTTTTGGATACGGCTAAAGATATAGTAAAAAAATTTTATAGGGGCATTCATGCAAAGGCAAGAGATTTAGAGAGTATAGTGGTAGATTATAATATTGCTAATAAATATAATGAGTTTAGTATCCTTCATTATAATGAACTAAATCGTATTTATACTATTGATAAAAATAATAATATTTGGGAGTTGTTTGGATATAGTGGTAAAGTTATTGGGAAAGCGGATGATGTTGCCTATGCCTATGATTATTATGAAGAAGATGAGGATGGATATTATAATAAAAAAGCATTTACCGATTTATATAGTATTTGGGCAGCGGATGGAAAAATTTACAAACGCTTACCATTAAGTGATATTGATTATAAAGGTGAGTTAGTAGAAGGTTTTAAGGATATTTATACATTACAGTCCCCATATGATACGGAAGATTTTGTATCTATTTATGATTTAACATCGTCTAATCCAAGTTATAAGTTGTTGAATAGGGGGGATTATGACAAAGTAGTGGATTTGATAGTAAATCAGTATAAGGATTATTCTACGACACAGAAAATATTTATTCAGGTGGGGGATAAGATTAATATAGGAGGATTTATTTTGGACTATGAGCATGATCCTATATGTGAAAAAAGGCTAGATGTCATTCATGATAGTAGTTATTTTGATAATTCGAATCAACCATTTAATCCACCAAGTGATTTCGATAAACCATTTATAGTAGATGTAGCGGGTAGAATGATGATAAAACTACGTGCAAAGGATAATCCAGTAGGAAGTGATGAACGATTTAAAAATTATAGATATTGGAATAAAGATAATACGGTGATAGAGGTGATTGCACATAGAAGACCGATATCATCATTAAGTTACCAATTGGATATATTAGATGGTGATAATTATAAAATAAATTTGGATTATAAAAAATCCTATGACCTCGATCATAGTCTAAGTAGAGCGGATAAAGGTATCGTAGCTTATGAATATTATTATAGAAAAGATAGCGATGGAATATGGTCAAAATGTACAGATAGCATGAATTTAAAGATGGGTCAAAAGTATCAGTTTGCACTTAAAGTACAGGATGTAGAGGGTGCATGGAGTGAGTATGATATCAAAGATATCTATCTAGATAGTAGAAATTTATTTGTATTATCAGCAGATATTTCAAAAAATATACTGCCAGCTGGCGATAGTTTTGATATTGTGGCAGATATATTTTCCAATACTGATATAAACGAGGTTACTGCTGATATTAATGGTAATATAGTAATTTTAAATAGAATGAAAAAAGATGGGTATAGCTATCATTATAAGGGGAGTTTTACTGTTCCTAAAGAGTGGAAAGACATGGGGTATAAAGTGGTGGTAAAAGCTGTTCAGTCAACTGGGATGGCGAAAATACAGGAACTATTATTTACTGTCGATACACCAATGTATTTAGAGGCGGAGATAAGCCCTAAGATGCTTACCAATAAAGATATTTTACAGTTAAAGGCATATACCAGCTATAAAACCGATCGTGTGGACGTAAATATATTTAGTGGAACGGATAGAGAACAAACCACAACACTTACAAAAGGAATATGGGATCAGAAAAAAGCTCGATGGATATTTAAGGGAAGTATAAAGATAGATAATGACATCGCTGAAGGTAAACAAATAGCATGTTTTACATCGCATAATAACTTAGATAATAAAACTGCTACTGCTAATGATACCTTTCATTTAGTTCATAATGCACCACCCTCCGTTAAATTTATATCTTATAAACCCAATGCGGTATATGAGGGGGATAAGGTAAATATAACCTTTAAAGTAGATGATCCAGATGGAGATAATCTAAATATAGAGTATTATTATAGCTATAGCGAGGATGATAATAATTATAAAAAAATTAAGAGTGAGATGGATGTTACAGTGCCATATGATGCTAGTATAACAATACAGAAAGCTAAATTAGATACATTCTATATAAAAGTAGTGGCAACAGATCCTAGTTCTGAAACGTCCGAGGATATTATTGGCATTAATGTCAGTCCATTAGAAATAGTGGGAAAAGTTTTACACACGAAAAAGTGGAATAATAATAGGATTCAGTATAATAAAGCAAAAACGGGACATGATAATTCACCTAGAGCATATAATGTGTTTTGGTCTGGGGAAAAATTAGTATTGGAAGCTAAAACGACGATTATTAATAGTTTGGGTAATGTGAAATGCACAAAAGTTCATGTTAACATATTAGGCGAACCCTATGAAGTGGATTTAAATAGTAGTGATGATATCCATTGGTACGGAATTTTATGGCATAAGGATATGATTAAATGGAAATCGGGAACAAAATCGTTGCGATTTACGTCATATTATAGCAATGGAATAATAAAAGAGGATGTGGTAGATATTACTATTGATAATGAGGAGCTTTATTTTAAAATTCATCGGGCGTTTTAAAGATACTGTCAAGAAATCTCCTAAGTTTTAGCTTTGTGTGTAGTTCGCTTAAGTTAGAGGAATAAGTTTATTTTTTAGGTGAAAGTATGTCAGTGGTGTATTAGTTTGATGACAAAATGCAATATATGATTTTTGATAAGAGTTTAGCAGTGTATAATCAAAGAGTAGATTTTAAAGAGTTGTTACATTGTTTTAGAGGAAATATTGGATAAGATGATGTTAGTATATCAAAATTTTATCGAATAAATGGAACATAAGGAAATAATTTTAGGAAAGTGGTGAGGAGGAAAATCATGAAAAAATTATTAAGTGTGACATTGATGTTGGTATTAGCATTAAGTGTGTTATTTTCGGGAATGTCTTTGGGAAGTCCGTCTTATGCACAAGATGAGCCGATAAATCGCTTGGTGGTAAGAGGGCAGGCTAGTTATGAAGTGACCCCCGATATTGCCTATGTAAATATTGGTGTTGAGACAAAAAATGCGGATGCCAATGAGGCTCAAACAGAGAATGCCAATAAAATGGCAAGTGTTCGTAAGGCGCTGAAAAATATTGGAATTAAAAAAGAAGATTTAAAGACGAGTAGATATTCTGTATATAGCCATAGAGAATACTTAAAAAATGATAACTATAAAGATGTATATGTGGTGAGTAATGAGTTAAGAGTTACTGTTCGGGATTTAAAACAGGTGGCAACAGTCATTGATCAGTCGTCAAAGTCAGGGGCAAATGTGATTCGCAATGTTAATTTTGCTATACAAGATGAAGAAGCAGCATATAAAAAAGCATTGCAGATGGCAATTAAAAATGCAAATGGTAAAGCGGATGCTATTTTAAGCACCTTTGGTAAAAAAGTGGGTATGCCCATTAGGATTACCGAAAATAGTTATGGTGGTGTTGGCTATATGAGGGCTGATAATGGCGTTTATAATATGGAAAATAAAGTAGGAGGTATGGCGACACCTATTGAACAAGGTAAACTGAATATCACTGCTACGGTTATGGTCGAATATGATTATAGTAAGTAGCTTATATATAATATAATACTTCTTAGTTTAAAGTTACCTATTATCAATGTGTCCCCCATCTCTTAGATGAAAGATTTCTATGAAAATTATTTATACTAACGAGTGATACCATATCATAAATGACGAAATTTTTCATATACAGAGTGGTCTGATTTCACATGATATAGTTCATCTTATTTGATATTAGTATCTACACCCATTTTTATTATAAGATGGGTGTTTTACTGTTTGGTTACAAAATTTTATAGTTAATATTGTTGTCATATATGAAGAGTATAATGCTAGTTAGTGTGAACATATTATTTTATGATGCTATTTGAGCTTAGCCAGTTTTGATTGTTAGAATTTTTTTATAGGCAGAGTGGTTTAATTTATAGTTGGGAATGCTTGAGTAGTATCAGTATTAGGAGGTGTGTTGTGAAAAAGTTATTATGTAGTATTTTAGTGTTTGTACTTATGTTGTCGTCGGTGGGAGCTACAGGAGTTTATGCTAATAATGCAGAGATAACGCATAAAAATAGTCCACAGGATAAGGAACGTATTTATAGAATTTGCGATAACATTCCTAAAAAATACGTTGATGAATTATATGAATCTGGTATGGCACTGATATGGATGCAATGAAATTGCAAAATATGTGAAAAAAGTGACCAGTGAAGAAGGTGTGGATGAGGGGGATTATCCACATGATAAAGATAATAATATCATTACGCCAAATGGCATTATTCCCTATCAAGATATCGAACGTAAATGGCGAGATATTAAGGATGGGGATGTGCGAGGTACGTTTATTAGGTGGAGTAATCTTTTTGTAAAACTGCATGATAATAATACGGGTAAAACCAGTTATATACCGCTATATGAAACCGGTGGACGTCAGTGTTTTTGTATAGAGGATTTGACAAACTGTGGATTTTCACATAAATGGAATCCAAAGTCTAGAACTACTAATATGAATTATGATGGAACAACGTTTACTGGATTATCGAAGCAAAAGAAAACAGCCGGTGATGTTTATGAGAGTGATATTACTGTATATATTAATGGGAAAAGTATTTTCATCTATAATATAGGGGGGTATAGTTTAGCAGAATTTAACAGCTTACGAAGAATTGTAAGAGAGGCTATGAATATAGAAATTGTTTCTCTTAATGATATTGATGTAGGAAAACTTGATAAAGAACTGCTTAATATGTCATCTGGCGAAGTGAATGTATATGATGACAGTTATGATGATAGAGTGGATACCGTAAAGGTTAGCATACCGACTTTTAAAGTTACTGTCAATGGGCAGGTGATGGATAGTGTATATAATACATATCCATGTCTTGTGTATAAAGATATCACGTACTTTCCAATGACCTATGATTATTCGAGATTTTTAGGATTAAAGGCAAATTGGTATGAAAATAGTCGTATGAACGATAAGGGTGTTTTATTTATTGGTGTGAGTGATAAGAGTGAACGACAGTCTACATTAAAAAATATCAATAGAAATAAAAAGAATAAAAAATACAACAACGCAAAGTTGGCAAATTATGGACTGCTAGTAAATAGTATTAAACGTAAAGATTTAATTGATAATAAGCATGAAGAATATCCGATTTTAAATTTTAGAGGCATCAGTTATTTCCCACTTACTTGGCGATATGCTGTGGATGAATTTGGGTGGAAGTATTCATTTGATGAAAAAAATGGACTTCAAATTAATTCAGAGGATCCATTTAAACCAGTGATATACGATGAACCAATAGGATATACCATGCCACATATGCCAGTGGCAACCTATGAATATGATGATAATTATTATTTAGTGGTACCGCATAGTGCATACTCTCCAGTGACGAATTTGGTGTATCGAAAACGTGGTGAAAAAGAGAGAGTGTATAATATTTTTGACGAGCTACAGAATGGGAAGTATACGGTAGTATATCTTAATATGCAAAAAGATGTAAGTGGTGGTGGAGAGATGTTTATGGAGTCCGTACCGTATATTAATGGGAATATATTATCGTTATGGTGCAAAGGGCATCGAAAAAGTGATAATCCAAAAGAGCCTATTTGGGAAGAAATTGTAGTGAAGATAGACCTAAATACTGGAAAGATTATTTCAGAGGAGATTGTGAAGTGATAATAAGGTTTTATAAGTTGATGCTACGATTTTGTCATTAGGAAGAGATTTTATAAAATTTTGGAGGTTTTTGTGAAGAGAAAGGCGAAACTAAAGAAGCATGGAATAATATCAATCGCTTATAATGTGGTATTATTTGTGATTATTGTTCTTTTATTAATTAATATTATATTGGACATTATTACTTCGATAAAGGATACAAGTAATATATACAGTGTATTTTCAAGAAATTTTTGGGATATATTTATAATATTATTTGGATTGAAGGTTCTTATTATTCTCTTTAAAACAATAAAGGATAATATAAATAATTTTCAATTTGCATTGAGGTTTCTCGATGAACATGAATATTGTAATGAATGTGTTGTCAGTTATTCAGTAAATAAATATATAGAAATATTAGATAATGATGTGATGATACTGTCATATTCACCATATCTTATTCGTCTGGAGGACTGTTTAGATGCGGAGATTTTAGAACCAGAAATTAAACCACTGTTTAAACGAGAGAGTTATCTGTTTAGGTTTATCAATAGTGGTGGTGATATAATGAAGATTGAGCTGCCGAAATTAAGTCAAAAAGACGGTAGTTATCAGAGGTTGGTGGGGTATTTTACCAATCTAAGGAAGAACCAAGTATGAGTAAGAAAGATGGTATTATTAATAAATGATCTAGTACAATAATAGTTGACACAAATTATCCAAGGAATTAAATTAATAAAAGGATAAGGAGTGGAAATTATGAGTAAAAGAAGACACTACTAGAAGCATTAAATGAATTTTTAAAAGAAGCAAGCGCTTTTTTCGCATCGAGCCGTCGGAAGTCGGGAAAATAGAGAGAATGAAATTTATAGCATTAAAGACAGACGATGGCGAGATTACAGG
>PDWI01005582.1_pt1 | contig 16148 bp, 8 predicted proteins | sample 1430891 | NCBI WGS metagenome assembly PDWI01 (sample SAMN01162508, study PRJNA174530) | Oral metagenome, whole genome shotgun sequencing project. | biome: Marine environment; feature: Marine mammal; material: Swab sample of the gingival sulcus; isolation source: swab sample of gingival sulcus...
GACGATTTAGCTCACGAAATTTATAATTTTTCTATTAAGGTGTTCGTGATTGCTTCGCAATTTTTCGTTATCAAAAATTTTAAGTCCTCACAACCATAAAGTTGCTGTGGGTCTATACCATTTGAACTATAAATTGTCGCCTATAAATGGAGTAAAATATTGGAATAGAAACACAAAAAGGCTCTACAAAAAATGCAGAACCTTCATATTATAACTTTAGTATGGAATCGTACTATCCGGCTGATTGAAGCGCATCAGAAGCACCGTCTCCTGACCATCCAACAACCATAGCGGTAACTATACTCAATATAAAAAGTATAGCTGCCAATATCCAAGTCAATCTCTCTATAAAATCAACTGATTTTGCTGCACCCATTAAAGAATTAGCACCTATTCCTCCCAATGATGGATCCAATCCACCTCCTTTTGGTTTTTGAATCAATATCACAAATATCAACATTGCACTATCCAATGCTATGAGTATAGACAAAAAAGTAACCATAATTCTAATTTATTTTTTTCAAAATTTCCGCAAAGTAATCACTTTTTTCCGGATTATCCAAAATTAATTGATTATACATTTCGATAGCTTTATCTTTAAACCCTTGTTTTAGGTATATTTCAGCTAATTTTTCACTTGCTACCGACTTATTGAGACCATTTTTTTCAATTTTTTGAACTTCTTCATTTTTTTTCTCTGCCTTCCATTTCTTTTTTAAATCATAAATCTTGTGCGCTCTGTTTATTTGTTCAAACAAATACTTACGCTTTCTGACATACTCACTAACTATCGTATGCTCTATCGCTTCTAACTTATAATTCTTTCTTAAAAATAGATTTTGATGTTCAGATTCAGAAAATTCTTCAAGCTTATTTTGCAACAAGTCTTCATCTGCAACCTTCTCTTCTTCTTTTTCATAATTGTCACGAAATACGGAAACTGCAAAAGCCAAGCCCGGATTATCAGTTTTACTTATCAAATCGGAAAGACCGGAAATAGAAATATCTCCATATTCAGTATAATTCATCCTATTGATATGCAAATCTATAATTCCTGAAAAAGGATACAACTCTTGCAACTTATAAGAGTCATCAAAAGACAAAAAATCACCTTCTTCTTTTCTCTTTAAACCGAATCTATTCAGTACAAAATGTTCCACAATCTTTCTTTATTTTCTCTAACTGTTTAGCCGTTGGCTTTTAGCTCATCTCTAATTGATAATTGACAATTTACCACTCTAATTGATAATTGACAATGGATAATGGATAATTACCCTCTACCTTTTTAATTGACAATTAAAAAGCATCTGTTCCACATGTCATTTTCAATTTTCAATTCTCAATTTTCAATTAATGAAGCTGACACCTAATCCCCAGAACTTAATCTTACCCTTTAAATTTCTTAATAGCCTCTATCAATCTAGGCACTACCTCAAACAGGTCGCCAACAACGCCGTAATCGGCAGCCTTAAAAAACGGAGCTTCCGGATCCTTATTCACAACAACAATTGTCTTAGAATTGTTGACTCCTGCCAAATGTTGTATAGCTCCTGATATTCCCAAAGCTATGTATAGGTTCGGACGTACGACTATGCCGGTCTGTCCCACATGTTCGGTATGTGGTCTCCACCCCGTATCGGACACAGGTCTTGAGCAGGCAGTCTCTGCATTCAATAGTTCCGCCAATTCTTCCAGTATCCCCCAATTTTCAGGTCCTTTCAAACCTCTACCTCCTGAAACTATCATTTCCGCCTCAGGCAATGGCACCTTACCCTCTACCCTATCAACACCTACGACCTTAACTCTTGGTGTTACATCCACATCAAAAGGCTCTACTTCTACTTCTGAACCGACATTTTCAGCGGAAAATGAATTTGGCACCAATGTAACCACTGTTTTATCCTTTAAAGATTTGACATAAGCGTAAGCCTTAGAGGAATATGCCCCTTTCTTAAACACCAATTTTCCGTCTTCTTGCTCGGGGACTTCTATCACAGCCGATACTGACCCGGCATTCAACTTAACCGCTAATGAACCTAACAGAGGTTTTCCCGAAGAATTATAAGGGAGAATTACCAAATCTGCATTAATTTTATTTACTGCGGCTTCGATTATGCTATTTATTGAGTGTACACCGTAATCTTTATCATATTTGGCATGCAACACTGCATCAGCACCATAATTACCTAATGTACCGGCATCGTCGGAACCACCTAACACCAAAGCTGTTGTTTTTCCCGAGAATTTATCTGCGATGGCATGTCCGTAATACACAAGCTCTTTATCAGTCTTTTTTATATCATTTTTTCTATTATCTATAAAAACTAATATATTCATATTAATATTTTTAATCAATTTTATCAAATAACTTTAGCCTCTTCGTGCAAAAGCCTAACCAATTCATCCATATTCTCTGCATCTACCAATTTCACGCCATCTTTTTGCTTAGGCAATTCATAGCGAACTATCTCTACGCTATCTTCGCAATCGACAGGAGGCACGACTTCTAAAGGCTTTCTTTTTGCCATCATTATACCTCTCATATTCGGAATTCGCTGTTCCGCGATTCCCTTTGTTGAACCTACTACCATGGGCAACTTGACCTCTATTTTTTCCACGCCGCCTTCTATATCTCTTTCCATCAAAGCCACATCGCCTTCCACCTGAAAGTCACTCACATAGTGCACGTAAGGCATATCCAACAATTCGGCAGTCATACTCTGCACTTCGCCACCGTTAAAATCTATGGTTTCTTTTCCTAAAAATATAATATCAAAATTCTTATCTTTTGCAAATTCAGCTATCTGCTTAGCCGTAAAATAAGCACTTTTAGGCACTATATCTATTCTAACACCCTTATCGGCACCAATCGCAAGTGCCTTTCTAATTATTATGTCATTAGAGGCATCTCCCACACTTAAAACAGTAACAGTGCCTCCCAATTTTTCCTTCAACTCGACGGCTCTTACCAATGAATAGAACTCATCAAAAGGATTCATTATAAACTGCACACCTGACTCATCATACAAAGTATTGTTGTCCTTGAAGCTAATCCTAGCAGTGGTGTCAGGTGTCTTACTAATACAAACTAAAATATCCATATATATATATTTACTTACTTATTGAAGTTATACCATTTGAACTATAAATTGTCGCGTATAAACGGCGTAAAATAAACCGACTCTTCACTGTAAAGCCTCGCCATAGCCACGGCTACGTTTTATGCCTCGACCCACTTTATTTTACTTTTCTTACCCAATTGCAACATTCATAAGTATAAATGGTATTATTTAAAACAAAGTATCTGCAAATGTAACTAATTGTTTGCAATATTTAAAAATAGTTTAAAGTATCTTTCTTAAAACACTAAGATATTCCAAAAATATCATTTAGTTTTTGAATCTGTTCAGGTCTTCCCAAAACAATCATATTGGAACCTTTGACAATTTTGGTGCTTGGTTCCGGATTGATGATATACTCCCCGTCAGGCGTTTTAAAACCTATAACGGAACATCCTGTTTTTCGCCTCATATCGATAGAGGCAATAGATTTTTCGCGATAAATATCGGGGCATTCGTCAAATGATATTTCCTCAAGGTTTGTTCTTCGCTGCTTATCCGCAAGATTTAGCTTTTGTATAAACTCAACCAAATCGGGAGTAACCAACAACGAAGCCATATAATCTCCGCCTACTTTGTGCGGAAGGAGAATCTTATCGGCTCCTGCCAACTTTATTTTTTGCGCTGCCCTATCATCAGAAGCACGACTTATGATGGTTGCATTAGGATTTAGCTGCTTAGCCGATAACACCACAAAAAGATTATCCGTATCAACCCTAAGTGTGGAAATCAAGGCACTAGCTTTAGTTATCCCCGCCTCTATCAAAACTTCATCGTTGGTGGCATCTCCTTGAAATATCACAAGGTTTTTTCTGTCTACATTGAGTTTTTCACTAAGACGCTTTTCTATGACCACCACATCACGACCATACCTCAACAACTTCGCCAATGCTTGTTTTCCGTTTCGACCGTAACCGACTAAAACTATATGATTTTTTAACTTATCTATTTTATTTTTCATCTGCCTTGTTCTTAAATTTTTAATAAAACCTCCGTTTATAATATATTCGGAAATAATCGAAATACCATAACCATAAATACCAATACTGGAAACAATCAAAAATATCGTAAAAATCTTAGACGCATCATCTAAAGGACTAACTTCACCATAACCAACGGTGGTAACCGTGATTACCGTCATATACAGGGAATCTATTAAAGAAAAACCGGAAATAAACCTATAGCCAAGAACCCCCACTATTATTATTAAAAATACGAGGTTTACGGCTATCATAAACTTTGACCTATATTTTTTAGTCATAACTATTCCACGTATGATTTCTTAATTACTAAAAAAAAATAATCATTTCCCAAGTCTGTATATCCTTGCTCATAAACATATTTGTATACCTTTCCGTCTCTGGTAATATATTCACTTGTAAAATAATTAAATTTAAAACCCTTAGAAAGCAATTTATTTTTATGAACACTTGCTTTACCATCAGGGTTTAATTCCACCAATATCTTCCTGTTTTTACGCAAAATCCTATTGACATTCCGCATAAAATTATTCTTATCCTTATTGATATTGTTGTGATGCGATATCCTACACTCAGCAGAACAGTACTTTTTATCTATTCTTCCGTGAAAATATTCACCACATTCAGGACATTTTTTCTTCAAAACTAAAAGATATTACAAAACGGTAAAATAACAATTACGATTATAGTCACAAACGACAACTCACATTATACCATTTGAACTATAAATTATCGCCTATAAATGAAGTAAAATAAGCCGGCTCATAGTTATAAAGCCTCTCTATAGCCACGGCTATGTTTTATGCCTCGACCTGTCTCATTTTACTTGCCATATCCAATGCGACACTCATAAGTTCAAATAGTATAATTCGTCCAAAATTACAAATTTATTAAATATTTATACGACTATACAGATTATATTTTTTAATCATTTGAATTAATACCGATTTTTCTTCAAAATTACCTGTTATAAAACACTCATTTCTACTAATAAATTAGATAACCATCCGCTGCTAACTACCGACATTTACTCTAATCAAATATAGTACACCACAACATTTCACAGATATCAATGTTCTTATTACGTAAATGATGCCAATATTTATGAAAAGAATCATCAGCATAATACTTTTAACCGTTATTTTTACCGGTTTCAGCCAAGCAAAAGACTTTAAAGAGGTCGACAGATATGCTCGTTCTGTCAAAAAAAGTGGCGATTATAAGCAATTGGCAAAAAAACTTGTAAAACCATTCACTCTAAAAGTAGATAAAGCTAGAGCCGTATTCGTGTGGATTGCCCATAACATAAAATATGATGTCGCAAAAAAAGGAAATAACGGACAAATAAAAATTACAGGCAGAAGCAAAAGGGAAATAGAGAGAAAAAGGCGTAATATAAGACTCAAAAAAGTACGCAAAACATACATTTCGGGCAAAGGCGTTTGTCAGGACTATTCGCTTCTATTTGTTGAAATGTGCAAAGCCGTAGGTCTTGAAGCGGCATATATAGAGGGATATGCCAGATTTGGTCCCCGAGAAATAGGCAAAATACCAAATACAATCAACCATGCTTGGAATGCTATTAAACTCAACGGAAAGTGGAAACTTGTAGATGTCACTTGGGCTGCCGGAACCGTTGATACCAATAGAAGACTTTTTGTTAAAGACTTTTCAGATTTCTTTTTTTTGACAAAGCCCGATTTATTCATTCTAAATCACTTACCCAAAAACAGCAAATGGCAACTCCTAAAGAAAAAAATTAGCAAAAAAAGATTTGCTTCGTTTCCACATATCCACGCCTCATTTTATCACTACGGGGTAAAAAACTTCGCTCCCCATAATGTTTTTATTTCTTCAAAAAATAAAAACAATAATACAATCACACTGCAATTGCAAAAGACCAAGGACAAAATAGGCTTGTACATCGGCAACAAACCTCTCCAAAAGAAATATACCGTATCAGAAACCGGAAAAGTAAACATAAAAATTCCAAATTCAATCCGCAAAGGACAAAGTATCATCATCGGAGCCATCAAAAACAGAACATTTCTACCCCTAATTGAGTATAAAGCCACTTGATTAAACAGGTGTTGGGTATTAGGTATTAGCCTTTAGCCCTTTTCAAGGTTTTAGGTATTAGGTGTTAGCTTGCCCTCTCACGTGTGCCCCTCTAACTCGGTTTAACCACATATTTCGACTACGCTCAATATACTTATTCGACTGCACTCAATATACCAATATCCTCCCCGCACTCGTCCTATGCGTCATTCTCAATTTTCAATTAATACCGGCTATTTGCTATTTGCCTTTGGCTGTTAGCTCGCCATGTTTTTAACAAAAATAATTATTCCACTATTTAGCGTCCGTCCCACATGTCATTTTCAATTATCAATTTTCAATTAAAAAAGCGTCCGAGAGAGGGCAATGCTTCGGTCTTCCGTCTTCCGGATTCTCAATTTTCCATTAAAAAAGCATCTGCCCTACGCGCATTATCAATTTTCAATTTTCAATTCTCAATTATTTCAAGAACTTCCCCACGGCTATCTTTCCCCTTTTATCCCGTGCTCGTATAAAAAACAAGCCCGAGTTGAGCCCGGAAACATCGATTTGCTCATAATCCTCGATATTTATAGCCACTTCTCTGCCCATAATATCGAAAATCTTGCATCTTACAGGCTTATAGCCCTCCGGAAACACCACATTGATATGGTCGGTGGCAGGATTGGGAAACACCGCGACATTTGCTGTCAGATTGATTACAATCTCCTCCGTTTTGACCACCGTAACCTCCCGTATCGTATCATCCGACATACAGCCCGGCGTAAAGCAACCATTACTATCCAACTTTACCACCCAAGAATATTTTGAATTATTCCACTCGCCGTCAGTATCCTCTATCTCCCCCACACAAATCAGACTGCCATCGTCACCCTCTTTAAGTGTTCTAAAATAACCATCGCCACCCCAGGTTAGGTCTTTATACATATGTTCCCATTTTAACTGTCCCTCACTGCTGTACCGACAAATATAAGGATAACTTAAATCCATTTTATTCACATATTTAGTATAAGAACCTATACCCACTATATCACCGTTTTTCATCGTGACTACTTTTTCGATTATTCTATAATCGAACACCCCATTTTTACCGTCTATGGCAAAAGTAAATAACGTATCTGTCCATACAAGCTCCCCTGTATCATCCACCTTGTGCATAGCCACTGCCGTCCAACCATATTCCCTATACTTAGCTAGGTTAGACCAGTATATAGAATCTATGAAATTTATCTCTTTGGCAAATACCAAGCCGTTATCGGAGGTCACGGTCATATAGGGCCAAGCATTGAATAAACTCGAAACATTACAGGTATAGGGGTAGTATCTATACCACAGCACATTTAAGTCTGTATCAAATTTGCATATCCCTACCTTATGACAGTCCTCCTCAATATAGTACCCTATAAGGGCAAGATTACTATCTGCTGTCATTACCATAGATGAATTATAGAAACTCAGACCAAGATTATCAGTAAATTCCTCTAAATCGCTTTCCTTGACTACTTGACCTCCTTTAGTCAATTTAACCACACGAATGGTCTTAAAATAATCATTATGTTTATCACTTCCACTTAGGTAAATATAATCTCCGACGACAACAATACTCTTGGCATGAGAAGAATACTGAAAATTATCATAGACTATTTTACCCAAACTATCGCCATTAACATCGGTTTTATACACCGACCATACTATCGGATACTTACTATAATTGGTAGTAAAATGATAAACCGTATCGCCTTCTTTTACCATCGAAGATGCTTGCGCCCAAAGCATTCTATTACTTAAAAAAGTATCTATGGTTATACTATCATCCACCATATTCGCAATAAAACCACAACCTGTATAGGTATTTTCAGTTGGATAGTGTAAACCAGTTCCATGAAATAATAAATTATTTTCTTCTGTAATTAAAACATCTGAAAAATATTCATTACCATTTATAAAATTATAGGCTTTGCCATAAGTCTCTTGAGAGTATAAAATTGATATATTTATCGATATTAAAAATAAAAATATTAACTTTTTCATAGTTGTGGAAGATTTTTATAGTTATGAAAATCAAGTAACAAATTTACATTATAATTTTCAATTATAGTTCAGATAGTATTATAATAGCATAAAAAAGGCACAGATAAAAATAATTTTACCTGTGCCTTTTGAAAAAACATTTTAAATATAAGGTACTAATACCTTTACTCCTAATTCAATACAACCATTTTCTTTGTAGCGGTATAATCTCCCGATTCCAATCTGTAATACAACACGCCTCTTGTGTTCAATTCCTTCTTGGTTATCGTTCTTGAATTATACCCTACTTTACCCATTTCTGTAAATAATTTTATCACCTTTCCGGTTGCATCGTATACAGTCAAAGTATATTCTTCTGCTTCCGGCAATTCAAAGCCTATGGTCGTACTACTAACAAATGGATTCGGATTGTTTTGGTACAACGCATAACTCGCATTCCTGTAAGATATTTCCATTGAGCTTATCTCCAAGTCTGTTCCCTTATAAACCTCCGCCCTTAACGCTCTATCATTAACACTTAACGACTGACTCAAAACAACATCTTCAGTAGCCTTTACAACCAAGCTGAATAGCACATCGCCATCAGTTACACTTTCACCTCTTGCATCATTCCAACTTACAAGCAAGTCGCTTCCTACCACATTGTAATTTGAAGCCGAGATATTCAACTTATCGGCATTAACGCCTTCCAATATCAAACCTTTGAAGTTAATAGCAAACTGACCTCCGCTCACTTCATCAAAGTCTTTGGCATAAACCGGAATCTCTAACACATCTCCTTTTTCGAGCGTTCTATCTTCTAACTCCATACTAACAACACCTCCGCTCCTTGGCTCTATAACATTGTCCGCCGTGTTGTTCAAGTCACCTATTTTAACAACTGTGAATCCGGCATCCCAAACATCTCTATCCAAACTAACATCCAAGTTCAATTCTCCTGTTTGATTGGATACAGCAACCCAAGAATGATTGTTTTTAAAGTCTTCTCTTATACCAAGTATAACCTTTCTGATAATAGCGATATCGGCTGCTGTCAATGTACCGTCATTGTTAGCATCTGCCGCTAACGAATCCAAGCTATTATTGACACAGGCTTGTATCCCGAGAATATGCTTTTGTATCATTACTATATCCATTGTAGACACACCATTCAACACATCTTCATCACTTGAACCATACAACGTATACTCGCCCGGCTCTAACATAAACTCAAACTCTCCATTTGAATTGGTCAACGAATCTTTAACGATTTCACCATTTCTCTCTACTCTCATTGCCATATTCTCAACACCTTTATTTGTTTCCACCAACTTTGCTCTTCCTACCAATGCGTGTGTAACACCGCCGGCACAACCTTGGAAACTTATCTCTACTGTTGCGAAATCGTAATTAACGCCTCCACAAGAAATTTCTTCGTATTGTCCGAAGCCATCCCATACATAGACATCTTCTGTTACGCTTACATTGCCTTCGCCCAAGGAATCGCACATATACTTCCTGATAGCAGTTCTTCTCAATTCATCCCAAGCATCAGCTTCGCCAACTTCAAACTTCTCTCTTGTACTAATAGCTCCTGAATAAGGATCGAAATAGTATAAACCGTGCTCATCTTTAGTCCAGTCACCTTCCCATAGATGTGGAAGATGGGCATCAAATGTAAAGTATAAGTCTTCTTTTTCGACACAGTTATCAAATGAAGCTATACAATTTTCTCCACAATCGCCCTTATCTAAGGTTCTGGCTTTCAAATCAACCTCTCCGTTCGACATAAACGCCGTAGCTATATCCACCATTATTGGTGTCGGTGCCTTCTGATCGACTATATGCAACAACTGAGTTGATGTCGTAACATTACCACAACCGTCTCCTACTATCCACTCTACCTTGTAACTTCCTATAGGCAACGGTCTGTCGGAACCATCTCTATAAGACAATCTTATTTGTCCTACCGGAGTATCTTTCAAGACATCGTAACCTACTCCCAATCTTCCTAATTTAGGATCATCATCATCAACAGCATATTGTTTTGAATACTGTACAAACTCCCACGTATCAACATTTAAGATTCTATACTGCCAATTAAATTCTTCCCTATCATTGCAGGTATCTGTCGCATTCGCTGTCAACACCACCGGATAAGCTAAACAATCAGTAACGCCTATACAAGTATCTTCTACTGTAATTTCAGGAGCCCAGTCATCGACAAGCGTCAACAGTTGAGTGTATCTATAATAACCGTCATAACCGCTGTCATAATGGACATCTTCACAATCCAACGTTCTGTCGTCTTTCCATATATCAGCATCATCTTCCGCGCCTGTATTTCTCTCGTAAACACACCAGTCTATTACCGCCCACTCTCTAACGATTTGATAACACGCGCCTTCGACAAACTTAAAGGTATCCTCTCTTATAATCTCTGAGGTGACTACATTACAAATACCCTCTTCCCACTTTGGAACACCTCCTACAAGTGGATTTTGACAAGTGGCATATTCATCTTTAGGCATCTCTATCGTACAAGGATCGAAAGCATCATCTGCTATTGGCTCCAATGTAATCTCTTGCTCGCAACTAACAGTTGTACCGCAAGACTGCAAATACCACTTCCTTATAAATGTAGAAGCACAAACCCCGTGTTCATTTTCCAAATCTTCGTACCACAATGAATCAGAACATAATGATGATACTGATGGATATAAATCAGGATTCTCCTCAGGATTAGTATTTGCATCACAGCTCAATCTGATATTTTCACAAACCAAACTCGGTACATATTTACAAGCTACCTCCACATTCACCATACATTCATTGAAATGTCCTTGATTCTCTAATGCTCCTATTTCTCCCGGTTCCAATTCCACATCATAGACTCTCATCACCACCATGTGAGACGCTCCTATATCAGCACAATCAAATTGTATACAATCGTCAAAATCACCTTCCATTCCCCTTCTTACTTTAAACGATATATCACTACAATTGTCGTATGAACCTGAATCGAAATCAGGTGCACATACCTGAGCCTTACCTTCCGTCGTCAAACTTACTTGCTTAAATTGCTCACAAATCGCTATTGGAGGCGTTTTATCCTCTACCTTTATCATAAATTCGCAAACAGTACTATTACCACAATCATCAGTTGCTATAAATCTGGCAGGATGATTTCCTAATCCCATATTATAGGCAATAATATTTATATTTCCTTCCGCATAATTTCCGGTAATATTTACTGCCGCACCACTAACTGTTGCATTAAGCGTAATGTCATTGCAGTTATCTGTTATTACCGGAACGGGTAATTGTACCTCTCCGGCGCATTGATAAGCCGATGCAGCAACACTTATATCATGACACTCTTCGAACACCGGTTTTTCAGTATCAAACACCTTAATCACTTGTATATAAACTCTAGGATTATCAGGCGTAACCGAACCGCACATATCACGCACTTTCCAAGTTCTCAATATTTCATAACTGCTTCCGCAATAATTGTATATTTCATCATTGTATAAATAAGACAACATACACAATCCCGTATTGTAATTAATAGGAATACCATTTACCTTAGGATACCCTGTATATTCAGGTGTTGTAATTTCAGGATTTAATTCCACATCATCACAATCTAAATCCAGAACATCCGCAGGGAATACAACTTCATCCAAATCTGACTTCTTAATCTCTATACGCTGTTCACAAGAAACAATATTTCCTTGGTGGTCATTGACGCTCCATGTTCTTATTATCTCTGCTCTTGGTATTCCACACATACCATTATCTATTAATTCATCAGAATGAAGAATTTCTGCAAACGGCTCACAATTCAGAATCTTGACAACTCCCAGATGTTCAGGATCTGTATCAGCATTGCAACTAACAGTTGTATCCTTAGGACACTCTATCTCCGGCACAAATTTCTCTACAATATTTACCATAGACATACAACCGTTGCCATTGCCGAGACAATCGCTTACCGTTACCATAAATGAATCTCCGATATCATCATAATTAAAGTAATTAAGATGAGGATTACCCAATGAATCTATAACATCTATACAGTAATTTTCATAACAGCCGTAATCTGTTCCCGTCAATATCATATCTGCAGTAAGTACTGCTTCACAATCACCATTTAAAGATAAGTTTATCTCGTCCTTACAAGCAAAACTTCCATTTACAGGCGTATATTCTATAATTTCAAAGACGAAAATACAAGTATCTTTATTACCATAAATATCTTCTGCTATCGCATAAATCGTATTTTCTCCTATACCTACCTTTGAAATATCAACAGCTTGTCCCGTTTCATCTTCAAAATACAGAGTATCCAACTCACAATTGTCTTCTGCTACCGGTAAGTCTGTTAATCCGGTATAGCATTCTCCTTCTCCCAAAGAAACAGTAACATCGCTACAGCCGCTTGGGAAAGTTGGAGCTTCAACATCATTAACGGTAACCATAAATCCGCAATGACTTGTATTTCCTGACGCATCAGTTAACGTATAGGTAACCTCTGTAACCCCAACTTCAAATACTCTGGTAGTAACAACACCATCCAAATCAATGGAGCCATCGGAATTTATCAGATTAAATTCTTCCTCGGAACTCTCTCCTGTTACTATATTCTCAAACTCATATTTCACTGACATTGTACCACTGGTACAGTTATCCAAGAAATAAGGATGCGTCCATTCAACCTCTGCACTACATTCTCCGGGATCATTGTCTACAACTATATCCGGTTGATCATAGCCGGAATCTTTAACCAATAAGAATTGAAGCGTCCAATTATCTAAAGTACCTGAATTTGGAGCTTTGGTATACAACGTCAACGTCCAATTTCCTTCAGCTTCTTCTCCAAAGAATGAAGAAAACGGCTCCATTGGCTTAAATGTATCTCCATTACCCAAAGGACTACTACAACCTGCCGCAGTAATACTATTGGCAGCGACATCATCCAGATTTACATCCATATCGGAAGTACCGTCGCAAACATTTTCTAATAATGTTATCTGTTGTCCCCAAGGACTGGTAAGTTTTACCGTTACAGCTCCCGCATTATCTACCGTTGCCATTAGGTCAACAAGATTAATATCCGCAATTTTTCCTTGACTAACGCTAAATACCGATTCAACACAATTTGTACCCGTAATCGCTATGCCTCCCGCACTATATTCAATGGTATCAACACCACCACAAGTCGGAGCCACACTATCATTTACTGCTACAATAAATGAGCACATATTCATATTAGGCTCTATAAGCTGTAATGTGGTAACAGAACCATTATCAGGATTAGATGGTAACTGTGGATTCCAATCTCCAAAACTACCTCCTTGACAAGAATTTACTGCAACAAAGTCCTCATCAGTATCTGTATCTATAGGACTAATTCTATAAATATCATCTCCATCAAGAGTACCGTTGTTTATAGAAATAGAATCTATAAGCCTATCGAAGAAATGTACTGAATAAGATGCCGGATCTCCGGATGGTATATCATCGAAGTCTTGTACAAACACCTCTCCTGAATGTATAATCGTACCCAGTGGTAGGAAATACTGCTCATCATCAGCACTATTAGTTCTCTTGATAGTAACCCCATGCAAATCTATGCCGGCAGGTCCAAAGTTTCCTATTTCCACACCGGTAGTAGTACCGTCTTGTATGACTTCCGTAATCAACAATATAGGTTGATCAAATACTGTATATTTAACCCTGTTATCCCCTACAGGAAATTCTATGCCACTCGCTGATGCTATACCTGATAGGATTTCAACATCTGCGTTATTAAACACCTGATATATGACTGACAAGTTATCAGGGCAATTATCATCTACAACAACATCTATACCATCAACTGTGGCACCACACATATCGGGCGCGTTGATTACACTAGTATCTTCCGGACATTCTATTGTTGGTGGTATTGTACAATCATTCACAAATATTTGCAACCTACAAGTATCACTTACATTACCTTTACTATCCACCGCTACATAAAGAAGCTCTGTAAATCCTACAGGGAATAAGTCTCCACTAATCAATCCCGTAGTATCTACCTGCCTAATCGTATCCAATATACACTCAGCTGTAGCTTCCGGTGCAGCGAAATTCACATAACCACTACAAGAACCACAAACAGCATGTTCAACTATCGGAGCACGTGGACAATTTGTAAACTGAGGTATCTCACATTCCAACTGGAATGGTGTCGGATCGTTATTATCACTTGGATTTCCATCGCCGTCAGGATCAGGATCACTACCGTCTTGTGACTCATCAGAAAGGTCTACGCCTCCCGGTGTTTGACCTGTTGCCGTAACACTATTCTCATAATCTTTTGGAGAATCTCCCGGACAAACATTAAGATATAAATAAATACTTCCCTCATCTCCTCCTTGTACACTTAGCAATATATCATTTCCTGTAAGTAAATTTTTATCACTATCTCCGTCAAAATTAGTATTTATCTCAAATTCTTCACTTTCTATTTTTACAATTTCCCATGCGTCATCTGCTCCAAATACTGCGGTAAGATCTTCCGTAACTTGAAGGTCGTTTATATTGACATCACCATAATTTTCTACATGTATCTCAAAGCCTATATCATAACAACCCTCCGTACTCAATATCGGACCATAACTCAATCTCTTCGCCACACCCAATATACCTTCTTGATTCAAGTTGCTGTCTGTTGTACTTGTATCATCAGTAGGATCACCATTGCCGTCAGGATCAGGGTCGCTGCCATCGACAGATTCATCAGACACATCGTCTCCCGCAGGAGTCTTTCCTGTTAAGGTAGCACTATTGGAGATACTCTGACCTGTAGGACAGCCACAACCTTTAACAGTCAATAATACCGCGCCTTTATCTCCTACTGCTAAAACATCTTTACCCAATAACAACAAAGTGTCTGTTTCTCCATCATAATCAGGATTAACCACATAGTCATCACTCGTTAATTCTACGCTAAACGTATCACAACTGCCAAAGCCGGCACTTTCCAAATTATCTGTTACCTGAATGCTATCTATATCGACATTGCCAAAGTTTTCCACATTAAACTCATACACAACTTCCGTACAACCATCTGCTTGCAAGTCAATACTTACTACTCTCTTCGCTAGACCTATCAACGGCTCTATTTCCAGAGTAACAGGAGTCGGATCATTATTATTCGACGCATCTCCATCTAAGTCAGAGTCCGGATTGGAACCGTTTTGTGAAGCATCGTTCATCATCGTTCCATCTGCACTTGTTCCATTAACAAAAGCCTGATTGGTATATGTAACAGTGTTAGATTCAGGACAAACATTAACTTTTAAAAGAATAGAACCTTCATCGCCATCCACAGACACGCCCAATGTATCATACCCAAGCAATAAATTATCATTAGCCTTACCATCATACAATGGATTTACCATAAACTCCTCACTTGTTACACTCAACACCTCAAAGGAAGTCGCAGTACCAAAAGTAGCATCAAGATCATCGACAATCTGTACATCTGCTATATCTTGGTCGCCCATATTTTCTGCTCTTATTTCATAGGTAACATCAAAACATCCATCGTCGTTACGCTTAACTTCCGATACTCTTTTGGCAATACCCAATGCAGGACTAAATCCAAATTCGATTTTTGTACAAGCATCGTTATTTGTAGGATCTCCATCGCCATCGGGGTCAGGGTCTACACCACTTTGAGAGAAATCATCAAAAGCTATATTACCAATAGGATCTTCTGCTGTTACAAATGCTTGATTACAGAAAGATAAATCTCCTGCGCCACAATTAGTAAATCTATATCTAATAAAAACGAATGCTGAATTACCTGCTGACAAACTATTACCGACAGCATTCAAAATTACATCGTCAGTCACTCCTCCATCATAAGCCGGATTAACTACTATTCCCGGAGTAGAATTTGTTTGCAATATTTCCACATCACATG
>PDWI01005584.1_pt1 | contig 16146 bp, 13 predicted proteins | sample 1430891 | NCBI WGS metagenome assembly PDWI01 (sample SAMN01162508, study PRJNA174530) | Oral metagenome, whole genome shotgun sequencing project. | biome: Marine environment; feature: Marine mammal; material: Swab sample of the gingival sulcus; isolation source: swab sample of gingival sulcus...
CTTTCTATTTTGTTTCACAAAGATGAAAGCGAAAGGATAAGCGGTGGCCTGCTCCTGCCAACTACTTTTTTGAATTTACAGAAAAGATGTTACACTAACTATCTGGTGTGTCTGGTTATGCTGGCGTCCTACGCTGTGACCATCACTTATATAACGAAGAACGCCACCACCATGGCACAACATAATGCAGAAGAGACCGCCCATGAGATCGCCTTGAAATATGGAGGATTGATTCAGTCGGAGTTGAATAATGTCATGGATGTGGCCCGTACTGTGGCGCATGTGTTTGAAGGTATGAAAATCAGCAAAAACACACCGTCACGGGATGATATGAATGAAATTCTGAAACAGACCCTGAAACGAAATCCAGGGATTATCGCCATCGACACATGCTGGGAGCCCAACGCCCTGGACGGAAAAGACATCAGTACAAGAACGCCGCTGGACATGACGCCACAGGTCAATTTGTCCCTTACTGGCATCGGGGAAACGGCCCTATTGAGGTGGAACCCCTGGTCAACTTCGACTCAGAGGACTAATATCAGGTACCCCAGAATACCGGCAGGGAAATGCTGACCAATCCCCATGTTTATCCGGTGGGCGGTAAAGATGTACTTATGGCAACCGTTGTTGCGCCTATCAAACCCCAGGGGAAATTCCTCGGTATGGTGGCCATCGACCTTTCCCTGGAAACCTTCGCTAAAATGAACGAAGCTGTCACCCCTCTGGGTAACGGACACGGCTATATTATCCCCAATGACGGGTTCACTGTTGCCCATCCCATCAAAGAAGTGGTGGGAAAAAATATCAAGGATACAATGGAGACGGAAACGGCAACAGCCATGATGGAAGCCATTCAAGCAGGAAAGGTCTACAAAGGGATCATAAAAACCCAAAACGGTAAACACTCCCTCCAGTTTATGGTACCCATTAAAGTGAGACAAACCACTACCCCCTGGAGTATGGGAGTAAGTATCCCCATGGAAACTATTCTTGACAATGCCGTATCCCTGAGAAATACCAGTATCATTATTGGTCTTTCCGCTATACTCATCCTTTTCGGTGTTGTTTTTTATATTACCCAGTCCCTGATTACACGCCCCCTGAACAGGGTTGTCCGCAACCTCACTGATATGGCCAAAGGTGAGGGGGATCTTACCATGCGCCTCCCTGTCAACTCGAAAGATGAAATAGGAAAGCTATCCAGCCGGTTCAACACGTTTTTAGAAAAACTGCACGACATTATCAAGGAACTGGCGGACAGATCCACAGATGTCGATACCTCTTCGTCGAGCCTGCTGGCCATTGCAGGGGAGTTATCCGGGAATGCCAAAAAGACAACAGACAAATCCGGTGCTGTTTCTACCTCTGTCAAGACCATGTCTGCCGATGCCCTTTCTTCAGCATCCACCATGGAAGAGGCCGCCGTTAATATCAACATGGTTGCCGCATCTGCCGATGAAATGGCGTCCACCATCCGTGAAATTGCAAATAATTCAGAAAATGCAAGATCTATCTCCGAAAATGCTGTGGCACGTGCCAGAGAAACCGCAGGACAGATGGAGGCGCTTGGAACGGCAGCCACGGACATCGGTAATGTCACCGAAGCCATCAGCGATATTTCCGGAGAGATCAAACAGCTGGCCGACCAAACAGCCATAGCCACCCAGGACATCAAAAATCAGGTTGCCTCCATACAAAACGTTACCGGCAATGCCGTCAGCAGCATTGGGGAAATCACTGACATTATCAGCCGGGTAAACGACATCGTCGTAACCATTACCAACGCTGTTGAGGAGCAGTCCACAGCTACCAATGAGATCGCAGCTAATATTGCCCAGGCATCCCAGGGCATCCAGGATGTCAATACTATCATTAGCTGCAACTCGACAGCCACAATGGAAATGTCCCGAGACACCACCGAAGTTAGCGGTATCGCAGATAAAATGTCCGCATCTGCCAAACAGGTCCATGAAAATGCCGGAGAATTGTCAGACCTTGCCGCCCAGCTCAAGAAAATCGTGGATACCTTTAAAATTTACCCCGAACAGATAATCCGGACAGAGCAACTTCTGATTAACATGGTTCTGCAATGACTTTTGAATTAAAAAGCTGGCCTGGAATCGCAGTTGTTGTCGTTATTGTTACGTTGGCGTTAGGCGCAAATCATTACAGGTTCCGTTACAACCCGCGACTTGATGCATTAACCCAGGCTTTGCAGTCCGATGATCCAGCAGTTATCGGTGCAGCTCTGTACGAATCAAGGGAATTTACAATGGGAAAGGGGCACAAGCTCATCCCGTACATTTTACCTCATCTGAGTGACGATAGAGATTTACCTGAAAACCTGAAGCAAAAGCTTATTGAACATATCCAATCCGTACCGGGCAGTATTACGGGAATAGAATCAGCTATGGGGAAAACCCTAAGCCTGGGATTCACTGCGGCACTAACACTTCAAGGTCTGGTGATAAAGGATGTGGAAAGAAATCGGTGGGTCGGCGGTAAGTATCGAACGCTGATCGTTGAATATGTCCTGAATGAAATTGGAAGTAATAGCGATGAATTCACGTTAGCAAATGGCCTCTGGGCAGTCAATCACATTCATGATAACAGGTTAGTTCCCTTTTGGTTTCAATGTCTGGGGATTGCATCAGAAGCCATTCGGATCCCAGCCCTTTTGGGCTTATATCTTTATAGTTACGACAGAACTCATGGCTTTTTTGAATGGCATCCAGAACAGGAAATCGACGCCAATATGATAGAAAATCTGCAGTCTTGCCTGGTCGACAATTCCGGGCATGTCCAAATGTCAGCGTCGCGTGTGGCAGATACCTTAGCTGAAGCAGGGCTGGAAGTACGGCAATAGACAAGGACACCACCCTGTTTCAGGCGGAAGAAGATGCCCTGCGAAGATTACAGGCAACCAAGTAAACCCTGCTACCCCATCGAGGCAATAAAATAGCCTGCAGCAAGGGCGCTGCCAATGACTCCGGCAACATTAGGCCCCATGGCATGCATGAGCAGATAATTGGATTTATCCACTCTCTGCCCTTCCACATGGCTCACCCGGGCAGCCATGGGTACTGCGGAAACGCCAGCAGAACCGATTAACGGGTTGATCTTGTTTTCACGCCAGATCAGATTCATCAGTTTGGCCATGACAACACCCGATGCGGTGGCAATGCCAAAGGCAAAGATACCGAGCACCAATATGCCCAGTGTCTTGGCATCAAGGAAATTGGCAGAAGACATTTTCAGGCCAACGGTCAGGCCAAGAAAAATAGTGACAATATTAATGATCTCGTTTTGGGCAGCCTTGACCAGTCGTTCGGTTACACCGCACTCCCGTAAAATATTACCAATAAAAAGCATGGAAATAAGCGGAGCAGCATCAGGGACACAAACCAGACAAAACACCATCACCACCAGAGCAAAAACCAGTTTTTCCAGCCGTCCTACCTGGCGCAGCGATTTCATCCGGATGCAGCGTTCTTTGTGCGTCGTGAGCAACCGCATAATGGGAGGCTGAATAACAGGGACCAGCGCCATGTAAGAATAGGCAGCCACCGCGATGGCTCCCATGAGTTCAGGCGCCAGCTTATTTGCAACAAAGATTGAGGTCGGCCCGTCTGCCCCGCCAATAACACCGATTGCGGCAGCTTCTTGAAGACTGAAGAGTCCGCTGGTTGCAGCACCCAGAAAGGTTGCAAAGATGCCAAACTGCGCTGCAGCACCTAACAACAGAGTCTTTGGATTGGCAATGAGCGGCCCGAAGTCTGTCAGTGCCCCCACACCCAAAAAAATAATAGGTGGAAAAAGCTCCAGCTTCACTCCCTGCTGGATATAATAAAACAGTCCGCCAGCTTCAATCAGATGGCCAGCTTCATAGACCGGCGCTTTGAGGATAATATGCTCGATGGGCAGGTTGGCAAGTAATGCGCCCAAGGCAATGGGAACCAGCAGCAATGGCTCATACTTCCTGCCAATTCCCAGGTACAGCAGCACGGCCACAATACCCCACATAAAACACATCTGCCAGGTCAACAAAGAAAACCCTCCGGCCTGAAGGGTCGCAAGTATCTGTTCCATAACGAGGTTTCCTCTGCCCTGCTAGGTAAGAGTCATGAGAATCTGACCTTCTTCCACACTTTCGCCCGGGCTGACCTTCACCTCTGACACCGTACCCGCAGCAGGAGCAGTCACCTCCGTGTTCATTTTCATGGCTTCGAGCACCAGAAGCACCTCACCGGCGGCCACTGTGCTCCCTGTCGGCCTGGCAATAGAGACGACTTTTCCGGCAATAGGGCTTGGAACACCTCCGGGTGCACTGCTGGTACGGGCAGCGACGCTTGCTTTTGGAACCGGAGCTGTTGATGGGGCTGCACCCACTGACACGCCACCAACCGGTGAAAAAAATGCCGAGGCTGGGGCCTGGTCGTCATCAAGGATCTCAGCTTCCACCTCATAGGTCTGGCCGTTTACGGTAATCCGCATTCTTTTTTTCATGGGTAATTCCTGTATACAAATATTCTCAAAATGTAATTGATTTCAAGGCGCCTGATTTATGGACCAACGCGGCTTTGATTATAGCTATCGCTGCGAAAAACCGTGTTTGTTCAAAAATAGCCGCGCCCAACAAGCGAGTTCGAGGGGAGCTGGAAACAGTTACCTGAAACTGTGGGAATGTAACAGTTCCCTGCGCCCTTCCTGCCCCCAGCTTGCGCTGACATTGCGGATGGAAACCAGCCTGTGCTGGCTGCCAAGCATCATTGTTACAGCAGCGGTAATAACAACAAGATGTTCTTCAGGAAGCTGTTTAAGCTGCTGAACTGCCTGTGCATGAGCCTTGCCGTGCTCCTGAGCAGCCAGTGCAGCCGCGTTCTTTTGCTCCTGACTGCGAAACCAGAGACCTATACCTTCTATCACCAGCCAGAGCGTAAACAGCACCAGCAGAACAAACAGAAAACCAGACAGATACGGTACTGACTCAATAAACCCGGATGATGTTGCGACGTTCTCCATAATCGTTCCTTTTAAAGCGGGATATTACCGTGTTTCTTCGGAGGACGGGTTTCCCGCTTGGAGTAGAGGCTCCGCAACCCAAGGGAAATAATCCCTCTGGTTGCGGCAGGGTTGATGACATCGGTAATCAAATCATGTTCTGCAGCCTGATAGGGAGAAGCAAACTCTTCACGGTACTGCGCGTTGAGGTCGGCCATTAATGCTTCTGGATGTTCAGCATTTCTGATCTCTTTCCCGTAGATGATTTTTACCGCACCATCAGCTCCCATTACCGCAATTTCTGCAGTGGGCCACGCATAGACCAGATCAGCCCCCAGATCAGAGCTGCACATGGCAAGATACGCCCCGCCATAGGCTTTACGCATAATCAGGGTAATCTTGGGTACAGTGGCTGCTGCATAGGAAAAAAGCATCTTGGCTCCGTGGCGGATAATGCCGCCCTGTTCCTGGGCAAGGCCGGGAATAAAACCGGGCACATCCACCAGGGTGACAATGGGAATCTGGTAAAGATTACAGACCCGGATAAACCGAGCGCCTTTATCAGAGGCATCAATATCTAAACAGCCGACCTTGTACGCTGGTTGATTTGCGACAATGCCGACCACCATGCCATCGATCCGGGCAAACCCAATAACCAGATTTCTGGCGAAATCCTTCATAATTTCAAAGAAACTGCCTTGATCCACCAACAATTCAATCACACGGAGGACATCAAAGGCCATTTTAGGATCTGCCGGTATCAACGCGTTAAACGCCTCATTTTCCTCAAGGCTGATCTGTTCCCTGAGCTGGTGTGGCGGCTCATCTATATTATTAAGCGGCAGGTAGGAGAGCAGCACCTTGGACAGTTCAAGGGCGTGCCGGTCATCTTCAGCAACCAGGTGGATATTACCGCTCACCGACGCATGAGCAGCTGCGCTGGCAAACTGTTCAAGCTCTGCTTTTTCACCAGTGGCACTCTGAATGACCTGCGGGCCGCAGATGAACATATTAGAGTCCTTTCTGGTCATGATAAGAAAGTCGGTCAATGCCGGCGAATAGGCTGCGCCGCCAGCACAGGAACCTGCGATGACTGATATTTGCGGTATCAAACCGGAAGCCTGGACATTTCTAAAAAAAATCTGGCCATACCCAGAGAGTGCCTGCACCCCCTCCTGAATGCGTGCGCCACCGGAATCGTTGACACACACCACCGGAATGCCAGCCTTCATGGCATAGTCCATGAGCAGACAAATCTTTTTCGCATGGGTATGCCCCAGAGAACCACCGCTTACGGTCACGTCCTGGGCATAAGCAGCAACTTGTCGGCCATTGACATACCCCACACCAGTGATAACACCATCACCTGGGTGGGTCGTCTTTTTCCCACCAAACCCGTTACTGCTGCTCTTGGCGTGCATACCAAATTCCTGGAAGGAGTTGGTATCAAACAGAATATCAAGACGTTCCCTGGCGGTCAGCAGCCCTTTTGCTTTCCTTTTAGCCAGCTTGGCCTCGCCGCCGCCTTCAAATGCGGCCTGCCTTCTTCGGTCAAGCTTCACCAGTAATTTCGGATCAATTGCCATTTTTTTCTAACCTTGAGTTGTTCGTTTTGGCTTAACGTGGCTTTCCATGCACCAGGAAGCTCGCCTACTTAAGGGACTAACCAGCATGGCTGGACCTGTATTTCTCAAAAAGACTTTTATAGAAAAAGCCGAACACCTTAATCGTTATTGGGGACAAGGTAAACAGGAATATTTGAATACCGGGTAACCCGACGGGCACAGGTTCCCATCATGGTGTTACCCAAAAAGCTATGCGCGCTTTTCCCCATCACAATCACATCAACATTGTTTTCCTCAGCAATACGCAGCAGTTCTCTGCTGGGACGACCAGAGCAAACATGGACTTCCGTATCGGGAATACGGTGTTCCTCCTCATCAGCCAGTTCCTCATCGGCAAACCGCTGCACCCGCTTTTTCATTTTCTCCACAATCTCATTCATTCCCTCCTCTTTAAGAAGCTTGGCTGCAACATCTGCTGCGAGGTAGCTTTCAACAATGGCACTAACAGTATCACCAAGCGGTTCTACAACATGAACCATTAACAAGAGCGCATCATACCGGCGGGCAAGGCTTACAGCACGACGAAAAACAGGGCGGGTGTGTTCTCCAAGGTCAGTGGCATACAGAACTTTTTTTATCGGTGGCAGCATGGGTATCTCCTTTTTTCACTTAAGAGTGTCTTAAATAGACAGAATGTTCAATTACAGTTACAGCCTGGGTACTATTATACCACAGGCCTATTGTTACTCCTATGAGGATAGCATTTTACGCACGGCGAGGGAAAGGTAGATTGCAAGAAGGGGCAAAAAAAAACAACTATTGGAGATGTCGTCAATGGCGGAGGCGGCACCAGTCAGGGTGGTGCCGCCTTTCAGGGGCTAATTATAGCCGTGGAGTTTATCCAGGAATTCAGGCAGAAAAAGCGATACCTGAGGGATATAGGTAATAATGATTAAGAACAGGAGCAGCAGCATCAGCCACGGCAGGCATGCCCTGATGACCCACCCGATGGAGTTGCCTGTTATACCGGCTGTCACAAACAGGTTGAGCCCCACTGGCGGGGTCAACATACCGATCTCCATGTTCACCACCATGATGATACCGAGATGGATAGGGTCAATCCCAAGCTGGAGGGCAATAGGAAACAGAATTGGAGCCATGATCAGTAAAATGGCTGACGGTTCCATAAAGTTACCCGCCATGAGTAGCAGGATATTGACCACGATCAGAAACATCCAGGGGGACAATCCCCAACCAATGATGAGTTCGGCCAGCTGATGCGGAATCCGTTCGGTTGTCAACACATGGGCAAACAGCATCGCATTTGCAATGATGAACAGCAGCATGATGCTGACTTTGGATGCATCCAGAACAATCTTGCGTACATCTTTATCCGTAACACACATGGGCAGAGCAATGAGGCAGCGATAGAGGTTGCGGCCAAGGGCAGCACCAATCCCTTCATCATTGTTTCTCCAGTTGACGTCTTTAAGTGGCCCAATGTCGCGATATCCAAAAATGGAGACTAAAAAGGCGTACACCGCTGATACCGCTGCGGCTTCGGTGGGGCTGGCAATCCCTCCGTAAATGGAACCAAGGACGATAATGATCAGCATCAACCCACCAAAGGCTGACAGGCCAGCTGCAAAAACCTCACCAATCCCTTTCCAGGGAAGTGCAGGTAATTTTTTGATCCTGGCAGCAATGTAAATGGCGATCATCAGAATACCACCCATCATAATCCCCGGAATAAAGCCGGCCATGAACATTCTGGCTGCTGAAACCTCAGTGGCCGCCGAGTACACCAGCATAACAATGGAGGGAGGAATCAGAATACCCAGAGTTCCGGCGTTGGTGATAACACCAGCGGCAAAACTCTCAGGGTAACCTGCCCGGACCATCCCAACAATCACAATAGAACCAATAGCAGCAACGGTTGCAGGAGAAGAACCTGACACCGCAGCAAAAATCATACAGGCCATAACCGAGGCCATGGCAAGCCCCCCCCGAATATGCCCAACCAGGCTCAGAGCAAAACGAATGATACGCTTGGCAACACCACCAGTGGAGAGAAAGGCAGACGAGAGGATAAAAAACGGGATAGCCAACAGGGTGTAATGCTCGGATAAGGCTTCAAAGAGTTTAAGGGCAATGGATGCCAGCGAGTCGTTTGAAAAGAAAAGAATGGTCGAAATACTGGAGAGCCCCAGTGCAAGTGCGATGGGCATGCCGAGCAGCATGCAGCCAAACAGCAGGATAAATAAAGCCGCAGTGGTCATGCCTGCACCTCCTCTTCCTTTAATTCTGCTACGATCTCCATACTCTCTTTCGCTTCATCCACATGACGGAAACCATCAGCATCGCCAAAGATAACCTGTCCCAGCAGAATCAAAATACGCACGGAGATGAAGAAAAAACCAACCAGAAGCATACCGTGAGCCAGCCACGTTGGCAGAGGAAGATCCTCCAGCTCAATACCTATCTTTTTCATCTTGCTCAGGTAAATCCAGGAGCCATAAAGAACCAGGCCGCAGTAACAGAGCGAGAGCAGACAGGCGACAAAGGTGATCAACCTCCGTATCCCTCTGGAAAACAATTTAACAAACGCATCCACCCCGATATGTGAGCCGACTTTGATTCCATAAGAGGTCCCAAACAGGACGAACCAGGCAGACATGTGCAACGTTAGCTCCTGGGTCCAGATGTAGCCAGTGTTAAAGCCGAAGCGCATAACAACGTCCATGAAAACCAGAAGCGTGGTCGTCAACAGAAGCAAGCTGATAACAGCCTCTTCAACTTTATTTAAGACACGCAATACCATAGAGAACCCTCATTAACCAGGGCAGGGACACCTCTCTCCCTGCCCTGAAATAATCACAATGGAGGTAACTCATCACGGCCCCTCCCTATCAGCAGGTGAACATACCCCTGAAGTACAAGCCCGGTGATTGGTTACCAATGAAAAGCTTACCTTTTCATCAACTATTTCTTGTTGGAATTATACGCCGCATCAATCAGGCCTTTTCCAATATGATGCTCAAACTTCTTCCAGACCGGTTTCATGACTTCAACCCACTGAGCACGTTCTTCAGCAGTGAGGCTGAGGACTTTAGAGCGTTTGGAGTCGATGATTTTCTGTTTGTCAGACAAGGCTTTTTCAGCGGCAACCTGGTTACCAAATGCAATGGCCTCATCCAATGCAGCTTTAACCTGTGGGCGGATATCCTCTGGCAAATCCATCCAGAATTCGGTAGAGGTAACAACCATGTAGTCCAGCAGACCATGATTGGACTCAGTGATGTACGGCTGTACTTCAAAGAATTTTTTAGAGTAAATGTTGGACCAGGTGTTTTCCTGACCATCAATAGCTTTGGTTTGAAGCAGGGTAAATACCTCAGAGAATGGCTTTTTCAAAGGCGTTGCTTTTACCGCTTTGAACTGCTCGGCAAGAACGTCAGATGACATAATCCGAAATTTAAGGCCCTTGGCATCTGCGGGAACTTTCAGCGGCTTTGAAGAAGACAGCTGCTTCATACCATTATGCAGATACCCAAGTCCTACCAGCCCCTTCTTCTTCATGGCGTTGAGCATATCCTGTCCTTCCTTGCTGGACTGAAACTTATCAACGGCAGCCATGTCCTCAAACAAAAACGGCAGGTCATAAAGGGATACCTTTTTGGTGTAGCGCTCAAACTTGGACAGTGATGGTGCCGCCATCTGTACATCGCCAAGCAGCATTGCTTCAAGCACCTTGTTATCACCAAAAAGCTGTGAATTTGGATAGACCTCAACCACGACTTTATCGCCCAATTTTTTGGCAACCAGCTCCTTGAACTTGTTTGCCATTTGGCCCTTTGGGGTGTTTTCGGCGACAACATGGGAAAACTTGATCACAATAGGTTTAGCCAGGACCGGGCCAGCAGCAAGTGCTGCTGTAAGAGCTAATGCCATCATTGCCAATGTAACTTTACGAACCATACAATCCTCCAATTTGATTTGGGTGACAGAGTGCCGGAACATGCCGGATGTCAATGTAATCCCTGCCCAGAAAATGGCAGGAGTAGAAGTGCAAACCCGTGCAGGCTTGATGATTCATTATCAGCAAAGATGGGACCAACCTAGTATAATAAGTAAAAAACGCCTAAAACAAGGGAAAAGAGGAGACAACAGGCTGCTCAAGCAGGTGAACAACGGGTGGATTTCCACCCATTCCAGCAAAAAAATACGGGGATTATTACCCGAAAAGGCAAAACAGGGAAGGATGTGCAGGACATGACGGGAGCAGAACGCTGTTATTTAAAATCATTTTTATCCAGCCCATGTTTCTGGAGCTTGTCGTAGAGGGTCTTGCGCGGCAGAGCAAGAGCAGCCATAACAGCCTTTAGTGATCCATTATGGCTGGTGAGCGACTGCTCAAGCAGAGCACGCTCAAAGAGCTCCACCTGCTGGTGCAAGCTCCCCGACAACTCGGTGACCTCACCTTTCAGCAGCTCCTCAACAGACCAGTTGGTCTGATTACCAAGCAGGACATACCGCTCAGCCAGGTTACGCAGCTCACGGACATTACCGGGCCAATCGTAGGTCATCAGCATATTGACCTCAGCAGCCTTGGGAGTTGGCACCTCTTTCTGGTACCGGTGTCCCGCAACCAGAAGATAGTGGTGGAAAAGATGCGGGATATCCTCCCGCCGGGCACGAAGGGGTGGAATTTCAATGCACACCACATTTAACCGGTAATAGAGGTCTTCACGAAAAGTTCCCTGCTCTGCAGCTTCTTTAAGATCCACCTTTGCCGCAGCCACTACCCTGATATCAATGGGGATGAGTTTATTGGACCCCAGCCGCTCCACCACCCGTTCCTGGAGTACCCGGAGCAAATGGACCTGCATCTGCAGCGGCATGGATTCTATCTCGTCCAGCATCAGGGTTCCGCCATCGGCATGCTCAAACTTGCCTATCCGCCTGGCCTTGGCATCGGTGAAAGCACCGGCCTCATGCCCAAGCAACTCGCTTTCGATCAGGTTGTCAGCGATGGCCCCGCAGTTAACCGCCACAAAATTGCTGTTTCTGCGGTTACTGTTTTCATGCAGCGAACGGGCAACCAACTCCTTACCCGTCCCGGTTTCCCCCACTATCAGGATATCTGCACCGGTGTCTGCGACCTGGGCTATGGTGGCGCGGAGCTTTTGAGTAGCCAGGGTTACCCCGATAATACGAGGCCCCAGCGCACTCTGCACTTCCAGCTCAGAGCGGAGCAATCGGTTCTCCAGAGTGAGCATCCTCTTTTCCAGAGCACGGGTGATGGTTTTAACAAATCGTTCTGAGGCGTATGGTTTTTCGAGAAAATCATAGGCACCATTACGCATGGCCCTCACTGCTGTGGAGACGTCTCCATGACCGGTGATCAGAATAACCGGCAGATCAGGATCCAGCTGAAACACCTTTTTCTGCAACTCCATACCACTTATTCCTGGCAAACGAATATCACATACTACAATTCCCGGCCAATCTGGTGAAATGATATCAAAGACCTTTTCCGCTGAATCCAGCAGTGTCACCTCAAGTCCGGCCAACTCAAGGGTTTGCTTATTTGCCTGACGGATATGCTTTTCGTCATCAATAAAGAGGACTTTGGTTAAAACGTTCATAATACTTTTGAAGACTGTAAGGTAATTTGAAAACACGCACCTACAGGTTCAGGGATAAAGGCAAGCGTGCCACCCATTTCCTTGATAATGCGTGAAGATATGGTCAACCCCAGACCAAGCCCCTGCCCCGGTTCCTTGGTGGTGAAAAAGGGCTCAAAAATCTGCTCAATATGCTCCATTTCAATGCCCGGGCCATTATCCTGGATGCTAAGAATGGCTTCTTGTCCATTGTGATGTGCGTTGATAGCAATGAATTTAACATCCTGCTCTTTAATCGCATGCAACCCATTGGTCACCAGATTTACCAACACCTGCTGTAGCAAGACGTCATTGGCGCACACCTCAAGCTCTACAGGCTGGATATTCACCTCCAGTTGGACTGTGGATTTACGCAACAGTGGGCGAAGAATCTCCAGAGCACCATCCAGACAGGAATGTAACACCACAGTTTCCACTTTATCCCTGTCCTTGCGGGCAAAGAGCTTGAGTTGATGCCCCAATTCAGCCATTCGCTCAGTAAGCTCGCTGATCTGCTCCAGGTTCCAGTGGGTATCTTCCTTCCGTTCCTTGTCAAGTAGCTGCATGGCATTATCCGAATACATCCGGATAGCGGCCAAGGGTTGATTGAGCTCATGGGCAATAGCGGCGGACATCTGGCCAAGGGCTGCCAGCTTGGTTGCGTGGATCAACTCTTTTCTGGTGCTGCGGAGTTTTTCTTCAGTTTTCTGACGTTCCTCTATTTCCTGACGCAGTTTGAGGTTTGATTCTGTCAGTTCGCCTGTCCGCTTCTCCACCCGCACTTCCAACTCTAAGTTGGCATCTTCAAGCAGCCGCCTGGAACGCTCTTCATAACGATGCCGTTCTGTCAACCGCTGCTGATGCTGCCAGAAAAGGAGCACCAGCATCAACAGGATAACGAAAACAGAACCAACCCAGATAATGGTACGAATGACAAATTGATCCACCCCCTTGATATCAGAAAGGATCTGAACTTCCCAACCGGCCTGGGGCATAGCCACAGCCAGGTGCAGATAGCGATGCACAACCCCTGTTGCCTCGTCAATAATAGAGAGCAGATTGTAGCCTTTGCTCTCTTTGGTATGGGCAATGGGCAAGGTGCCTAAATGAGCGTCAGGGTATCTGCGGCTTGCAACAATCTGCTTCAATCGCTCAGCAGACAACGGGTACAGCGTTCTATAACGCCAGTCCGGGTTGGTGGTAATAAAAATAACCCCTTCCGGATCGGTAACGATAAAGGCATCGCCCTGCTTTTTCCAGTTTTCCTCCACCGTATCAATATTGATCTTCATCACCAAAGCCCCAAGGATGTCCGCTCCCTGACGAACCGGATACGCAAAATAATAGCCCCGCTGGCTGGAAGTGGCTCCCAGGGCAAAATAGCGCCCCAGATTACCCTGCATGGCCTGCTGAAAGTAAGGTCTGAAACTGAAATTGCGGCCTACAAAAGGTCGTGCAGCCTGCCAGTTGGAAGCGGCGATAGTCAGCCCTTCGCTATCCATGAGATAGGTGTCTGCAGCATCACTGATCTGATTGATGGTTTCCAGGTACCGGTTAAAGGCTTCAATACGCTCCCGGCTTCCGGGGTTTTGCAGAAAATTGACCAACCGTTTATCATGGGCCAGTAATTCGGGGAGAAACTCATATTTTTCCAGAATACCCTGCAGATAGGAACGGTATAAATCCAGCCGGGTGGAGACGGTCTCCACCTTTTCTGACACCCCCTGCAGATACGCCCAGCGCCCGGCAGCAGTAATGGCCAGCAAAAAGGTGAACACCCCGATGGCGAGTGTGGAAATAAATGATCTGCTCATGGTAAGTGGAGTCGTGTACGCATTCTCAATATCAACGCTGGCCAAGTTGCGTTTGAAAACGTATATTGGCATTTTTCAGAAACACAGCATTGCTCGCTTCAAATATTTTTATCAATGAACACACACAGACAACCTACACCAAAAATCATCACCTGTCCTGAACAGTTGGAAGGGATAGCGGATATTGACCTGCAACAGGTACAAAAGGTTCATGGAACCTATCCCATGCGTATCAGCAGCTATTATCTGGAGCTTATACAACAGCATGGTGCGCCGCTCTTTCGCCAGGCCATTCCCGATATCCGTGAACTCAACGACCCTGACGGAATGGTCGATCCGCTGGACGAAGAGAACTTAAGCCCGGTTCCCAACCTGGTCCATAAATACGGAGACAGAGCCTTGTTTCTCATCTCCAGTGAATGTCCGGTGTACTGCCGTTTCTGTACCAGAAAACGTAAGGTCGGCAAACCAGAAATGGAAATATCCGCCCAAACCATTGCAGAAGGGATCGCCTATATCGCCAGGACACCAGCGATAAAAGACGTTCTCCTTTCCGGCGGTGATCCACTGATGCTCAGTGATCAGCAGCTTGAAAACATCATCCAGGCGATTAGAAAAATCCCCCATGTGGCGATTATCCGTATCGGGACCCGTATTCCCTGCACTCTTCCTGAACGGGTAACGCCCCGGCTCACCTCAATGCTCAAAAAATATCACCCCTTGTATATCAACACCCACTTCAACCACCCGGCTGAAATTACTCCACAGTCACGTCATGCCTGTGCACTCCTTGCTGATGCGGGTATACCGCTTGGATGTCAAACAGTGCTGCTACGGGGCGTTAATGATTCGGCGGAAATCATCAAAGCACTGTTATACAAGTTGATCTCCATTCGGGTAAAGCCTTACTATCTTTTCCAGGCTGACCTTACCAGAGGAACCTCCCATTTTCGCACCACCATTGAGACCGGCCAGGAGATCATGCGCAGTCTGCTCGGTAATGTCAGTGGGATGCTCATGCCGACGTATGCCCTGGATGCCCCAGGCGGCGGGGGAAAAATCCCGCTTACCCCAAACTATATTGACCAGCTTGATGAAAATGAGCTCCAGTTTACCACCTACAAGCAGTTGCCCTGCCGTTACCCAAATAGAATTGTGATCTAGCCCGGATTTCACCTGAACCTTGCCTCACGCCCTGGGTGCTTTTTCACAGCCTGGTGAGTAAATTGTAACACCGTTTTTTCACCATATCCTTTCAAGCATGCGTCGAATGCCGTTGTTTTATCATTGAATTTTGAGCTAACCCAATTTATAATAAAGATTCTTAAAATGCTTTGTAATGAAGGTTTTTCGTAAAAAACTAAAATAATTATTACAGAATTACATGGAGATAAAATTTTCAGTCCCTTTGTAGTGCCCAGAATCGTACAGCGGGCCATTGACTCGCAGGTTAAAATGTGCCATTTTTGATGCATGTTTATCTGAAAAACACCGCATAAGAAAAAACGGACAGGCGGATAGTATTCCACCTACAGGATCGTTGAATCCCAGCGAATCGGCACCAAGGTTCAGCAACGTACAGTATTGAATCTTGGTTCTGATTTTCCACTTCCCGCAGAACAATGGTCGACACTGTGCAAAAGGATTGCAGAAATACTTCACGGCCAGCGTTCTTTTTTACATAGAGAATGTGATGTCGATAAGTTGGCACACAATCTTGCCTCAAGAATTCTTACAAAAAACCAGGAGGTAAAACAGGAAAGTCCTGATTACCGTACGGTTAATCTGGACAGCATCAAAACCTACAGGCCCCGGAGTATTGGCTGCGGACACGTAGTGCTCGAAACTCTGCGCGCACTTGAACTTGATGCCAAGCTCACCTCGTTGGGTTTTAACGGTATTCAGGCCGCTCTTGCCATCGGTACCATAGTGGGTCGAGCCTGTCACCCCGCCAGTAAACGCGAAACCCACAGGTGGCTGCAGGGTCAGAGTGGACTTGGCGAGTTGATAGATTTCGATTTCCAACAGGTTGGCCTGAACAGGATATATACGGTTTCCGACCAGCTGCTCAAACACAAGGACGCCATAGAGCACCAC
>PDWI01005585.1_pt1 | contig 16145 bp, 16 predicted proteins | sample 1430891 | NCBI WGS metagenome assembly PDWI01 (sample SAMN01162508, study PRJNA174530) | Oral metagenome, whole genome shotgun sequencing project. | biome: Marine environment; feature: Marine mammal; material: Swab sample of the gingival sulcus; isolation source: swab sample of gingival sulcus...
TACCTGGCGCAAAAAGCGCAGGAATATGGTTATCATCCAGAAATTATTCTGGCCGGTAGAAGGCTGAACGACTCCATGGGCAAATATATTGCTGACCAGGTAGTTAAGACAATGATAAAAAAAGATATTCCTGTAAATAATGCAGAAGTATTGATGCTTGGCATAACTTTCAAAGAAAACTGCCCAGATGTCCGCAACACCAAAATTGTAGATGTGATCAAAGCGTTAGAAGATTTTGGCGTAAAGGTAACAACCTACGACCCTTGGGCACCCCCACAGGAAGTACAACATGAGTATGGCATAAAAAGTAGACTAAAATTACCCAAAAAAAAATTTAGTGCTATCGTTTTAGGTGTAGCGCATAACGAATTCCAATCTTTGAACCTGAACACACTGAGAAAGAAAAAATCAATAGTATATGACGTTAAAGGATTATTAAAAAATAGTGATAACAAATTATAGAAGTTACAAAAAATTGATTTATCATAATATAACTACTTACTTTACTTTCTATTAACGAGGAAAACCATGTTTGAGACTATCAAAAACCGAAAGATCAAGTTTGCTTTAGTGGGTTGTGGACGTGTAGCAAAAAACCATTTTGGCGCAATGGATGTACATAAAGATAATATTAAAGTTGTTGGTGTCTGTGATACTGATTCGACAGCATTAAAGGAAGGAATGGTGCGAACCAATGCTCCCGGCTATAAAAATATCCAAGAACTTCTTTCTTCTGCTCAACCAGATATTGTCGTGCTATCAACCCCTTCTGGCTTGCACCCGCAACAAACCATTACTTCATTGCAATCAGGATGTCATGTTATGACAGAGAAACCAATGGCAACCCGCATGGTTGATGGTGAGCGGATGGTACATGCCGCAGATGAAGTTGGCAAACGTCTTTTTGTTGTCAAGCAAAACAGAATGAATGCAACCCTGCAATTGCTTAAACGCGCCGTTACAGAAAAACGTTTTGGCCGTATCCATATGGTTCATTTAAATGTTTTCTGGACCCGTCCCCAGGAATACTACGATCAGGCAGACTGGCGAGGAACCTGGGAGTTTGATGGCGGTGCCTTTATGAACCAGGCAAGCCATTATGTCGATTTGATTGAATGGCTTATTGGCCCGGTACAGGATGTTCAGGCAATGATCTCTACTCACCGGGCGATTGAAGTTGAAGACACTGGTGTGCTTAATATCAGGTGGCGTAACGGAGCTTTGGGCTCCATGGCTGTAACAATGCTGACATACCCCAAAAACATGGAAGGCTCAATAACCATTTTGGGTGAAAAAGGAACTGTCCGGGTTGGCGGAGTTGCAGTCAATGAGATTCAGGAATGGCAATTTGCAGATACTCGTGACTATGATGAATCTGTAAAAAAAGCAAGTTATGAAACAACTTCTGTTTATGGTTTTGGTCATCCATTGTATTATAAGAATGTTATTGATGTGCTACGAGGCGAAGCAGAACCTATTACTGATGGAAGAGAGGGACTAAAATCCCTTGAACTACTTACAGCCACATATCTGTCTGCCCGTGATAATAAAACGGTATCTCTTCCTCTGGTATACTAATGGTAAACTATAGCATACACCCCAGCGCTATTGTCGATAAGGGCGCACAAATCGGTGATGATTGCAGAATATGGCATTTTGTCCATATCTGTGGTGGGGCAAAAATTGGTGCTCGCTGCTCATTTGGTCAAAACGTCTTTGTTGGCAATAATGTTGTCATTGGCAACAACTGTAAAATACAGAATAATGTTTCCATTTATGATAACGTTTTTCTTGAAGAGGGAGTCTTTTGCGGCCCCAGCATGGTTTTTACCAATGTTTACAATCCCCGTTCTCTTATTGAACGTAAAAGTGAATACCGTGATACATTAGTAAAGAAAGGAGCCACTCTGGGAGCAAACTGCACCATTGTCTGCGGAGTGACCATTGGCCAATTTGCCTTTATAGGGGCTGGTGCCGTAGTAAATCAGGATGTACCTGACTATGCCCTGATGGTGGGTGTTCCTGCCAGGCAAATTGGCTGGATGAGTGAATATGGTGAACAGTTGGACTTGCCATTACAGGGTGATGCTTCTTGTATTTGTAACTATACACAAACCAGATATATTCTTAAAGATGGCATTTTAACAAGGCATCACAGTACAGACAATAAAACTAACTGCACTGTAGCTAATAACGAATAATATTCACTTAAGACAGAAATCTCTATGGAACCAATAGAAAAAACCAATATTCCAGATTATCTCTCACATTTGCCCAAGGAATTTGTCAGACAAATTGTTGCTAGAATGGCTGCGGAACGTAATGCCTATAATAAAATCAGAGAAGCTTTATTAAATGAAGAAAAATTACCTGAAATGACCGCAAAACAAACTCAGAATGCCAAAGCATTTAAATCTGCCAACAGTTAAACATTATTAAATATTAATAAAAACTAATACAATGAATTTATTACTTGATGTGAACATTGTTTTAGATGTTTGCCTGAGGAGAGATCCTTGCGCTGATATTTCTCATGCTGCAATAAAAAGATGTCAACTGGATGGCTGGAAATTATGGCTATATACAGGCAGCGTGCAAACAATGCAATACAATCTATATAACGAATTAAAACTACTGGAACCAGAGCAAAGCAACAAACAACTCTTTAGCAAGGCAAAACAGTATTTAAAACAATTTTCCAAACAAATACATTGGTTATCAGCACTGGCTGGTGAAGGTGATGTATTTGATGCAATAGATATTGAAGATGAACAATTAATTCTGGCGCTATCCCGCTTTTCCGATAATACAAAATTACTTACACGAGATAAAGAACTGCTAGACCGCCATCCTGATAAGACAATCTCCCCACAGGATTATTTACGTTTGCCCATCTCTGAACCTAAAGTTCCATTTGTTGATTTGGATGCACAACAAGATCAGATACGAGCCTCTTTAGAGACAAATATTCATCGCGTATTAGCTCACAGTCGTTATATATTAGGTCAAGAAGTTGCAGAACTTGAAGAACGTCTTGCTTATTACTGTGGTGCCAAATATTGCATCTCCTGCGCAAATGGCACAGATGCGTTGCAAATTGCCCTTATGGCATTAGGTGTAACTGCAGGAGATGAAGTGATAACCCCTGGATTCACTTATATTGCCACGGCAGAAACAGTTGCATTACTTGGAGCTAAACCAGTATTTGTCGATATTGAAGAAAAAACTTATAATCTTGATCCCAAAATTTTAGAAGCAGCTATCACTCCAAAGACCAAGGCGATTATTCCGGTATCTCTATATGGGCAGTGTGCCGACTATGATGCAATCAATGCTATTGCTGAGAAATACAATATCCCCGTTATTGAAGATGGAGCTCAAAGTTTTGGTGCAAGTTATAAAGGTAGAAAATCATGTAACCTAACAACTATTGCCACTACTTCATTTTTCCCAACCAAACCATTAGGTTGTTATGGTGATGGAGGAGCAATATTTACCAATGAAGACGAGTTTGCTACCATCGCTCGTCAAATTGCCAGGCATGGACAGGATCGTCGGTACCATCATATTCGTATTGGGGTGAATAGCCGTTTGGATACATTCCAGGCAGCTATCTTATTATCAAAACTGGAAATTCTAGATAGAGAAATCCAACTACGTCAAGAAGTAGCGGAACAATATAATACACTGTTTAGACAAGCTGGCTTAGAGGTGGCTCCGTTTATAGAGGAACATAATGTTAGTGCTTATGCACAATATACCATTCGAACACAAAAGCGCGACATTCTCCAAACTGAATTAAAAAAAGCAGGAATTCCAACAGCAATACATTATCCGATGTCATTAAATAGACAACCTGTACTTTATAATGGTCTGTTACTTCCAGTAGGAGATTTAGTGGCGGAAGAAGTAATCAGTTTACCAATGAATCCTTACATTAAACAAAATGATATTAGAAAAATTGTAATACAGCTAAAGTTATAGTGGCTCCCAGAAATGAAGCAATATGCAAAGTTTTCTTCTAACAATAACGATGAATACCACAATGACAAAACGTAAACATTACAGCAATGAGTTTAAAAGCAAGGCAGTTCTCTGCGCCATAAAAAGAGAAGGAGAAAATTTTCAGAATATAGTAATGATTGATACAGAGATTATAACAAACTTCTAACAGAGTGTCACCTACCTAAAAAACAGGGAATTTAACCTTGAACAGGAACAATAAGAAACTGTTTTCTATGAAAGTGATTTATATTAAGAGTGAATTTATAAAAAATGTTTTTACTTTAATGTCTGGTATAACTGTTGCTCAAGTTATACCGTTGTTCCTTATGCCTGTCCTATCAAGATTATACTCTCCTGAAGATTTTGGATTATTAGCGTTATTTACTTCTATTAGTTCCATACTTTTTACACTTGTCTGTTTTAGGTATGATATGGCAATAATGTTACCTAAAAATGGACATAAATCTATACAAGTTGTTTCTCTGTGCATTAGCATTGCATTTATATTTAGTATATCAATTTTCATATTGGTTTGTTTTTTCTCTGATAGTATTACTAGCTTATTAGGGAACAAAAACATCAAGCCATGGCTGTATGCTTTACCGTTTTCAGTATTTATGCTAGGGATGGTTAGAGTTTTGACTTTATGGTTTAATCGTCAAAAAAACTATAAAACGATGACGTATGCAAAAGTTTTACAGCATGGAGGAAGTACAGGTGCTCAAGTTTTATCCAATTCCTTATGGGGCGGCTTGATTTTTGGTTATATTTTTGGTATTCTTTCGTCTTTTTTTTTTATTATTTAAAAAATTTTTAAAGTCGGGAATACAGTTAAATTTTAACCGTGACAGAATGTTATCCGTTGCCAAAGAGTATAAAGATCTTCCCAAGTACAGCTTATTTGGTGCTTTAGCAAATAATACTGCAGCTCAAGTTCCTACTTTGATAATAACAAAATATTTTTCTGAAAGTATCTTAGGTAGCTACAACTTAGCCTATCGAATTGTTACTGCGCCATTATTACTGCTAACAACAGCTCTATCTCAGGTAGTATTCCAGAAAATCACTAATTTAAGCCATGTATCACCTAAAGATATTTATAGTTTTGTTCTTAAAGGCACCTTAGGTTTATTTATTCTGTTTTTCCCACTGATACCAATTATGTACTTTTTTGGGGATATAATATTTTCCATTGCATTTGGAGATAAATGGAAATTGGCAGGTAACTATGCAGTTTATCTATCATTTTCAGCAGTATTCCAATTAAGTGTTAGCCCATTTAGTACAGTGTTGTTAATTGGCAATAACGTAAGGATAGGAATGTTATGGCAAGTTTTTTATTTTACATCGATAACCATTACATTATTACTGGCCTCTTCTAGTAATATTGATATGTTTTTGATAGTTTTAGTCTCTCATAATATTTTGTTATACTTATTATATTTTTTTTTGATTCTTTTGGGAAGTAAACGCCTTGTAAATATTAATAATACCACCATTAAAAAATAGTTTTTGAAAATGAAAAATTTATTTTGTGGATTTAAAAGTAGAAATGAGTTGGACAAAATAACATTTAACGCCCTTAAATCAATAGGCTATAATGTTGATTTGTATTTTTTAAAGGTAAAAAAGAACGAAGGAAAAAGTCTATTCATTTATCATTCAGAAACTATAGGCTTTATTTTAGCTAATTTATTGTTGCCGGTTTTTATATTTAAATTTTTATGGATACTAATTAAATACGATACTTATTTCTTTTTTGCAGGTTACTCGCTAATCCCAATCCCTTTACAACTTAGCAAATTTGAGCGTTTTAGATATATTGATTTAATTTTTTTAAATTTCTTTAAAAAAAAAGTCGTTTATACTTTCCAAGGCAGTGAGTTAAGATCATACAATATTATGCTAAACGGTTCATTAGATAAGTTGAAAAATATCGACTACTGGAGTGAGAAGAACATATTTATCAGAAAAATTAGCCTAGAAAGAGTATTTAAATATTCAGATATTCTTTTTGTAACAACCCCTGATTTATTAAATGACATCCCTGAAAAATATTCGCATAAAAGCCACTTACTATTAAAGCCATCCCCGAGCATCTCAAATAATACAAGAATGGCTTTTCCTTTAAACAAAGAAGTGATTAGAATTATTCATGCGCCAACAAATAGATTCATTAAGGGAACTTCGCACATTATAGAAGCAGTAAAATATCTAAATAAAAAAAAGCACTTAAATATAGAATTAATTTTAGTAGAAGGGAAAAGTAGGAGAGAATTATATGAAATGGCAAAAACTTGTAATTTTGCCATCGATCAGTTAAATATTGGATGGTATGGTTCATTTTCTGTTGAAATGTTACAGTTGGGCATACCTGTAATGTGTTATCTAAAAGAAATAGCTGTTGATAAAACGAATATTAATAGGAATGATATCCCTATAATTCAAGTTACGAAAGATACTTTGGCTGATGATATAATTAAATTTTTAGAGAAAAGTAATGATGTTAAATTCATCATAGATTATAGAAACAAAGTGGCTAGTTATTTGCATAACAATCACTCTCATGAGAGTTTTATAAATAGGATGTCAATGCAGATCAATGCACTAGAGCCCAAGTGATGTATAATGTTATCTAGTGCTTAACTGCATTAATCTGTTTTGTGATAAAGAGCAAAATACAATGAGTTGTCTTGAAAGATACAAAAGCCAACTTATGCAATTAAAAACTAGAAATGAGACAATATGCTAAATCTTATTTTAATAACTATAGAGACCACGATGACAAAGCGCAAATGATATACCAATAAATGTTAAAAGCAAAGTAACCTTTTCAACTATAAAGGGAGGACAAACAATGAATTAGATCGCTTCTGAGTTTGGGGTTCACTCCAACCAAGTATCAACCTGAAAGCAAGAAACGGTACGAAACCCCTCCTTTTTGCTCGACAAAAAACCACCATCATCCACAGTGAGATGAAGAAAAAAAGAACATTTGTACTCCCAGAGAGGAAGGCTAAAGGTTGAGGAGGACTTCTTAAGAAAAATATCGTAGTCTAGGAGTGTGCGCCTCGGTGAAAAAGTCTCATCTTTCCAAATCAACAGATAATTTGCCTATATCTCGACGATGCTCGCTCTTGAGATTATCGGGAGTCAGTTACTACAGAAGATCAAAGTCTACAGATGGCGGCGAGAGCAAAGAGAACCTTCTGCTTATGCGTCTGATCGACGAGAAATACACACCACACGGGCCTCCTTTTTACAAAACGCGTCAATTTACGCGATATCTGAAGAGAAAAGGATATCAGGTAAACCGCAAGCAGGTTCGGCGACTAATGAGGCTAATAGTGTGTATCACAACAATGAATGGAGAGTTTTGTCATTCCCTTCTGGAGCCAAATATACGTAATTTTTGAGTACCAGAGGTTTTTTAATACGTACCAAGGAAGGCAATTTACCAATCAAAATTATGTTCAAGTGTTGAAGGATAATGTTTGCCGGATCAGCATGAAGGACAAAGGCAGAGATCTAGATAACATTTTAGTTGAGAGACTCTAAAGGAGTCTAAAATATGAAGAAATTTGCCTCAACAAATATTATTACAGTGTTGTCGAGCTAGAACAGACTCTAAAGAGATGTTTTGACTTCTATAATAATGAACGTCCGCATAGTAGCTTAGATGAGAAAAACCTGCTCAAATGTATTTTGACGAACAATTTCTCAAGCGAACTGCTTGAGGAAGGAGGAGCAATTAATATCTCTGCTCGTGGGGAACAACATAAGGAGAGATTTACATCTTAAAAAGTAATTTTTTGTCTTGGCGAAGGGGTCCACTTTGATGAATTTAGGTTATGTTGTAGGTTATGTTGCAGGTTTAATGCTTCTAATGTTTTTCTTTTTCTTCTTTATAGAAAAAAAAGAAATAAAAATAAAGCTTAGTAGTACTTATTTCTATGTTCTTTTCTTAACACTTCTCTTTGTTAAACCTGATAAATTATCACATGCCTTTTTTGTCCTGACATGGTCTTTTGCTTATTTAATTGGAGTTCTTACATTTAACAATAAGCGCTTTTCTCCTATATCAGTAAATCTACGTGTTTTTGTGATTATTCTCTTTTGTTTCCTTTTCTTATTTATTGGTATAAATAATCTATCTAAATTTGCAAGCATTAGTTTAAGCGAGTTTTTTAGTCTTCACGAGAAGCGGTCGGAAGTAGAAATAAGTTATTTTGAATACTTATTTACTCGCTCCTTGTTTCTATTTCCATTTTTATATTTACTGGCATATTTTAAAAAAAATATTTTTATGCTCTTATTAACTATTATCTTAACTTTTATGATTTCGCTAACTTCACTACAAAAATCACCCATTGTGTTTGCGATTTTCGGTATCTTTGTTTTTTTCGCTTTAAGAAAAGGGAATCATATTGACTTAATAAAAGTTTTTTACATAATACTGGCTTTTGTATTATCATTAACATTGGTTAGCTTAATGATGTACCAAGCTAAACTAGATGATACTTTTTTTGCCGTACTAAATAGAATTTTTCATAAACCTGGCTGGTTAGCATTTCAAGCAATGCAGATGATTGATGATTTTGACAAGTTTTATTACGGTGGCGCTAGCTTTCTTTTAGTTTTGAAAGCACTTGGCTCTGATGTCATCCAATTAGGAAAAGAAAATTATTATTATGTCTATGGAAATTATTTTGGATCAGCAAATACTCCATGCTTTACAGGGGCGTATGCTGATTTCGGTTTTGGAGGTATATTTTATGCTTTTATTTTGGGCTCTGTTTTCAGAGTTTATGATAACACTATTTTATCTCAAATACCAAGAGTGAGGAACAAATCTGCTATTTTGGCTGCCTATTCAACCAGTGTTATTCTCTCTTTGAAAATGAATGTTACTGTTATGGGGTCTGCACTTTTGGGCGAAGGCTTGTTCTTTTCTATGCTAACAGCTTATGTTATGACTTATCATGTAAAAAGAGATTCATCCAGTAAGCAAGTACAACACAATTAGACTGAGATTGCTGAAAATTCGTGTAAAATACTCTCAAAAACAAAGAAGAACTTCAGGTTGAGAAAAAAGGTTTATTATTACCAATAAAGTCTAAAAAAGCGACAAAAATAATCTGGTCGTTAACATGATTTATTAATCATGAAGAACGCATATATGACATCATTTTCAAATTAAGCGATAAAATTACTCATGAGAAATGCAGGCATATGAAAACCAGGAATAAAGTGATTTGGATTGTTTCTCAGTATGCATCAACTCCACAAACTGGAGTATATAATAGACACTACAACTTTGCTAATGAATGGGCAAAATCAGGCTTCAAAGTTTATGTTATTTCTTCTGGAGTGCATCATTTTTTGCGAAAAAAACCAATATTAAATAATAAATTTACAGAACAAAAAATAGCAAATAATTTTAGTTTTATATGGATAAATTTAATTAGATACAAGAGCTCTCATGATAAAAGAAGAGTGCTAGGTTGGCTATTATTTACGTTGAACTTACTAAAACTAGACAAAAAAATTAGCACTCCCGATGTTATTTATTACTCTTCACCGGCCCCATTTGGAGTTCTATCTTCTTATAAGATTGCAAAAAAATATTCAGCAAAATTAGTTTTTGAGGTCAGAGATATTTGGCCCTTAACACTCATAGAGTTAGGTAATTATTCATCTAACCATCCTTTTATAAAATTAATGCAATGGATTGAGGATTTTGCTTATAAAAATAGTGATATTGTTATATCTAATCTCAAAAATGCTATCGAACATATGGAAAGTAGAGGTTTAGATAGTAAAAAATTTCATTGGATACCTAATGGGATTTATTCAAATGAAATTATTGATAAACAGTTTTTATCAGAAAAATTTTTAGAGCAAATCCCCACAGATAAATTTATCGTTGGCTACTTAGGTACTTTGGGGCTTGCTAACTGCATAGAAAGTCTCATTTTATCTGCAGAATATTTAAAAAGTAAAAAAGATATTATTTTTATTTTAGTCGGTGATGGAAAAGAAAAGCGAAATTTGATAAGTTTAGCAAAACAAAAAAATTTAAATAGCATTTACTTTATTGATTCAATACCTAAAAATCAAGTTCATGCAATGTTAAAAAAATTTGATATTCTCTGGTTGGGTGCTAAAAATTCTAAGTTGTATAAATATGGTATAGCAATGAATAAGTTATATGAATATTTTTATGCAGCAAAACCTATTATTTATGCAATAAATTCAGGTGGATACAATCCTGTTACAGAAGCTAAAGCAGGGGTTCAAGTTGAACCTGAAAATGCAAAAGATATTGGGAATGCTATTCTAAAACTATATTCTCTATCTTCTAGCGAAAGAGAAAAAATTGGACAAAGAGGATATAAATTCGTTTTAAAAAATTATGAGATTATTAATCTTTCAAATAAATTGTTAAAAATAATCACTAAAGAGTAAAAAATATATGATTCCTTTTTCACCACCACGAATTGATAATAAAACCATAAAAGAAGTAACAAAAACATTAAAATCTGGCTGGATAACAACTGGCTCAAAAACAAAGCTTTTCGAGAAAAAAATTGCACAATATTGTAATGTATCTCATGTATTGGCAGTAAATTCTTGGACAACAGGAGCAGAACTTTTGCTGTATTGGTTTGGGATAAAAGAAGGTGATGAAGTTATTGTCCCTGCTTATACGTATTGTGCCACAGCAAATATAGTAAGACACAGAGGGGCAAAAGTTATAATGGTAGATATTGCCGAAGATTTTGGTATTAACATCGCGAAAATTGAAAGTTATATAACAGAGAGGACAAAAGCAATTATACCTGTTGATCTAGGAGGATTACCCGTTCATTTTGAAGAGATTAAAAATATTTTAAATAAAGAAAGTGTAATAGCTAAGTTCAAGCCCGAGACAGAAAATCAACAAAAATTAGGTCGGATATTATTACTTTCTGATGCCGCACACTCTTTCGGTGCAAAATATAAAGACAAGATAATAGGATCGGAAGCTGATTTTACCGTTTTTTCTTTTCATGCAGTAAAAAATCTTACCACAGCAGAAGGTGGAGCTATTTGCATAAATCTACCTCAAAATTTTGACAATAATGAAATATATAAGCACCTAAATATTTTATCATTACACGGTCAGAATAAAGACGCTTTAGCAAAATATAAGATTGGAAACTGGGACTATGATGTAGTAGATGCAGGATTTAAATGTAATATGACGGATGTTCTTTCTACTATCGGGCTCGTGGAGTTTGAAAGATATGAAACAGAGACATTGCCCCGAAGAAAGCAAATAGTTGAACAATATACAGATATATTGAGCAGATACAACTGGGCAATCACACCTCCTTCTATAGATAAAGAAAGAGAAACTTCATATCACCTGTATTTACTCAGACTCAAACATACTAGTTTTGAGCAAAGAAATATGATAATTCAAGAAATTTTCAATAGAGGAGTATCTGTAAATGTTCACTATAAACCATTACCACTACTATCTTATTACAAGAAATTAGGGTATAACATGGCTGATTATCCTATTGCAAAAATGACTTGGGAAAATGAGATATCTCTACCTGTTTATTATGACTTAACAGACGAAAATGCACAAAAAGTAATCAAAGCAGTTAAAAGTTCAATAAACAAAGTATTATACAAATAATGAAACGATTTTTCGACTTCACGATATCTTTACTAGGATTGCTAATAACCTCACCTTTTTTACTAATTATTTCAACAATAATTGTTATTGACTCAAAGGGTGATGTCTTCTTCAGACAAATTAGAGTTGGTCGAAATAATCAAGATTTTTACATTTACAAGTTTAGAACGATGTATATGAATTCAGATGAATTAGGCCTTCTTACAGTGGGAAAGAGAGACCCCAGGGTTACCAGGTTTGGCTACTATTTAAGAAAGTACAAACTGGATGAATTCCCGCAACTAATCAATGTATTAATTGGTGAGATGAGTTTTGTTGGACCTCGCCCAGAAGTCAGAAAATATGTTGATTTATACACTCCTGAACAAATGAAAATATTAGATGTTCGTCCAGGAATTACAGACTATGCATCTATTGAATACTCAAATGAAAATGAGATTTTGGCAAAATCGCAATTTCCAGAAAAGACATATATTGAAAACATAATGCCGGAAAAATTAAAATTGAATCAGAAGTATATTTCAGATTCCAGCTTATTGACTGATATAAAATTAATTTTTTCTACTATTATCAAGATAGGGCTAAGAAAATAATTTATTCCAATAACAAATAAAGATGCTGAAACTTTTAATAAATTCACCTCGCTGGTTCAAGAAAATTATTTTTCTATTACACGATACGATAATGATATTCATTTCTTTTTGGCTGGCATTCGGCCTACGTCTACCAATCAAAAATGAATGGCTGGATTTTGATAACTGGATAATTCTATTTATTACAACTACTATCAGCTTGATTTTTTTTGCTCGTCTTGGTTTATATCGAGCAGTAATTCGATATGCTGGAGAAAAAATAGTAAACGTTATAGCCATTGGCTGTTCGATTTCTTTAGCGGCACTTCTGGCAACGGCTTTCTATTTACATATTCCACTACCTCGTAGTGTACCGATTATGTATGTTCTGTTATTGCTTGTTTTTATGATTGGTTCCCGATTTACAGTAAAAGGTTTTTTACAGGCCAGAAATAATCAGTTAAGCCATCCTGTAATAATTTATGGTGCCGGGGAATCCGGTCGTCAATTGTTAGGGTCAATCATACATACAAATTTCTATTACCCTGTCGCTTTTGTTGATGATAACTGTTCTTTATATGACATAGTTATTGACAATAAAAAAGTTTATCCATCTTCACAGCTAGAAAAGTTAATATCACAATATGGTGTAAAATCGATTCTACTCGCCATCCCCAGTGCAACAAATAGACAACGAAAAGAAATTATCCAACGGCTTAGCTCATTACCCTGCAAGGTACTTTCAATGCCTGGATTAAAAGATCTGGTTGAGGGCAAGGTCAGTGTTGAAACACTAAAAAAAGTTTCTGTAGTTGACTTATTGGGGCGCGACGCTGTTTCTCCCGTAACATCTTTGATGGTAAAAAATATCCAAAATAAAGTTGTTATGGTAACCGGTGCTGGGGGTTCTATTGGCTCGGAACTCTGCCGGCAGATCATTCAACAATCACCAGCTAAACTGATTTTATTTGAATTATCAGAGTGTTCTTTATATAATATTGAGAAGGAGTTATCGGAATATATCAGTAAAAACAAGCTCTCAATTCCTCTTATCCCAGCATTAGGTTCTGTTCAACATCAACGCCGATTGACAGAATTGATGCTCCGATTCAATGTTGATACTATCTATCATGCCGCAGCATATAAACATGTTCCTCTGGTTGAATACAACACGATAGAGGGTGTTCATAATAATATTTTTGGTACACTGCATTGTGCCAGGGCGGCAATAGATGCGGGTGTTGATACTTTTGTTCTTATCTCTACCGATAAGGCAGTACGGCCAACCAATACGATGGGGACAACCAAGCGTATAGCAGAACTGGTTCTGCAGGCCCTGGCGAAAACAGAAGACCATCATACCCGCTTTTGTATGGTTCGCTTTGGTAATGTTTTGGGGTCATCAGGGTCTGTTCTTCCCCTGTTTGAAAAACAGATTGCTCAAGGTGGTCCGATAACGCTTACCCACAAGGATATAACCCGTTTCTTTATGACTATTCCGGAGGCTGCGCAGCTAGTTATACAGGCAGGGGCAATGGGAGAAGGTGGTGATGTTTTTTTACTGGATATGGGAGAACCCGTAAGAATTATGGACCTGGCACGACAAATGGTTCACCTTAGCGGCCTTAAACTCAGGGATGAAAATTCACCTGATGGTGATATTGAAATCAAGGTAACAGGGTTACGCCCGGGTGAAAAACTATATGAAGAGTTGTTGATCAGCGAAAATGCGAAAGGAACGACCCATCCCAAGATTATGACCACAAAGGAAAAAATGCTGGATTGGGATGAATTGGAAAAGTTACTGATAGCACTGGAAAAAGCAAGCCGGGAGTTTAATCCGCAAGAGATTCGGGAACTGCTGTTATCAGCACCCGCTGATTTCAAGCCAGCAGATTCTGTTTATGATATTTTATGTTGCGACCATACTACGACAAAATGTTGATCAAAATATAACAAAACAGAGAGAGTTAAAAATTTCTGATTGACGATAGTTCGAGAGATTATTGCAGAGCCTTTTCATCTTTCACCCCCGAATTACAAGATACTGGTTGAAATGCTTTTGCTTCGGTGGTTGCCAACAAAATGTCACTTTTTTCCAATGCGGGGCATAACGCCAGCAACCCAATAATATTATCAAAATGAGCCATTACAAATGCCATTACCTGTCCGAAACATCTTTTTGGTGCAGTTCAAGCAATTAAAAGATTGACCAGGCTTTCTGTCCGGTTCCTTGAACATGACATTGAGCCAGTGTATCAGACCCTGCGCATCCAGAACAAAACGGCAGCCACGAGCGAATTACACCGGGATCTGAAAGGAGAAGCCATAAGACCTCCAGCGTATAATCTGAGAGCACAACAACGCAAGTTGGATTTGTATATGAGTATAATAATGCCCCCACGCTACTTTAGAGTTGGCCCCCGTATCAGTGCACATATGAGATCACGGCGAAAGTATAGAGATAAGGTAGAAGAGTGGTTTTATCCTGCTTATTTCCAAATTCATCGTGTTTGCAAGAATGGAGCTTTTCGCTGGCGTAACACAAAGTGGGTAATGGTTGCTACCAGTTTATCAGGCAAAGACGTGGGATTAGAGGAGATTGGTACGGCAATATGGCGAGTATTTTTCAGGCAAAAGCTTCTTGGATATTTTGAGGAGCAGACGTTGAGGATTCAAAATGAAATCGAACGTCTAAAGAAAAACTATATTTAAACGATGTATTAACATAGTTGTAAACGTTCAAGTCCATTGAACAAAATTGACATCTGGTATAAACATAGTTATACTCTATGACAGACAACGACTCCTTAAAGCCAGGTGTAAAAAATGAAGACTGCTATCTCCATCTCTGACAATATATTTCAGGCTGCCGAACGGTACGCGAAAAACCACGGAGTTTCTCGAAGTAAATTATATTCACAAGCCCTTGCACAATTTCTTAAGAAAAACTCTGAGGAGGAAGTTACCAAGAAATTAAATGAAATATACTCACATCAACCTTCCGCAGTGAATAAGGCTGTTGCAACATTACAGTTTTATTCTCTTGAGAAAGAAGAATGGTAATCAATCGAGGAGAAATCTGGTGGGCCGAATTACCTGAACCCCAAGGTTCTGGGTCTGGATATAAAAGGCCATTGGTTATTGTTCAATCCAATGAGTTCAATAAAAGCAAAATCAACACAATAATTGCAGCTGTAATAACCACAAATCTCCGATTAGCGTCAGCGCCGGGCAATATAATTCTTTCAAAAAAGAAATCGAAATTACCCAAAGAGAGCGTTGTCAATGTATCTCAAATAATCACACTTGATAAATTTTTACTAGCAGAAAAAGTAAACACACTGCCAGCATCAATAATGCTTCAAATTAACGAAGGTATGAAATTAGTTTTCTCTTTGTAACTATTCGATATGAAATAAATTCCGCTAACAAGCCGTTTAACCGGACTCGTTGCACTCGTCCCCTCTCAAGGTGACAATTTTTCCGATTCCAGATGAAGCAAAACAAAATATAAAGACAAAGTTCAGTTTACCAAACGCCCAACACAGACTCGCTGAAGTTTGCGGGTTAGCTTGTCGTTAGCTGCCAGCAAAAAATGATATAATTAGAAAAAATATAAAATGATACGATATGAATATGAATGACATAGACAAAAAAAGCTTAGAAAATGCTTATAAATTATTTGAATCTGGTGATATAAATAAAATTGAAGTTGGAACGACTAGAGGCCTACAAGGAATACATACTTACTTGTTCAAAGAACTTTATGATTTTGCTGGTCAAATTAGAAAAAAAAATATTTCAAAAGGCAATTGCCGTTTTGCTAATTCTTTGTATTTGAATGAAGCTTTAGCAAAAATTGAACAAATGCCTGA
>PDWI01005586.1_pt1 | contig 16145 bp, 8 predicted proteins | sample 1430891 | NCBI WGS metagenome assembly PDWI01 (sample SAMN01162508, study PRJNA174530) | Oral metagenome, whole genome shotgun sequencing project. | biome: Marine environment; feature: Marine mammal; material: Swab sample of the gingival sulcus; isolation source: swab sample of gingival sulcus...
TTTGGGAATTAAAAAATTCACAGGAAATTCGCTCGGAGACGCACCTCAATACATACGATTCGTAGAATCTTTGAGAGGGAATGAAAATGTTGGATACCCTAACTCCAATCGTCAAATACCAATAAAAAAAACACCCAATAATTTGGATGCTTTATAAAATACTACATAAGAATGATTTTGATTTTTCAGCTTTTTTGTAGCCGCCTTTACATTCTTATTTGCAATCTTTAGCTCTATCTTTGCAATCTTTAGCTCTATCTTTGCAATCTTTAGCTTTGCCTTTACAATCTTCTTTTGCATCAGAACAACAATCTTCTTTAGAATCTGAACACTTTTCAGTTTCTTGTTTATCACCGTCACAACATTGTTCAGTTGCAGCACCGTCTTTTTCCGGAGTAGCTTTTTCTTCTGCTTTGTTACATGATACAAGAATCAAAGCACAAGAAATTAGGATTGTTAATAAATACTTCATCAGTACACCTATAAATATTAAAAAAAAGTATTAATGTCATTTGCAACCTTATGTTAAACTCATAGGTTTTAACTTCAATACCATTAAAAGCATATTAACGAGTATAAAAATAAATTCTTGCATTTCCCTTAAATTTTAAAATTAAAAACATCAAATTTGTTTTATCAAAAACCTATAACTTGGCTTGATTGTTGATAATTACTAATTGTTATCTTTGTATATTCAAAAATAACAATTAGTAAGTATATGTATTTGTTAACTTATTGTTAGAACATGACAAAATTTTTGGTAAAAAGAGTATTAATATTTATGTTTCTGCTTCCCGTTTTGACTATGTTTACTTCTGTCAATATGGTTAGTCAGGCTGATGAAAAGACCGATGCTTGGAAATTCTATATTCAACAATATAATAGTTTCATTTACAAAAATGTAGATTCAGCCTATCTATATGCAAAAAAAATGGTTGAATTTGCAGAAAAAAATAATGACAAGAAGAAAATAGCTCAAAGTTATATAATGATGTCCTTCCCTGAATATGCAAACGGTTTCAGCGATAGTGCCAGGTGCCATTCTGAAAAAGCAGCTAAAATATCTGAAGAAATCGGGGATAACCTTCTATGGCTGAAAGCAAAACAGCATCTAATTGCAATTTATCAGAGTGATAAACATAATCGCAATGCAGCAGAAGAACTACTCCATGTTTTTGAAACAATCAACTTGCAACCGCAAGATGTCAGAAACTTGAAAGAATGTGATAATAAACTAATGTATGATTCTTTAAAGTTTTTTTATATACGCTATATAGGGTTAACAGAATCATTTGCAAAAATCAATCTCGACCAAGATGATGCCGACGAAGCATTAGAAAAATATAAGCTAATTATGACAATAATTAATAGAAGTGGTCTTGAAGAACAAATTGAGCGACAATATATAAATATCGGACATGCTTATCTAAAGAAATCAAATACGGATAGTGCCTTTCATTACTGTAACTTAGCCTTGAACAAATCCATATTAGATAATAATGTAATCAATATATCTGATTCCTATGAATTGCAAGGAGACTTATATTTAAGTATCTCTGATTATCAAAAATCTATTACTTCCTATAACAAGGCTTTATATCTTTCTAAAGATTTGAATAATACGAAAACCAGAAATCAGCAATCACTCAAAGCAGCCAAAGTAATGGTGATGAATGAGGAGGTAGATGAGGCAAAGAAGATTGTTACTCCTCTTATCACACAAACAGACTCTCTCGAATTTGAAGAACTGAAAATGCTGTACTACATAATGACTCGCTACTATGCAAAACATGGGATTACTGATTCAACTGAGAGATATTTCAAACTCTACTGCGATGCGTCCGACAAAACTTCTGATATGTATTATAAGATTAAGGTAACAGACATAGAAACCCTTTTTGAATTGAAAGAGGAAAAAGTACAAAATGAAATATTAGAGCAAAGAAATATAAATTCCCACCGAATCATAACTATATGGATTATGGGAGCTTTAGCACTATTTATAATTGTATTACTCGTTCTAAGACAGACTCGTATGAAGACCCAACTTATGAAAAAGTTACAATTATCACATAAAAAACTTCAAGATTTTAATGAAACTTTAGCTGAAAAAGTAAAAGCGAAAACCATAGAACTTCATGAAGCCAATCAAGAATTACAAAGGTTAGAGGATGCCAAGTCCTATTTCATATCACTTATATCGCACGAACTGAATACTCCTTTGAGCGGAATTATAGGTGGTATTTCGTTCTTGGAAGCCTCAATAACCGATCCTGATAGCAAAGATATTTGCGATATGGTAAAAGAATCCGCTAATAGATTAAGAAAAATGGCCGACGCATCGCGATTGATTACCCAAATTAAAATTGATGATGTGCAGACTAAGTTTGAGACTATAAATGTATCAATGCTACTTGATGAAGTAAAAACCTATTATCATGCACAGTTTGCAAATATAAAGTATGAATTCGAAACAGGAATTGAAGATATTTCATTATATATCAACCAGTACCTAATCTATAAAACTCTTATTGTAATAATAGATAACGCTATTAAATTCACCTATAGTACAGATCCAATTATAATCCGTTCAAAACGAATCGAGGATAAATTTATAATACAAGTTATTGACAGCGGCCCTGGTTTTTCAGAACACTATTTGAAAAACACATACAAGTTATTTATTAGCACTGATATTTATTCTCATGATGAAGGCTTAGGATTAGGCTTATCAACATGTAAAATGATTATGGATTATCACGATGGTGAAATTCATATCGAAAACGGCGAAGATTATGGCGGTATCGTTAGCTTGAAATTCAAATTGAATTCCGAAAGTACGAAATAAATACAAAACCCATCGCCAAAAGAATGCCGTTATTTGGAAGATTTGACCTCACAGTATAAAATGATACCCGATACCTTTTGGTGTCGGGCATCTGTAATAACTTACTTATTAGTTAGAATCTTCTTACCTGCCATCAAAATTAATATATAAGAAAGCCCCAAAACAAAAATATTTACTACAACCAAAAGCCAATTACCGTCATTGATGAAAGTCATAAGGTTCGTTATCCCGGCCCAAGTACATATTACAATCATAAATAATGCAGGTATTCCGGCGATAAACCAATAACGAGATTCAGTTTTTCTTAGATACCCGGTCAAAACAATCAGCCCTATCATCGCAAAAATTTGATTTATATTTCCAAATAGCGGCCATAGCATCAAAGCTCCCGTTCCGGCAGAACCGGTAGAAAAAGCCAAAATTGCAGCTGCCACCACCACGATGATTCCAACAGTATATCTATTATTAATAGGTTTTGGAGTAGATTCGGGTAACATTTCTTGAAGTATAAATCTTTGAAGTCTGGCAGCGGTATCAAGCGTTGTAGCAGCGAATGACGCAACAAATACCCCCATAATAACTTTCGCGATTTTATGTGGAACGCCAAGGGTTTCAATTATATTTGCAGCACCCACTACAAAAGCAGTAATTTTGGAACCTAATCCCTGAGCAGCTTCCCATGAATGATAATGACTCAGCCATGCCTTATTTCCCGTCAAAATAGCTCCTTCATGTCCGTAAGCAAGACCAATTCCTGCGACAGTTGCAATTATCACGAGAACTGCTAACGCACTCTCCCCGAGCATACTTCCGTAACCAATCCAAAGAGCATCTTTTTCGTTCGAGAGCTGTTTTGAAGAAGTTCCCGAGGAAACCAATGAGTGGAAACCGGATACAGCACCACAAGCAATTATAATGAACAAAAACGGGAACATATTTGGAGCACCTTCAGGATTTGGTACATATACAGGAGCAACAATCTCGAATGAATTAATTGTCAACGCTGATGCAATAATGCCAACGAAAAGCAATCCCATCGCAATTACTAATTGGTGCGAATTTATATAGTCCCTTGGTTGTAAAAGTGTCTTCACGGGTAATACCGAAGCAACGAACGCATAAATCAGTAGAATAGCTGTCCAAGTCCCTGTTGGAGAAATACCCATTATTGTAGGCATTTGTAGTGGTACATACGCTCCAAGAATAACAGTTCCATATAGCAAAACAATACCTATCAGACTCCATACTAAATTTGATTTTCCCTTTTGATTAATCATATAACCTACCATAACGGCAATAGGAATTTGTAACCAAATTGGCAGAACTGCTCCGGGAAACATATCAAAAATAATCGAAATAACCATTCCAAAAATTGCTAACACCATCCAAACCATAAGGAAAGCAATAATGAAAATTATAGTATGACCATATTTACCAATATATTTATTCGAGTAATCTGCTAATGTTTTTCCTTCGTTTCTTAATGAAACTACAAGCGTACCAAAGTCATGCACTCCACCAATGATAATCGACCCAAAGAAAACCCACAGTAACGCAGGCAACCACCCCCAAATAACTGCAATAGCCGGCCCCACGATTGGTCCTGTTCCTGCAATAGAAGTGAAGTGATGACCGAAGAGTATTGATTTCTTAGTCGGTTGGTAATCCACACCATCATCAAATTTTTTGGACGGTACCTCATTTTGTGGTTTAAGTTTAAATATTTTTTGGGATAAGAATTTTCCATATAATCGGTACATAACAATATAACCAACAAAGGAAGCAAACATTAAAATCAATACATCCATAGCTTACCTAAATCATAATTGAACTAACATATATTGCAAAATTACGAAATTTTTTGTGTGGTTATTATTATCTGAAAAAAACTTTTGATATTTCCCAAATTATTAATTACTCTAGATTCTGCAATAAATTTAACTCTCTTGCCAAATCCTTAGTCAAGATTTTTCTGTCAAACTGCTTCGCATATTCGACGGGAGTTTTCGGGAGTTTTCCATTTTGCCACTTGATATAAAATTCTTCGATTGCTTCTGTAATTCTATTTATATCATCATGTTCGGTTGTAATTGCTGCTCCTGTTCCCTCTGCTGCATCACGTATATTTCCTTCAGGACATTGAATAATCATTGGTCTTAGGCTACCGATATACTCGTATAACCGACTCGGAGTTGCAATATTATTCGGAATCATAAACCAAAGAACATCAGATGAAAGCAAATTTTTTACTGCCTCCGTATGTGGAATATAGCCCTGCAAATCCGTTATGTCTTCCAAGCCTAACTTCTTGATAAGTTTGATATGCTTTTTCCTCATCAAACCTGCAAAACGTAGTTCTAAATATTTCTTAGCCTGCGGATTTTTGCTTAGGAATTTCAATACAGCCTGCAAAAAATATTTCGGTGTTAAATCATCTGGAAATAGCCCTTGATGAGTCAGAGTAAATTTTTCAGGATTAGGGGATATTTTATCGAAAAATGGTTCAAAATCTTCACTGTCATATCCATGAGGAATAATAGATATATCATTATGACCTAACAAGCTATATCTCTTAATTAACTGCTCTTTCATAAACCTGCCTGTAACTAATGCTTTATCGGCAAGATTAAGAACGGACTTTTCCATGTTAATCGCTTTTTGCTTATGAAAAGGAGTTGTATAGATATAATAAGCGTTATCGACCCATAAATCACGATAATCAACAATGAATGGAATATTAAATTCTTCCGAAAGTTGTTTCGCAGCAAGGAAATCTGTAAATGGAGGTGCTGTAGCATAGATAGCATCAATTTGATGTTCCTGCATTATTTTTCTACCTAACTTAACTGCATGCTTCAGCCATAGAATACGGCTATCAGGTTGAAAAATAGTCTGTAATATTCTCTTTCTGACTTTCTCTTTGAAACGGGACGGATATTCGATTGTTCGTTTTTCTCCTCCGGTTTGTGAATTTGTTTTTTCTTTTTTCTTAGGTTTGTATCTTTGTGTTGGGTCTTTTTCTGTTCTATATATCAATGTATTTTCATAATCAATATCAAGATTTAGGCTTTCATCGAATGCGTAATACACAGGGTCAGAAGTAGTAAGCACTATCGGCTGCCAATCATATTGCGGCAGATATTTTACAAATTTTAGTGTTCTTTGTACTCCGCTTAATCCCATTGGCGGAAAATAGTATGCAATAATTAAAACCTTACCAAGCATATTGAATCCTATGAAAATGATTTTGATTTTCGATTTGTGGAGACTGGTTTTTATCCACTCCCTACTTTTAAAATAAGATGTGCCACACCTTCAAGGTGTAGCACATCTAAAATATAAAGCTAATTCACTTAACAATTATTTTACAATATTAATCGCTTTAGTGATTACTTTGTTACCAGATTTGATAACGACGATATAACTACCTGAAGTAAATTCAGAAGCATTAATTTCAACTTCATAGTTACCAGCAGTTCTATACTCGTTTTCAAGAACAGCAACTAAACGACCGCTCATATCAACCATTTCAATTACTACATTATCATCATTATTGACTGTGTAGCTCAAAGTTGCAGCAGTTGTAACAGGTGAAGGATTGATACCATTCAGTGTCAAAGCACCGTTTTGAATCTCAGTATTAACTAATACTGTTTCAGAGTAACCATAAGAACCATCAATATCAATCATTTTCAATCTGTAAGCGTATGTGTTACCCGCAGCAATTTTCGTATCCATTACAGGACCGTAATACTGAGTAGTTGTAGTAGTACCATTTGAAGGTACAATTCCAATATTATGGAATGCAGTAATTACGCCATTATTTACATCAGCTTTTTCCACCTCATAACGAGAAACATTAGTTTCTGATTCAGTTTCCCAAGTAATTTCAACACCAGAGCCAGTTAAGTCTGCGTTAAATTCAGTCAATTCAACAGGAGTGAAAGGAGAAACGTTTACGAAGAAGTCAGAAGCAGCTCTGAAAATAGCTTCAGGATCTGTGAAGTGTCTCCAATCAACATTCAATACAATTGCATTGTAAGCAATATTTTTTCTGAAGAAACCTGCGATTCTATCTGCTTCAGGAGCAACCGTACCATTTGCAGGTCTGTCATTTACGTGATTTACGTATAAAATTGCAGGAGCGAATGCACCGGACTTACCTTCAACTTCAGAAACTAAAGCAGGGTATGGATCAGCATCACCATGAATTCCTGTTGCAGAAATACCAAATAAGATTTGCGGACCAAAGTTAGCTTGTCCTTCTACATTGAAACCATCATAAGAGATGAAACCATTTTCATCTTCGCCAAGAGGAGTAGTAGTTTCGTAAACACCGGCAACAGATGCTACTGTTACTTTTCTTACTTCAGCACGGAAGTACTCTTTCAAGAATTCAGAAGCAAAAACATTATCTGAGTTATTTCTTACAAATTCTTGAGAAGCTGCCAAGAAGTTTTTTCTACCTGCATATTCTTCTGTACCTGATTTGAAGAAATCTGTTAAATTAATTACATCATAGTTAGAAAGAACGTTAGCTTCTCCATTAAGATTAACATCGTTACCATCTGACCATACAAGTGATCTGTAAAGAGTATAATCTATTGAACGAGGTTCCCATTCTTTTCTGTCAAATAGATCTACGTCTAATTTTCTGTTTTCAGGCTCAGGACCAAATTCAGTACTCCAACCGTAAGTATGATAAACTCTAATAAGTGAATCTAAGTTAGTTTGAGCAGCAGTATAATCTTGATTTACAGGATCGATTGTGCTCAAATCATATTTCAAGTGTTCAGCTGAAGTCATCAAGTCAATAGTTGAATGTTTCAAGTAGAAACGAACATCTTTTTCAGTTGAATTGTTTTCAGTTAATTGATCATCGTCCAATGAAACTTCGATTCTATATAGAGGAGTTACATTTGATTCCATAGCTCTAAATTCAACAGGTACGTTAAATGGTTGAGTACCGTTTAACATTCTCCAGTAACCATAAGTTTCAGGTTCGAATTTGTTGTTATTATCAGTGATTACAACGTCAGCAGTTTCGTGAGCTGCGATAGCAGGAATGATTGCTGTATAGTCCATCACAACATTTTTAGTAGCATCCATTACGCCGTCATAAGTTTCGTGATAGATTTTCACGTGAACTCTTGGAGTATTAACTAATACAGAAGAGTTGTTACGAACGCGAACAGTCATGCCAACAGGAGATTTTGTCATAATGTATTCGTTGTTTGAGAATTTACCAGTTTCAGCTTTGTAAACACCTGGAGCAACGATACGAACTAATTCCAAATCAAATTTTAATGAAGTACCATTGAATTCATCAGCACCAATGTCATATTTTTCTTCCGCGTTACCACGAACATCACCATCAATATCTTCTTCAACGATGTCGATTAAATCTTTACCTCTGTTATTCAAAATTGAATTTTCAGGGAAAGGATTCGCTTTAACTCTCAATGATAATACTGACAATACATCTTCATCATCATCTTCAGTTTTTGAATCTAATACTGTAAAATCATTTGCAAATGGACCAACAATAGAGTTACCATCTTGATTAGTCCAATAGAACCATTGATTTAGGTTTTCAAATTCACCGTTGAAACCTTCGTTTACAACTTCGCCGTTTCCTGTAGTCTGAACCATGCGGAATAGATCAGTTGCACTATTTCTAATATCGAAAGCATTTCTGTCAGAAATTAAAGCAGTATTCCAACGTGGAAGTAATGATTTGTAATAAACAGCAGCATTAACTTGGCCAGCAGGAGTAGCAGTATAATTATCTAACATTGCAATCGCATTGTTATACATTTGAGGATTTGCTGAGTTAGTAATTGCGATACCAACCATGTTACCGGTATTTTCGATATTATTATAATTTTCAAGGACTACTGTGTTATTAGCAATGAAATCACCTGTTGTGAAGAAAGCAGGGTTGCTTGCTACTGTCAAGTCATTTCCTCTTTCAGTACCAAAGAAGATACCACAAACATCTGTATTTCCTTCTGCCGGACGTAAGTCCCAAACAGTGTTATTTTTAATACTGAGGTTTTCATCCATATAAGGAATTACATATTTTTTACCTGTCAATTCTACAGTAGTTTCTACTTGCTCAACCAAGATACCTGTAACAGCAATTTCAGCGTTTACATTATATATTTCGTTAGCATTGATAGTCAAATCAATATTATTATAGCCATAATACATTTCAGATTTATTTTTTTGGCCACCTGCTATGATACCAGCAGTCATACCAGAGCAACTTCCTGATACATCAAAGATTGTATTACCTTTAACTTGTGAACCTAATTCAAAACCAACAAAGATACCTGCTTTAGCAACATCTGTAATAGTATTACCACAGTATTTATTATTTTCATTGTATAATGAATAGAAATTACCAGTTTCATCATCAATCAAAGCACCAATACCTGTAGCAACGATACCAAGACCAAAACCTTCGATTAGGTTATTTTTGATTACGTTATTTTTAATTGCTAATGTTGGCAAGTTGAAATAATTAGTATTATAGAATTTATCACGTGGAGGCGTATTGCGAACCAATACACCGGTAGTCAAGTGATCGTCTTCTGAGAAATTAAATGCACCAAGACTTGAGTTGAATCTCATACCTGGTATGTCACAATTATATAGGCTTGCAGCATCAGAGATTTTACAGTCAGTGATTCTAATATTTTGAGCTGCATTAGCTAATTCAATAACGCTTCTTGAAGTTGAAGAAGTATGAAGAATCAAATTTACTGTACCCATACCGTCAAAAATGATATGACCGTTTGAAGTAGCATAATTCTTAACATCATCTACATCGACTTTGTTCACAGGAGCAAAGATATTACCAGGTTTGTTAGTTTGACCAAAGCGAATACCTACACCTTCAAATGAGTATAAATGAACTTCTACTTTTTTACCAAAATCATCTTCTTCCAAAGTGAAAGTTACTGTATTCTCAGCATCAACACCTAAAATTTTTGAAGAGAAATCGATAGCAGGAGCAGCATTAGTCAATGAACCTTCTGTATATTCATCATCTTGCAAGAAGAATCTTACAGGGCCATCAACACCACGACGGAATAAAGCATCAACTGCTTCACCGATTGTAGCAAAATCCCCACCGTTTACAGAAATATCATAATCGCCTTTCAAACCGCCGTTTACAACGAAAGTGAAAGTTTCAACGTTATTTGCCGGTATTACATCACCATTTACATCATAATTTACTTCTACTGTATAAGTACCAACTTTCGTTGGGAAGAATACATCGTCGTAATAGAATGATTGTTCATTTGCATATTCCAAATATGTCAAGTTACCGATTGTCATAGTTTTTTCAAATACGACATCATTATCTGGGTCTGTAACTTTCATTGTCATTTTTTCATCAGCTAAATCAATTGAACCATTATTTTTCAATTTAGCACCAAGTACGATTGGGTAATTTACATATTCCCCACCTTGAGAAAGACCGGCTAATTCGACAACTTCACCTTCATAGTCATAACCAACTGTGAATGTATAAGCCTCATCACCAACCATTGGGAAAACATTATTTTCAGGTTGGTCATCACCGGCAGCATCTAATAACTTAGTAGTTACTTTAGCAGTCCAGTCACCCACTTTATTAGGAACGAAAGGCCCCCAGTTACGAACGAAAAGAACTTCGCCACGACCTAAAGGATCAACACCGGGAACTGAAGAGTCAAATGTATAGTTTAACGTAACTGTTGAACCGGATTTAACATGTTTCAATTCACACTTAACTTCAAATTTAGTCAATGAACGGTTACCCAAGTTACGCAATTTAACTTCAACAGGAGTTGTTTTAGCATAAGGATACACAGTTCTGCTTTTTTCAGTTGGGTAAAGGATTTCCACTACTTCCAAATCATCTTCCAAAGCGATTGTGAAAGGATTTGAATAAGTACCGATAACTGCTTCAGTTTCAGAATCACGGATTTCTACGAATACGTAGTAAGTACCACCTTTTATATTTAATTCGTCAGTTTGCAAATCTAAAGAACCATCAGCCCATACGCCCCAATCAGCATTTGCATGGTCAATATAGATTCTTGTTTTGTTGCCTGTTGGTTGCGGATCAATCGCAATCCATTCCATTACATCTTCATCATTTTCGTCAGAATCTGATTCATAAACTACATTACCTTCATCATCTTCGATGTGGTATCTGTATTCAACTGTAGGTTGAGTTTCAGATCTGTTAATTTCGAACCAAGGGCGGTTATTACCAGAGTATTTATTACCGCGAACCAAGATTGTTTCGGAATTAGGATAGATGTTCGCAATAGTTGGATTTGGAGTCAAAGTCCATGCACGACCTTCGTAAATCCAATTTCTTGTAGTAGAGTTTAAGTTGTAATTTGTTCCACCGTTGAAAGTAGAAGTTGACCCAGTGAAAGGTTCGTGAGGATTTACAACCCAATACTCGTTAATACCATTGCTACCGGAGAAGAATAAAGCACCATCTAAACCTTTACGTCCAATACCTGAATTTTCACCGTAAATTACAGTGATTTCATTTGTTGATTCGTAAATTTTGACTTGTGCTTCAAAATAATTATCAGTATTATCGAAACGAGTTTGAACTCCAGTATGTTGAATAGTCAATACACGGAAAGGTTTATTACCTGTAATTTTGTATTGCAAATTACCGTTAGTAACCAAATCATTATCATACCATGAAACCATATTTGAGTACTGAGCGAAGCCCGTAATTTCAGCAGGGTTAATATCACCGTTGAAACGAAGATAACCGCCCCAATGCACCTGCATAGTGGTTACATCGGTATTATCATAATTAAAATCGAAATCATTAGGTAGATAAATCGTACCCCATGGTCGATTGGTTCCAAGCTTGTACCCGTCATCGAAAGTTTCCCAATATTCGTAAGTTTCACGAACTTGGTATTGTTCCAAATCTGTAGCATAAGAAAGGACCGTAGTTGCAAACAATACTGCTAATACTGTTAGCGTTTGAAACATTTTAGTGGTTCTCACTATAAGCCTCCAAAATAAATTAAAAATTCTATTATCTTTCATATATGTCAAAAATCTATTAAAACATGAAATTTCATGCCAAAATATTTGTGTCGGTGATATTTTTTAACTTGTTGTTAAATATTCACTTACCACACCTTTACTTTGCAGTAAGATACACCCTAAAAATACAGCACAATACGGTTTTACACAATATTATACTATATAAGTTACAAAATTACTAAAAAAGAAGCAATCTATCGCTTTTTTTTTCATCTTTTTTATACATTTCTGACCCAATGTTAATAATTTTGTTTATTTTTGTTTCGTATGTACTCTAAACTATGTAATTTTTATTACACTTTTACTAAAAATTGAGATATGAATAGCTACGAAGAAAACGAAAGATATAACGAAAATTTGAATCCTCAGTCCATGAGCGATGACGAATACGACCAAACTCTTCGCCCCTCCTATTTTTCAGAATTTACAGGGCAGACAAAAATTGTCGACAATTTAAAGATTTTTATCGAAGCAGCCCTGCAAAGAGGTGAGGCTTTAGATCACGTACTTTTGACAGGCCCTCCCGGATTGGGAAAAACCACACTCAGTAATATCATCTCACGTGAAATGAAGGCTGACATCAAAATAACTTCAGGCCCCGTTTTAGATAAACCAGGAGATTTAGCGGGTATTCTAACAACTCTCGAAGAAGGTGATATACTTTTTATAGATGAAATACACCGCCTTTCCGCAGTCGTAGAGGAATATCTTTACTCCGCAATGGAGGATTACAGTTTGGATATTATGATTGATTCCGGCCCTTCAGCACGTTCAATTCAGATTGCTCTTCCTCAATTTACTCTCATTGGTGCAACTACAAGAAGCGGGTTACTTACTGCTCCCCTGCGTTCACGTTTTGGAATTGTCAACCATTTAGATTATTACACACCTAAGGAATTGACAATAGTAGTTCTGCGTTCTGCTTCAATCCTCGATGTACCAATTGATGAAGCTGCTGCCTATATTATCGCATCAAGAAGTCGTGGAACACCACGTATTGCCAATAGACTTCTACGAAGAACACGTGATTTCGCACAGGTCAAAGGTAGTGGCAAGATTGATGTAAATATTGCAGAAATTGCTCTTGATGCTCTGAATGTAGATGATTTCGGACTTGATGAAATGGATAAAAAAATACTACTTACTATCATCGAAAAATTCAATGGCGGCCCTGTTGGAATTTCGACAATAGCAACAGCCGTAGCGGAAGATACAGGAACAATCGAAGAAGTTTACGAACCGTTTTTGATTCAGCAGGGATTTATCCAGCGAACACCACGTGGTAGGATTGCAACCTTAGCCGGATTCAGACATTTCGGTTACGAAAAGATTGATGATGACCAATCTGTTCAGAAGTTATTTTAAAATTGTTCGGCTTAATTTAACCTGCAAAAAAATGGATATACAAACAAAAAACTTTTTCACAAATCTTCCCGATAGTTCGAAAAAAGAAATTATTGAAATTTTAGCAGAAGCACAAAATTTCAGAATCGAAAGAATTATTTCGGAAGGACAATATTCACCCGAAGATTTTTGGTACGAACAGAAAGAAAATGAATGGGTTATGGTTCTTGAAGGCGAAGCAAAATTGGAATTTTCCGATAAAATTATCGACATGAAAAGCGGAGATTATATCCTAATCCCCGCTTTCAAAAAACATCGCGTAAAATCGACTTCTACTACCCAAAAAACGATTTGGCTTGCAGTATTTTTTAGTTAAATTTTACGGTAAATTTACCTATTGTCTGACCTTTGGCATGCTCAACTCGATAAATATAAACTCCCGGAGATTTAATTTTTTCTCTCGCATTTTCAAGAGTTAGCACAGACTTGTTATCCCCTCTTATTTCCACTCTTCCTTCCTCACAAACAATAGGTTTCATATCTACTGTATATACGAAAAGCACAGCTTTATCATATATATTTGCTTCCTTTGGAGCCGGAAAATTAATGTTAGAAGTTTCATTTGGATAGAATGGATTCGGAAAAGGAGAATCTAAATAAACTGGCTGAGTACCTGGTTTGGAATAGAGAATGTAATAACCGTCAGGATTTTCTGAATGATAATGAAAAAAGTAATCTAATCTAATTATTTTTTCGGCAGTATCAGCCTGTTTTTTATTTAATAACCACGTTACTTCTTTAGTATTTTTGCGTGCTTTAATTGCCGAATTTATATCAGGATTGATATGTAAAATATCAAGAGTATCATTAGTTTTACCAATGACTTCGGGAAAGGCTACACGCTGAAGACGAAATTCCATAGGCTCAAGCAAGAATGGACCTTCAGATAATTCAGGATAATTATAAAATAATATATTATTACCAAAGAAATTCATATCTATAAAATCATTGGCATCATCAAAATATTTATCTCCATCAGCTCTGCTACCTGAATGATATAACCAATCAGCATATTCTCCCAAGGCTTCGTTTAGACTGCTACCCTCTTTTTTCAAAAGCGAGTCTAAAGCAGTAAAATGTTCAATACCATTATATGCCATATCCCAAATTCCCTTAACCATATAGTCACCGTATTTTTTGTATAGGTATTGGAATAAAATTCCATGCGAATAAGGAGTCATATAACCATCTAAACCTAAAACATATAAATCCGGTCTATATAACATCTTATTAACATATTGATGATAGTCTTTAATCTCTGGAAATACTCGCCATTCATAAAATACTGAAGTCATTTCTTGAAAACGGTGGCTTGTCTGAGGCGACACACCATAAGTAAATTGAAGTGAGTGATGCAATTCATGTGCAAGTGTAACTTTAAGTGCATCGTAGCCGTTTGTTGTTCTATATGCAGGAACACGATTTCCTTGAGATGAATATACAGAATCTCGCAATGAATAGTTATTATCAATAATAACATAACTATACTGTTTCAAAAAACCAGTGCTATTAGGTATGGTTCCGTAATTCCAAGTTTGTCCGTAATAACCGCCTTCATCAACTGCCACACCATCGCTGTTTAAGCTATCACTACCACATTCCCAACAATATATGTCATAGGCTTTTGAACCCCCTCTCCCATCATCATAAGCAAAAGGCCTATATCCAAGTTCGTTACTATAAAAATTATGCACGTATTCGGAATAATATAATACAGAATCAACATAATCAGGAATATTATTCTGGTTTTCATCTAAGTTATCAACGGCATATCTGCCTTCCAAATCATAGTGAACCCTAAACAAACCATTTTCACTATCTACAAAATACTTCAAAATAGGACGAAGTTCCTCGTCTAAATCTTCATTTTTAATATCATCTTGTAATGTGGGTACTTTCTTATCTAATTGCAGGTATTGCTCTTGCTTCATCAAAGTTGATACCGTTGGTTTCGTAGCATAAGCAAGAGTTATCGCAATAAAAAATATTATAATCGCTATGACATTCAGTTTCTTCATTCTTAAATCACATAGTATTACAAAAAGACAGTAAACGATTATAAAGATGTATGATTGTGAATGAATATTGGGATATCTTCCCCAAACCCACGATTGTGGGGTCTTAACACAAGCTCCCTGAGCCTCACACAGCAAGCCCCCTGAGCCTCACACAGCAAGCCCCCTGAGCGTAGTCGAAGGATACTTGCGGAAAGCCACCACAATCAAATCGAAAAACTACCGTCATAATTAGGAAATTAATATTAGTTTTTTAGTAGCCCTGTTTGATTTTCATCATCAGGGCTTTTTTTTCGCAAGCCTGCCCGCAAGCCCCCTGAGCGTAGTCGAAGGGTACTTGCGGAAATCAAATCAAAAAAGCTACCGCACCTTCCCCACAAGGGTGGGCTCCGCTCAGGGGACTTGCTAACTATTGACACACCCCTCCCGCCCCGAAAAATGTTGTTTTTCGGATACCCGCCATTGATTTATTTTCCTTCATACGGTCATTTATACTTAAAGTATTTTAATCTTCAAGTGACCGTCACACTAATTTTCAAAGAACTAACTGAATACAAATAATCCAGCTCTAATCTATTGCAAAGCAATAGCAGGTCCTGAGTTACCTCTAAACCTTGTTTTTTTATTATTAATCCTTAATTTTTTCCGCAATGTGGACTGAAGCTATGCAAACACAAAATCATAACTCATCTTTTTACCTCCTATATATAGTTTTAAAATATATAAATATAAATTCCACAACTGTGGCCGCCCCTTCGACTCCGCTCAGGGGACTTGCTTGGTCGCTCAGGGAGCTT
>PDWI01005588.1_pt1 | contig 16140 bp, 17 predicted proteins | sample 1430891 | NCBI WGS metagenome assembly PDWI01 (sample SAMN01162508, study PRJNA174530) | Oral metagenome, whole genome shotgun sequencing project. | biome: Marine environment; feature: Marine mammal; material: Swab sample of the gingival sulcus; isolation source: swab sample of gingival sulcus...
GGACAGCGGATATGAGGTTACGGACAAAATTAACATTCAGATTGTTAAAAATGAGGAAGTAGCTCTTGTTATTTCGGACTTTGGTAACTATATTGCGGAACAAACATTAGCAAAATCAATTGATTTAGTTGATGCCCTAAATTCCGAGAATAGTTCGGAGTTTGATGTGGATGAGGCTCAAAAAGCCTTATTCGCAATTGATAAAATTTAATTGTTAATCTTCTTAAAAAAGGAGGAATTATGACAGAAAAGAATAGATATAGCGAAGAGGAACTTCAAGAATTTAAGGAGTTAATCTTACAGAAATTAGAGAAAGCACAAAAAGACTATGAAACTTTAGTAGCTTCTATTGATAATTCGGCAGGTAACGATACACAAGATACCTCTCCTACTTTTAAAGTACTTGAGGAAGGAGCGACTGTTTTATCAAAAGAAGAAGCTAGTAGTTTGGCTCATAGACAGCAAAAGTTTATCAATCACTTAAAAGGTGCTTTGATTCGCATTGAAAACAAGACCTATGGTATTTGTAGAGAAACCGGAAAATTAATCTCTAAAGAGCGATTAAGAGCCGTTCCGCACGCTACCTTGTGTATTGACGCCAAAAAGAATAGGTCATAAATATTTTAAACGTATTAAAAAAGGTTCTCAGTTGATGTCTTAATCAACTGAGCCTTTTTTGGTAAAAATAAATGTCATTTCTTGCTTAACAAGGAATCTCCCTATAATAGGTTGCGATAAATAGGAGATTGTGTACCAGGTAAGCAATGATAACTTGGATATTTTTTTAGAAATTTATACAAGATTGTATCAGACCTCACAGGTTTCTAAAACCTGTGAGGTCTATTCTTAGCAAATATACAAACAACTGTTTATTAAAGTAATATGGTAAGAATTACCCAACAACGTATCAAATGTATCGGCTGTGGAAACTGCGTAGAAGTTGCTCCCAACAATTGGGAAATGAACGATTCTGATGGGAAAGCTGACCTTATTCTATCTCAAGAGAAAAAAGGTTTTCATACCACCATCACTTCCGACGACGATTATGAACCTAATTTAGAAGCCCAGGAAATTTGTCCGGTTAGAATTATCCGCGTAGAGCGGGTTTAAAACCCTATTTGTTCCTTCAATTCTATAAAAAAGATTTCCTTTAAGATACTTCAAATTACAAATAGTATTATCCTAAACTTCTCATTTCATTTTTATTCAAATTTTGAATAGGCTTAAAGCTTGTTCTTAGTTCTGTCCAACGGTTTGGGTATTCTTCAAACAAAGTTAAAATTTTACGCTTATGATTTTTTAAAGCGTCGGAAATAGCAGGAAAGGAAATCGGCTTATTTGGCATAGCTTTACCCACATTAACCCCTGTAGGATTGAGGTTTTGAGATTTTACATTTTTAACCGCCTGATTTAAATTATCCAAAAGAGTGATTGTTTTTGCATACCGATTACTGTGTGTGTTAATATCTTGTTCCTGAGAAATATTCGTGTTTATAAAGTAATCTTCTATTGTTATTTTGGGAGGCATATTTCCCATAAATAAGGTTGTTATATAACTTACAGAACGCCTTATTACCTCTTCCAGCTCGCTGTGTGTACCTCTATATTTGATAAGTTTATCGATAGTACTTTCTGTTAAAATGATAGAGCCGTTATATTCTTCTAAATATTTGTTAAATAAGCTTTTAACTAAAGTCTCAAAGGTGTTTGTAAACTGAGACTTTAGTTGTGTATTTTCTGCTTTTAGTTCTTTAAGAGAGTTGACGATAGCATGTGTGCTTGGGTTAAAAGTGTTGCTTAACAAGTGTTTGTCTTTCTTCGCATTTTTAATAATAGACATTACAGCATTAAAGTAAAAGCGAGCTAAAACAGGCTTCATATCTCCGCTCAATTTGATTTCCGATTTCTGAGATAATGTAAAGTCACTTAAATCAGAGTCAAGATAAATAAAAAGTAAATCTTTGGTGTTGTTTTTTTTTTCGTTGGGAATACGCAATAGTAAGACAGTTTTGTTGATTTCTTGAAACAAATTCTGCTGAAAAATGCCGGACTGTTGCACTTTGAATGGGAGAGAGGCTTCTTCGTACCAAGAAAAATGATGATTTTCTATCATTAAAGCTTTTATGTTATCCTCAAATGCTTGCATATTGAAAGACTCTAAAGTATTTCCTGACTTGACATAGGCAGATAAATTATTCTTATCATCATAAAAAACACCAATAACCTTTTTGACTGCGAATAAATCTTCGTAGTCCTCTAAAAGTTGGATAATAGGGTGTTTTGTAAATGTGAATATCATAACTATGGAAACCTAAAAACAAAAGTAATTATTTTAATTTACTTATACTTAAATTTAAGTGTAAAAATTAAGTAAGTTAATTTAAAAAATCTAAACGCTTAAATAATTTAAGTATAAAAAAATAAGCTTAAATTAAAACTTAAAATGCTTTATAAACAGTTAGTTATGTTGTTATTTTGCTTTCGTAATCATCTAAAAATTTTAAGAAATGGGAGCAATTAATCTAAAAAGAAGTGTAAAAAAAGGTATTTATTTAAGTTTAATATCTTTTGTAAATTTAAGTGAACGGATTTATTTAAAAATCAAATACCTTTCTAATTTAAGTAAATACCATTGTATTAAAATATTCGAAGAAAGTGACGATTTAGCAACTGTTTACAATCAAAAAGATTCTAATACAGAGCGAATCGATTCGATTTTTAATAAGCATTCTTCGTATTCTGATTCTGGTTCGGACATTATTGTAACGGCACTTCCTACAGGTACAGAAAGTGTTTTAGACAATTTATCGTACAAAATGGAACGAATAATGACATTAAAATCGAAATCTCCATCGGGAGATACATATCCAACTGAGCCAGAGAAAAGCCCTCTTTTAAAGCCTTCGTATTGTTCTATTAAAGACATTGCTCGTCTTTTTGGAGCTCCGGTCATAGACCCCATGGGAAAACTAGAGCTTAGTATATCAGACAGTTGAGTACTTGGTTTTAATTCCGAACTAACCGTCGAAATCATTTGTAAAACGTGTTGAAAAGGGTAAATACCAAACAGTTCTTCCACCTTAACGCTATTTTTTGTTGCAGTTTCGGAAAGGTCGTTACGAACTAAATCTACAATCATGACGTTTTCGCTACGTTCTTTGATGTTTCTTTTCAAATCGCGTACCTGAGAAGCTATATCGCCTTTAGAATCTAGTTTTGAAGTTCCTTTAATAGGCTGAGAAATAAGTTTTTGAGCTCTTTTTACGAGAAAACGTTCAGGACTTGCAGACATCAGATAACTATCATTTATTTTATAGAAAGCCGAAAAAGGAGTAGGAGATTTTTCTATGAGCGATTGAAACACACTAAAAGGTTCTATTTCAGTATTGTAAGAGTGAAATTCCTGACAAAAATTAACTTCGTAAATATCTCCAATTTGAATATGATTTTGAAGTTTTTTTACCGTTTCTAAATACTCTTTCTTGCTAATTTGAGGCTCGAAAGAAATAGAAGAAGTTTTTTTATTTAAGACAGTTTCTTGCTCATTATCAACATTTAAAGAATCTTCTTTTAAGGGAGTTAAACTCTCTACAAATACACCTTCGGCATGTTTATAAATAACAACCTCCGGAATAAAAAAACAGATGTCCGAGAAAGGAACAAAGCTCGTATTGTTGGATGTAAGCTGATGTAATTCGTTTTTTAAATCGTAAGAAAAATGCCCTAAAAGCCAGTCTTTTTCTTCGTTATAGTGTTTATTTAAAGTCTCTAAATTGGAGATAATACTATTTTTTTTAGAAGAATATCCTAAGATATATTCGTATTTATGAAAAAAATAATCCGATTGATATTTTTGGTAATATTTGTTGCTTCTTAGTAAAGACACATAGGGGACTTGATGGATTAAATTATTACATAAAGTATTTATATTAAGTTCTTTATCTAATTTATAGCAATATCTATTCCTTACTTTTTTTATAAACTTCATAAGCTCCTGTATTCTTATCGCAAAGATAAACTGAAAAAAATAATAGACCTATTTTTTTGTTATTTTATAATGATTTGTTAATTTCACGGCGTGAAAGAGTATATTGAATCTCTTTAAACAATAACTATTATGGCTTTTGATTTTCAAGAATGGTTTACTAATTTAACGAAGTACGACTCCGTATTAAGTTACGAGGGGCTTATTACGCCCGATGTCGTTAATGAAATACTTAATGACTCTGAGTCTTTTATGCTTGATAAGGGTTTGAGCAAAAAGAAAGTAAAAAGGGCTTATAATGCTGTTGTTGAAGGGGTTCAGAATCTATATCATCATTCTATTCCGGAGCCTAAAGACGAAAATAAAGATAATAGGTTTGGGGCTTTTTGTGTTCGGGTAAGAAATGAAGACGTTAGTGTAACAATGGGTAATTACGTTTTATTCGATAAAGTTTCTGTTTTAAAAGATCGAATGAATCAGATTAATGTTTTAGATAAAGACGAGTTAAAAGCTCTGTATAAAAAGATTTTAAGCAACCTTGAGTTTTCCGATAAAGGTGGTGGTGGTTTAGGAATGGTAGATATGGCTAAAAGAACAGGTTCAAAATTACACTATTCTTTTTTTGAATTTGACGAAAAATATTCTTTCTTTGAGCTGGAAATAAATGTATAATTAATAATATAATTGAAAGTTATGGAATCAATATCGATAGGAGGATCCGCTAAAACACCAACAGTGAACTTTAATGCTAGTACCGGAGTGATTGAACTTGAAGGGAGGTCTATCCCTGAAAATTCTATAGATTTTTACAAACCTCTTGTTGAGTGGTTAGATAAATATGGTCAGGAACCTCAAGAAGAAACATCTGTAAATATTCGTTTGGAATACTTCAATACGAGTTCCTCTAAATGTATTTTAGATGTTTTTAAAAAATTAGAAAATATTCATAAAGATGGTAATAAAGTTACCATTAATTGGTACTTTGAGGAAGATGATGAGGATATGTTAGAGGCAGGAGAAGACTATCAATCCATTATTAAAGTACCTTTCAAAATGATAGAGGTAGAAGAAGATTAGCATTTTTTTTATTTTTTACAAATGTCCCCGATGATTTTATTTTAACCTTGTTTTCTTTTGTCGGGGTATATCTTTTTAGGGTGGACGTTCGTCTGCCCTAATTTTATTACGATTAAATCTAACTTTATCTTGTTTTTAAAGAGAATTACCTTAATTTTGTGGCTCAAAAAATAGTCCTTGAGTATGGTTAGTCGTAGGTTGATAAGAATAAAGACATTCCAAATTGTTTTTTCTCAGTATGCTAATAATGAGTTAGATTTTAACATTGCTTATAAAAACTTGAAACAAAGTATTTCTAAAACTCAAGATTTATATTTTTCAATGTTAAATTTATTGGTTAGTATTAAAAATTTGGCTGAGGAAAAAATAGAAATTAATAAACGTAAAAGATTACCCACAGAGACAGATTTGAATCCTCAAATGAATTTTGTCCGTAATAAAATGTTTGATAAAATTGAAAATAACCTTCAGTATCAAAGATTTATGAAAGACGACTCTCTTAACTGGAGAAATAAACCCGAGTTTGTTGAGAAGTTATACAAGCAACTTATTGAGCAAAAAGAGTATAAAATTTATCAATACACTCAAAATCCTAATTTAAAAGCAGATAAAAAGATTATATACTACATTCTTGAGACGATTATTGGTAATTCTGATGAAATTGTATCTATTCTAGAGGAGGAGCATATTTATTGGACTGAAGATTTTGAGTTTGTAATAAACAATGTGCTTAAAACCATTCGTATTTGGAAAGATAACATGCCCGAAGACGAGATAATATCAACGCTTTATAAAAACGATGATGATAAGCAGTTTGCTTTCGATTTATTAAAGGCAGTTCTTGAAAATCACGATAAACATTTAGAGCTTATAGATAAGCATACTCAAAATTGGGAAGTTGAACGTATTATACAAATAGATATTATTTTAATGGAAATGGCTTTGGCAGAGTTGATTAATATGCCAAGCATCCCTGTTAAAGTATCTTTAGATGAGTATATAGAGTTGTCGAAGTATTACAGCTCAAGTAAAAGTAAGGTATTTATCAACGGAGTCCTCGATAAACTAATTGAAGAACTTAAAGAATCCGGAGAAATTCAAAAAAAGGGTAGGGGTTTAATTGGTCAAGTATAATTAATGGTCTATTATTGCATTTTAAATTTAAAATAAGTACACTATGAAGTGGATAACAATAAGTATTATAAGTTTGTTTTTGCTTGTAGCTTGTCAAGAGCAAAAGACAGAAGATAAAGATTTAGTAGCATCGGAATTGATTATGAATCCTAATACCGGTGATTCTACAAATGTTCAAGAGAAAAAATTACCAATCTTGGAGTTTGATTATAAAGATTTCGATTTTGGTTTAATATACGAAGGTGAAAAGGTCGCCCATAAATATAAGTTTAAAAATACAGGAAATGCTAACCTGATTATTTCGGACGTTTCGGCAAGTTGTGGTTGTACCATTCCTCGATATTCTAAAAAACCGGTTAAGCCCGGCGAAGAGGGTTATATAGAAGTTGAATTTGATAGTTCGGGGAGACACGGTCAACAACATAAATCGGTTACCGTTTTAGCAAATACTCAACCTAATAGAGTGGTATTGAGTTTTATAGCAGAGATAGAAGTTAACAGTTAAAATTATATAAATTAATACATCAAAATGAATCAATTAATGTCAATATTATTGCAAGCTCAGCCCGGTGGTGGCGGAGGTTACGAACAAATTATATTTCTCGTTTTAATTATCGTTGTTTTCTACTTTTTTATGATTCGTCCTCAGATGAAGAAACAAAAAGAACTTAGAAAATTTAGAGAGAGTCTTAAAAAAGGCGATAAGGTTATTACCACCGGAGGTGTTTACGGAAAGGTTAACGAAATTAAAGAAGATGTAATTTTAGTTGAAATTGCAAACAACGTAGTTATCAAAGTCGATAAAAGCTCTATTATTAGAGATATTGCCGATGTTCAAGGTAAAAGATAAACTAAAAATACAAGTAGTATAAAGTATAGATAGTTTTTTAAAGACCTCAAAAGTTGTATAGACTTTGAGGTCTTTTTTTATTCTAAGATTTTTATTGCCGAACTTTCCATGAGGAAAATCTTATCCCAAATTCAGGCTATTTGTTACATTTGCAAAAAATAAAAGTCTATGAACATAAAAGTTTATACTTCGGAAGATTTTAGCACAAGCAATTGGTCGGGAGGAACCACTACAGAGTTGTATATCAGTCCTTCCGAGGCTAAATATAAAGCCCTGGATTTTGATATTCGCATCAGTTCTGCTAAGGTAGAAACGCCATTTTCTACTTTTACCAACTTACCGGAAGTTCATCGACAATTGATGGTTTTGGATGGAAGTATCAATATCAAACATAAAAACCGTTACGCTAAAAAACTGCAAGCCTTTGAATCCGACACTTTTGAAGGAGATTGGGACACCTCTTCCGAAGGCACTTGTACCGACTTCAATGTCATGACCAGAGGGGCTTATAAAAGCGAATTGGATACTTTGCAAATAGTTAATAATGAAATTGTTAAAATACAAACGTCCAAAGAAAAATCTTCATTTTTTATTTATTTGTATTCAGGAGAAATAACCGCAAATATAGCAACATATCAGTATGTTTTAAAACCAAATCAATTATTGCTTATGGAAGATGTTGTTAATCAAAGTTTAGAGGTAAAAGCAAAGGATAACAGTCGATTAGTTTTGATTCATGTAAGTTCTAATTAGCCTGTACTCGGGGTAATCTTTGCTCACAGAATCAGATAATTAGCGTCAATAAAATTATTCCGAAATGAGCCTGTTGCATGCTTTTTTGTATCCTAATTTTATTATTTGGTCGGCTTTTTTTATTTTTATACTCTCAATAAGAAACAATGGGTCAGATTAAATTGATATTTAAAAATATATTATTCAGAGTATTTACTTCTAAATCTCTTAGAAAGAAGATTTTAAGTTTTTCTTTTTTTGTAATAATTTCTTTTGCTTTTTGGTTTCTAAATCAGCTCAATGAGGAGTTTCGAGAAGACATTTTATTGCCTGTTGAATATAAAAATCTACCGGAAAATAAAATACAAACCTTAGCTTTACCTCAATCTTTAAAGATAACGACTCAAGCATCCGGATACCAACTGACCAATCACTATTTAACAGCAGAGAAAAAAAGCTTTATAGTTGATTTAGAGAAGCTTAAAGCAAGAACGAATGATGGAGAACATTTTTATGTTTTGATAAATGATGTTATCGAATCCAATAAAAATCAATATACAGAAAAGATGCAAATTCTATCGGTAAAACCGGATACGATTAAGTTTACTTTTGAGCAAGTACTTAGCAAAAAGGTGCCGATTACACCTGTTGTGCATTTTGAGCTGGCTCCGAATATGACCCATAAAAGCATTAGTTGCAACCCGGATTCCATAACAATAGAAGGGCCTGTTTCGATTGTTTCTAAAATTAAAGATATAAAAACAGGAGCTTTAAATTTGGGTAAGATTCAATTGTCCGACAAAAAGAATATTGCTTTAAAAAAGATTGATTTAGTGAAGTTTAGCAAAGGTAGAACCAATGTATCGATAGATATTGAAGAATTAACCGAAAATACATTGAGTATCCCGATACAACATAATTTACCGCTAAATTATAAGTTGATACCGAGTAGCATTAAACTTAGTTATAAGGTCGGGCTTAGTTACTTTAATACAATATCGGAAGACGATTTTAAAGTTGAAATAGAAATTTCTGATTCCTCCGAAAATAATATTCAAAGAATCAAGATTGTAGAACAGCCCAATAGGGTTATTGATATTGAATACACCCCTCATTTTGTGGAGATTATAGAAATTAAAGATGATTAAGGTAGGGATAACAGGAGGGATTGGTTCCGGAAAAACAACGATAGCCCATTTTTTTGAACTCTTGGGTATTCCGGTTTATCAATCCGACATTAGAGCAAAGCAACTTATCAACACAAATCCGGAGTTGATACAGCAAATGAAGTCGCTTTTGGGAGAAGAGGCTTATTGTAAAGATGCAAGTTTGAATAAGGCTTTTGTGGCAAATAAGATTTTTAAGAATCAGTCTTTGTTAGAGTCTGTTAACGCTTTGGTACACCCGGCAGTGGAAAAGGATTTTTTGAATTTTTGCAGTAACAACTCCGATAAGCCCTATGTTTTAAAGGAATCAGCTATTTTATTCGAAACGGACTTGTATAAAAAGAATGATGCTAATATTCTTATAGTTGCAGATTTGGAAGAACGCATTAAAAGAGTGCAAAAACGTTCAGGTTTAAGTCGCTCAGAAGTTCAACAACGCATTTCTAAACAATGGACGGATGCTCAAAAAGAACTTTTGGCAGATTATATCATTAAAAATAATAATACACGTTTTTTAATTCCTCAAATCTTACGTATAGATCAATCTTTAAGAGTTTGAAAATCAAGTCGTACATACCATTTTACAAGCGTAATTTTAAAATTGCATTTCCGATAATGTTGGCTCAGGCCGGGCAAATGAGTGTGCAATTGGTCGATACTATTATGATAGGACATGTAAGCACAACTGAATTGGCTGCGGCCGCTTTTTCTAACTCTCTTTTTGTTGTTGGGATGGTGTTCGGGATGGGCTTTGCTTTTGGAGCAACCCCTTTGGTTGGAGAATTCTTAGGAGAGGGGAGTAAATCGAAAATAGGGGACTTGTTCGGAAATGCTGTTCATTTGAACATTTTTATAACGGCTTTTTTATTTCTGATAATGTACGGCTTATCCTTTGCAATGTCTTATATGGGGCAACCGGAAGGGGTCGTTAAGTATGCTATTCCATATTATCGTATTTTAGTTTACTCTTTATTGCCCTTATTGTTTTTTTATACTGTAAAGCAATTTCTTGAGGGATTGGGCAACACTCAGAAAGCAACGATTTGTATTTTATTGGCTAATGTTTTGAATATTATACTCAACTATATTTTTATTTTCGGGAAATTAGGGTTTAATGCAATGGGACTGGAAGGTGCCGGTATCGCAACATTAATCTCTCGATTGTTTATGACTTTAATGCTTGTTTTGATGTTTTTAAAATCCAATTATTATGCTAAATACAAGGCGTACATTCATATAGGAAGTATTAAATTAAGCGCGTTAATTCATTTGTTTAAGTTTAGTTTCCCGATTGCTATTCAGTTAGTTATAGAGGTTGTCGCTTTTTCTTTAGGAGGCTTGATGATGGGCTGGTTTGGGGAAGTTGAATTGGCGGCACATCAAATTGCTTTGGGTTTGGCATCCTTTACTTATATGATAGCCTCCGGAATAGGTTCTGCCGCTACTATCAGAGTATCTTTTCAGAAAGGGGCAGGTCATTTTATAGAATTAAAAAAGGCAGGAATAGCCTCTTTTCATTTGGTAATAGCGTTTATGAGTCTGACGGCTCTCTTTTTCTTAATATTTAGAGATTCCTTACCGTTCCTTTTCACAAACGATATTGCCGTGGTTGAAATTACTTCTGTCTTGTTGATTTATGCCGCTATTTTTCAGATTGTGGATGGAATACAAGTGGTCGGTATATCAGCTTTAAGAGGGCTATCTGATGTTAAATTTGCTCTATGGCTTTCTTTGCTCAGTTATGGTATTCTTGCTCTTGGAGCTTCTTATGTATTTGCTTTTGTCCTTAACTTCGGGTACGAAGGTATTTGGATTGGTTATGTATTGGGATTGCTATTTGCTTCCATCCTCTTTTTTAAACGATTTGTAAAACTTTCCGATAATTTAAGAAGTTTATAATCATTTTTTTTAAGGTGATATTGATATAAGCTGAGTTCGATTTAAACTTCAGGTCTAAAATCCCCAAACCTGTCGGATATATAATCTAATACCTCGTAAACTTCTTTTGGCGGAACGGTTGTTAATAGTTTTAAGCGTGTTTCTTTAAAATCCGGAATTCCCTTAAAATAATGCACAAAATGACGACGCATTGTCATTACTCCTCCATATTCTTGCTTCCACTCAATGGACTTTGCCAAATGGACTTTGGCCATTTCTACACGCTCTGCCACTGTCGGGCTTTTTAGTAATTCTCCGGTATCTAAATAATGTCGGATTTCTTTAAATAACCAAGGTTTTCCGATACTTCCTCGACCTACCATAATGGCATCGACCTTAGATTCTTCGAAGCGTTTTTTTGCCATTTCTGCAGAATCAATATCGCCATTACCAATGATAGGTAAATGAGTTTTAGGATTGTTTTTTACCGCCTTTATAACTTCCCAATCTGCTGTGCCTTGATACATCTGAACTTTGGTGCGTCCGTGAATGGTCAGTGCCTCAATTCCGGTCTCTTGCATTCGCTCTGTAACCTCTTGAATGTTAATTTTTTCTGAATTCCATCCAATTCTTGTTTTCGCAGTAACCGGAATATTGACCGCATCGACAATACGTTGAGTCATCTCGACCATTTTATCAACTTCTCGTAGCATTCCCGAACCGGCTCCTCGTCCTGCAATCTTCTTAACAGGACAGCCAAAATTCAGGTCTAATATTTCGGGTTCTGCTTGTTCCACAATTTTGGCTGCCTCGACCATGGGCTCTATATTAGCCCCATAAATCTGAATCCCGATAGGGCGTTCGTCTTCCCACAAATCTAATTTTCTTAATCCTTTTTTTCCGCCTCGAATCAAACCTTCTGCCGATATAAATTCGGTGTACATCATATCTACACCAAACTGTTTGCACATATATCGGAAAGTGGGGTCAGTTACATCCTCCATAGGAGCTAAAAAGACCGGATATTTGGGAAATTGTATATTACCTATTTTCATGTATTTAAAATTTTGTAACTAAGTCGGAGATATTAGACACAGTCTGTTTGTTTTTATTATAAGTTTTTGATTAATAAAGAACTATCTCCATAACTTAAAAAGCGATACTCCTTGCTAAGAGCGTGCTGATAGATGTCTTTCCATTGCTTGCCGACAAATGCCGAAATTAACAACAATAAGGTGCTTTTAGGTTGATGAAAATTAGTAACAATTGCATCGGAAAACCTAAATTTATACCCCGGTACAATCATAATATTGGTGGAGGCTTCGATAAAATCTAATTTCTTGGCATCTAAGAAATCTATAAGAATTTGAAGAGCCTCATTTTTGCTAAGTGAGCTTTCTTGTTGGTAAGGCTCCCATTGATTGACATGCAAATGCGTTAAGTTTGGCTGTTCCTTTATCTTGATAGCCAACCAAAATAAACTTTCTAAGGTTCTGACAGAAGTTGTCCCGACAGGGATATTTTTACGTTCATCCAATAAATGCTTCAAACTGGATTTTTGCACTAAAAAATGTTCGGTGTGCATTTCGTGATGACTAATATCTTCCGATTTAACAGGCTTAAAAGTTCCGGCTCCCACATGGAGCGTTATTTCTTCCAATTCTGTTCCTTGTTGCTTTAAAGTATCGAGCACCTCCGGTGTAAAATGCAAACCGGCAGTAGGGGCTGCCACCGAGCCTTTAATTTTGGAATAGACTGTTTGATAGCGTTCTAAATCACTTTCTTCCGTTTTTCTGTTTAAGTAAGGAGGAATAGGTAATTCACCAAGTTGTTCCAAAATTTCGGAAAAACTGTATTGAGGATTATCCCAAGAAAATTCAATTAAATTTGGGTTTTCGGACTCAATTCTTGTAGCTTTAAAAACAAATTTCTGATTTTCTATATTAATCTCTTGATGCAAAGTTCCCGACTTCCATTTTTTGGAATTTCCCACCATACAAGTCCATTGGCAAGATTGTTTACTTTCGAACGATTGCACATACTCTGCCGGCTGATAAGGTTCTAAACAAAAGATTTCAATCTTAGCACCTGTTTCTTTATGAAATATCAATCGGGCTTGAATTACTTTTGTATTATTAAAAATAAGTCGTGTGTTTTTAGGCAAAATTTCAGAAATAGCATCAAACTTAAAGTCTTGTATTTGAGAATCTTTATATACTAATAGTTTTGATAAGTGACGCTTGCTTAAAGGATATTTGGCTATCTGTTCATCGGGTAAATGGTAATCGAATTCAGATATTTTAATGTTCGGAGTCGTTTGCATCCTGCAAAAATACTTAACTTTACCCAAAAAAACATACTTATCGTATTTGCTTTGGCAAAGGGATGTTAAAAATTGAAAAATATGAAATTTAAAAAAGGAGATAAAGTTAGATTTTTGAATGATGTTGGGGGCGGAGTTGTTGTTCGTATCATAGACAAGAAAATGGTGGAGGTATTGAATGATGATGACTTTGAAGTTCCTGTGTTAGCGTCCGAATTGGTAAAAATAAGCTCTATGGAGGAGTCTGTTTTTAGTGTATCGGACGAGGATGATATGGAAGAAGATTCGCTTATTTTTGAAGAGGAAGAAACGCTTGCTGAACCGGATAAATCTTCCGAAGTTTTATATATAGAGGGCAACGATGAATTGAATATTTACATGGCTATTGTTCCAAAAGAAGGCAAGGAGAAAGCTTTTTCTGTCTATCTGATTAACGATAGTAATTATCAGTCGCATGCGATTGTTTCGGAAAAAGAGTTTGAGCAATTATCTAATATTTGGAATGGAGATTTAGAGTCGAACCGAAAGCAATGTTTAAAGACTTATTCCGAAAAAAGTTTGGCTTCTTTTCCGGTTTTAAACTTTCAGATGTTGTTTTATAAGTTTGGAAAATACGAGCTCTTAGAGCCCTTGAGTAAAGATATTTCTATTCATCCACAAAAGTTTTATAAAAAAGGAGCTTTTGTAGAAAATGATTATTTTACAGAAGATGCGATGGTCATCAAACTGAACGATGAGGATTTGCAGGAGGCTGTAACAGCTTTGTCTCAGGATGATATTCGTAAGATTAAGTCTGATAAAAAAATGGGAGATGATACCGCCGATACCTTGTCGCAGAAGTTTAAAGTCAAAAAAACGAACGATTCTATTCGTGAGGTAGATTTGCATATTCACGAACTTTTGGACGATTATAGGGGCATGAGCAATGCCGAGATGTTGAACGTGCAAATGGAGACTTTCCATAAGGCTTTGAATGAGGGAATTAAAAATCATGAGGTTAAAAAGATGGTTTTTATTCATGGTGTTGGTGCCGGAACGCTTAAAAATGAACTTAGAAAGTCTTTAACTAACGATTATCCTAATTTATATTTTCAGGACGCTTCGTTTAAAGAGTATGGTTTTGGGGCTACCTTGATTATTCTTAGAAGGGGGTAAAAACAGGGTAAAAAAGTTGAAAGTTCCAAGTTAAAAGTTCCAAGTTAAGGTCGTTTCAAACTTGATTTAGCATTTTCTGCAAAGAGGGAAAGCCTCATGATAAACAGGAGGTTCCTAATCAAGTTTGGAATGGTGATTTTTTTCCCTTCATCCAGGCTACGACTAGCAAACTCCACCATCAACAAGGGGGAATTAATATGAATTCTGGAATAATCTTTACTCGCATTAAGTAGCATTTATGTTATTCTATACACGGGATTTTTTTGAATGTAAAAACGTAGTTATAAACTGTGCTTAGAATTAGGGGATTAAATTAGGTTTGTCAATTGATGGTATCGAAGCCTTAATGGGTTGTGTGTAAAAGAAATTGAAAAGTTGAAAACAGAACTTGAAAATTAAAATCTTTCCATAATATAACAAGACTATAAGCAATAGTGTTTTAGTTGCTTATTCTGAAACTTAGACATTTAATACACTCAACTTCGTTAATTTGTAATTTTCAGTTTAAGGAATCTATGGGGCTTTTGACGTTTTTGATGGATGCTTTTGAAACATGTGTATAGGTTTGTGTTGTTTTGATAGAATGGTGTCCTAGTAATTCTTGAATTAAACGTAAATCAGCACCGCTTTCGAGTAAGTGAGTTGCGTAGCTGTGTCTTAGTCCGTGAATTCCGATTCGTTTTTTGATACCGGCTTTTTGCATAGAGCGTTTAAAGACGGCTTGTACGCTGCTTTTGGAGTATTGTCCGCCGTATTGCCCTTCGAACAGCCATTCTTTGGGCTTGTATTGTTTGTAGTAGTTTCGTAAAAGTTCTAAAACGCTTTCCGGTAAATTGACGTATCGGTCTTTTTTTCCTTTGGCTCCTTCGATAAGTACTTGCATGCGTTGGCTGTCTATGTGTTCGATTTTTAGGTTCACAATTTCACTAACTCTAAGTCCCATTCCATAGCATAGTTTTAGCATTATAAGGTGTTTGGGGTTTTTAACTTGGTTAAAGATTTTGATAATTTCTTGTTTGCTGAGCATTTTGGGGAGTTTTAGAGGTTTTTTAGGTCTGGGAATGTCAAAAAACATTTTGTTTTGATGTAGGACTTGTTCGTAGTAGAATTTGATAGCGTTGATTTTTCCGTTCATTTTTTGCTCTTTCATTTTTTCGACTTTTACGCAATACAAGAAGTAATCTTTGAGGCGTTCTTTGGTAAGTTTATTCACGTCGTTATGCTTTAATAGGGTAAGTAAATGGGCGAATTCGGAAACATACATTCTGATGGTGTTCGGGCTGTATGCTTTGAGTTTTAGTTGGTTAATGTATTGCTTGAAAGCATCTTGGTTATTGGGGTGTATTTTGTCGAAGAGTCTAGTGCCAAAATCTTCGAGGGGTATTCCGATAGCGTTTCGGGTAGCAGGAAAGTCAGGTATATACCAAGCTTTTTTACTTTGGCTCCATTTTGCCGAGGGGAATTTTTTTCGGAGTTGATTCTTTTTTTCGATGGAGTATTTAAATTGAATTAGGATAACTTTTTTGCCTTTATGTTCTGAAGGGGTGAATGTATATTGTGAGAAATCCATGTTGGTTATTTGTATATATTAGCCGTTTATTTATGGGAATAAAGGTAGTAAATATATCTTGATTTCGTACATTTTTTCTTAATATTTTTATTTTGTATCAGCTGTTTAAAGTTTTTTTTGATTATTTGTTGTGATTTTTGATTAGTCTGCAAAATGTATTTATATTTGTGTGTTAGCAAACATTAAAAGGAGAAAATTATGGCAAGACCAAGAACAAAAAAAGATTTAATTGAATCGTCAAATTTGAATTTTGACAAACTTTGGGAGATT
>PDWI01007615.1_pt1 | contig 16140 bp, 14 predicted proteins | sample 1430891 | NCBI WGS metagenome assembly PDWI01 (sample SAMN01162508, study PRJNA174530) | Oral metagenome, whole genome shotgun sequencing project. | biome: Marine environment; feature: Marine mammal; material: Swab sample of the gingival sulcus; isolation source: swab sample of gingival sulcus...
AAATAAAAGACCTCGGGAAAAACTTCATTTCTATACTCCCTTTGAAAGATTTCAGCTAAATTTACAATAACCGTTGCACTTGATAATGGAATCTACCATTTAAGCCACAAATGTTTATAGGATAAAAGTTTTTTACTATCTTTGTTTATAGGGTATTATGCCTTAATGTCAAGCAGATTCAAAAAATTATGGAGGATAGATTAGCAAAACATATCGAGACATTACTCTGCCGTGAACAATGTATCGTCGTTCGTGGCTTGGGTGGTTTTGTCTTAGAGCTACAATCAGCTTATTGGGATAAGGAAAGCCTTTTAGCTTTCCCTCCAAGCGTGGCTCTACACTTCAACGAACGCCTCAACTATAATGACGGCTTTCTTGAAGAGCATTATGCCAAAGTCTATGGTATATCTCTTCGTAGAGCCAGAATTATGATTGACGAAGATGTGCGTAAGCTTCATAGTCAGCTGGTTAAGGATAAGACCTACGCCCTCAAAGGCTTAGGAACTTTACAGCTAAGCGATAGCGGAGTAATGAGCTTTGAACCAAAGCTTTCGGAGACATTTGCCTCTATCTCTTACGGACTAACGCCTGTAGCGATTCCAAATAAGATAAGCACTTCAAAGGCAATAGCGAGTGGAAAGGTGGAAAACAATAGCGATTATTTCACACTTCGCCTATCAAAACGCTCTGTGAGGTGGACATCTGCCGCTGCCGTTCTATTAGCGGTGCTTTTCCCTTGGAGCAACTCCAAGAACCACCCTCGCACAAGCTATCAAGCAGGCTTAGCTCCTCAATCGGAAGTTATTGAAAGGCTTTGGGACAAGGAGACTAAAAAGCAAGCGATTACCGAGAGCCTACCTTCGTCTTTAATCCTTGACGAGCTTGCTCCACTGAACGAGGAAGAAGCAAACAAGCCTTCTGCCCAAGAAGAAGTGCAAGAGCAAAAAACATCTCCTTTCATTGTGGCAGAAAAAGGTCGCTATTATGTGATTATCGCTTCCGAACCATCAAAAGAAGGTATCCTAAGAGACTACAAGCACGCTCAAGATAATGACTTAGACTTTGGTCAGCTTGTTATCCTTAGCTCAAAGAAAATGCTACGACTCTCTACCCAGTCATTTGACAACACTCACGAAGCACAGCTCTTAGTGCGAAAGCTAAAGCAAGGCAACTGCCCTGCTTGGGTTTACAAGGCAAAATAATCATCAGTGGCAGAGATAAACGCAACAGACATCAAAGCAAGAATAAAAGCCGAAGCTCAAAGCCTCGGCTTTTCTGTATGTGGTGTGGCTCGTGCAGGCTTAGTCCCTGATGAGGTCTGTCGCCGTTACGACGAATGGATAGAGAAGAACTATCACGGCAGTATGGACTACCTTGAGCGGAACAAAGAGCTTCGCCGAGACCCTCGCAAGCTGGTGGAAGGGACTCGCTCTATTTTGATGGTAGCGATGAACTACTACCCCCAAGTTAAGCGAAAAGAAGGCAGTCCGAAAATTGCTTATTATGCCTATGGGCGAGACTACCATAAGGTTGTCAAGAAACGCTTAGACAAACTCCTTCGCTTCATCAAAGAAGAAATTAATCCAGAAGCAGAGGGCAGATCTTTTGCAGATTCTGCTCCGATTATGGAGCGTTATTGGGCTGTTCAAGCTGGCTTAGGCTGGGTTGGCAAGAATGGTTTGCTTATCGTCCCCAAGCTTGGAAGCTTCTTCGTCCTCGGCGTTCTGATGATTAATATAGACTTAGAGCCAGACAAAGAGATGCCCAATAAGTGTGGTCCTTGTCGGAAATGTATTGACTCTTGTCCGACAAATGCACTCCTTGGCGGAGGTCTGATGGACGCTCGCCGTTGCGTTAGCTATCTGACGATTGAAAACAAAGAGGAAATCCCTGAAGAATTAGCAAAAAAGCTTGGCGACAGACTCTACGGCTGTGATACCTGTCAAGAGGTCTGTCCGTGGAATCGCTTAGCTCGTCCAACAGAGATTGAAGACTTCTACCCCAAAGACCATATTCTCAGCTTAGATTATGAAGCCATAGAGCAAATGGATAGCGAGAGCTACAACCAGCTATTTGCAGGCTCTCCTATCCGCCGAGCTGGCTTAGAAGGGCTAAAGCGTAGCCTTAGAGCTATTAAAAGCCAAAGCTAAACAAGTCCAAGCAATCAAGCACACAAACTTATTGACAGCCTATGCACAACAAAGGGTTTGCCGTTTGGCAAACCCTTTGTTGTATTATATAAAACCGTCTTCCCTTAGAAAGAAACAGAATTAAGGGCTCTATCGACTAAGAGACCATCTTTAACCTGTAGCTTAAAGCGTCGGATATTTTTCTTAGCACGGAACTTCAGAACGAACAGCTCCTTACCAGCATCAAGCGTGTATTCATAGCCCTTATTCACAAAGGTTGGATAAAGAGCTTTCTCGCCGTTGCTGTGCAGACGATCGTAAGTCAGATTGACAAGATTCTTCATATTCTTCTTCTCAAGACCAACATATTCCAAGTCTTCTTTCTTATAAGGAATCTCAAAGCTTAGAGCATTAACCGCCTTCATATCCTTGCTTCCAAAGACAGCGATCGTTAGTTCTTCGCCTGCTTTCAGAGACTTCTTATTGAGCTTGAAGATAAGCTTACCTTGAACTTTGTCATTAGGATTGATACGCACCCCACCATCAACAACGGTTGCAACGTGCGAGATGTCAAAGGCATCAATCAGACCATTCTTGTTGATGTCTCCCGATGAAACGTAATCAAAGTCATTGTCAATCTTACGCAGACCAGTATAGTTCATATAAGACATAAAGTCATTGTCATCAAGACGTTTATCCTTGTTGATATCGCCTTGTAGAACGCTCTCTGTACCCTCTTTCTTGAAGATATACAGCTCACGACCCGAACCATAGTTACCTACACCCTCGCTCACTTCAAGGCGAACATAACGAGCCTTAACGCCAGCAGGGAAGACAATATGGTTCAGCCTTAGACCAGTTCTTACGGTCAATGCTATAAGACATCTGTCCCTTTAAGATAGTACCATTGGCAGCATCTTCACGAGGCAAGTACTCAAGCTTATCCAATTCGTTGATAGAATGCAAGTCAGCAATCAAAGTAAATGGTGTCGCTTTTTCGCTCCACTTAGTGTGCCAAATGCTCTTTTCATCTCTATCGCAGAACTTATCCAAACCTTGTCCTCCTTGGTTAGCACAAGAGCTTGTCATCGTTACGCCCTTAATCGCAAACTCAAGTGGGTCTTTCGTTGTACTTGCTTCAAAGACAGTTTCAGACTGGCTTCAAGTCTTCGAAAGTGAAGTAGTTCGTCTTAATCGTTGTATAGAGCTGATCCTTGAAGAAAATTTCGTAGTAGTCTGCATTAGGAAGAGCATTCCACTCAAGAGTTAAGGCTCTTGGCATTGCCTTTTTAACCTTAACCTCAAGCTTGCTAAGGTCTCCAGCGTGCTTAATGAATTGCTTACCTACTTCAGTAAACTTAACCCCCTTAACTAAAAGTTTAATATCATTCTCTAAAACATTGCACTTAGCTACCTTGACGTGCAAGACAGGGTTCTTGAAGATTTGCTTTTTAGCAAACTCGCTACCCTTAGTTGCAAAGCGGTTGATGTTTGGCTTTGCTTCGTAGAAATAAACGTTTTCGCCTTTAGCAAGCTCTTCAAGGCTTGACACCTCACGAAGCTTTTGCTTCTTGCCTCCGACATAAAGCTTCATCTTCTTTGGCTTTTCGCTAAGGTTAATGCGGAATTCTGTCGCTTGCTCCTTGACAAAGCCTTTGTAATCTCCGACAGCCTTAGCAATGTTAAATTGATAGTCTATACCTTTTTTAGGATTATACTTTTTAGGCATATCAGGGATAGACGTAATTTCAGTCTTAACAAACTCCTTATTTAGATAAGCCTGTGTCTTGCCGTCGTCATCATAAAGCGTAAACTCGCTCTTGTCTTGCCCCAAATAGAAATCAATAATTCTATAATCCTTACGAATTTCATTAGGATTATTATTTGGATTAGCCATAGGAATAATCGCACCAGCCTTGACGAAGACAGGTAATTTCCATAGCGGAGCATCAAAATCATTATAAATCATAGGTCCAGCATAAGCCTCGCCTGTGAAATAATCGTACCACGTACCATTTGGCAAGTAAATACCTTGTCTCACGTCATTGCCTTCCTTGTCCATACGATTTGCACGATAGATAGGGGCAACAAGGAGATTATCTCCGTAAAGGAATTCGTACTGCGTTGCTTTGCTGTGCAAGAAGTCATAGTTCTTTCCGTCCTTCACCGCCTTGCTGTTCTCCATAAATAGCGGACGAATCATTGGCTTACCGCTAACAGCTTCGTAAGCGATTGAGTAAGCGTAAGGCATTAGTTCGGATTTGAGCTTCAAGTACCAACGATTGATTGAAGTCGCTGGTTCGCCCAAAACGTGAGGATACTTCGGATTACGTCCCCAACCGTCCATATTTAATTCCATAGGAGTGAAAGTCTTCCATTGGAACTCACGAACATTGACAGGCACGTTCTTCCCGCCGAAGATACCATCAACATCGCTCGTGATGTTAGGTTGTCCTGAAAGTCCAGAACCAATAAAGGTTGGAATGTGGAAACGAATGTACTCCCATTCTCCACCTGTTTGGTCGCCTGACCAGATACCTGCGTAACGTTGCGTACCTGCCCAGCCGTCAAGAGAAATAATGAATGGACGAGCGTCGTTACCATAATAAGGCATAATTTCGCCTACGTCGGCAACGCCATTTAATCCGAAAGAATAACCAGCACCGACCCAAGCAACGTCAGTTTTAAGGACACGGACACCTGCATCACGTACTTCCTTGACAATATCACGCTGAAGCAGAGCTTCAATGCCTTCTTTTGGGTGCAAGTCCGACTGCGTCCATAGACCAATCTCTACGCCCTTGCTACGAGCATAGTCGCCAAAGGATTTAAGATTAGCGATGTTGCCGTCCAAAGTCTTCTCTTGTCCGTAACCAGCTCCGTAGCCGTCGTTAGGCAAGAACCAACCAAGAGGCATATCATTATTAAGGTATCTATCAATGGCAGCACGAGCCGAGAACTGATAATTATTCTTCTCCCCGTTAAGCGACTCCTTGATACCGCCATTGTCTTTTTGGCTTTCGTTGTAACGCTTGCCGTCTTCGTAAGCCATAAAGCCATTTTCTTTCTCAGTCCAATAGTCTCTGTTGTAAGCATTCAGATGACCTTGATAGAACCCAAACTTAGGCAGTAGAACAGGATTACCTGTTAGTTGGTAATAGTCGTTAAGCAGTTCCTCTGGCTTCTCGTCAAACATCAAGAAAACATCAAAGTAGTTTTCATTATGCTTGAGGCTAACAAGCCCTTTTTCTTTAGCACCGAAGTCGTAAATACCTTGTTTGAAGGTGTGCCAAAGCAAGCCATAACCCGCTGTTGACCAATAGAAAGGCGAAGGCGAAGCAACCCCTCCGTCAATCCAGCTGTTTGTATTCTCAATAGCGATCTCTGTGCCTTTGTGCGAGAAGCGACCATTCTGCACGCCACCGCCATAGAAATATTCCTTTTCTCCTTCAGCAAAAGCAATGCTTGATTTCTTTTCTTCTACAAGAATTGGTTTGACTTGCTCCAAGACAACCTTGTTTGTCTTCTTGTCAAAGACTTTGATAAGCCCCAATGACTTGTTGATGACAACACGGATTCTATCCGAGCTAAGCTCAAAGCTCTCCTCTCCATTCTTGCAAAGCTTCAAAGCCCCAACGGCACGGCGAGGGTTCTTAACCAAAATCTCCGCAGGAGGTGTAGCCTTAGGATTGCGAATAATCCCCTCGGCAGGGTCGTAGAAAATACGGAAGATATTCGGAGCGTAGAAGTCCAAGCTTATACGCTCGCCTTGCTCTCCTATAACCTCAAAGGTCGTAGCATTAATCTGCTTAACCTCTTTCACCAAGCCAAAGTCTTTTTGGGCTTGTGTCTGCTCCTGCTTAGCCGTCTTCGTCTGTGCCATCAAGTCCGTTTGTAGCGAACTCAAAGTCATAGGCAAAGCCACCGCCACAGCAAGCATTTTGCTGATTTGCTTTAGTTTCATAGTGATTATTTATCGTGTTTATATTTTATTGTTAAATCCTTATCAAGGGAAGCAAATAGATTTCCTTTCCTTTAAGAAGCTCATCAAGGGAAGCAAATGCCGTTTTCGTTCCTTTGATATCCTTTTTAAGGGAAGCAAATGCTGTTTTTGTTTATACTAAATCAAAGGTTGCTTTAGGATTTTAATTAAGTCTGTATTAAAATAATAATTAGTCCTCCAAATTTTTACTTTGAATAATAAACCTTCTTCCACAAGTGTATTAAGATACTTCCCTGCTGTTTTTTTGCTCAATCCTGTTGCCTCTGTTAGAAAATCTATTTTAGTATATGGGTGAGAAAATAAGTTATTTAATAGCTCGTGGCTATAGATGCCTTCAGAGATATTTCGAATTTTAGTCTTATAGACTTTCATTAGTTCTGCAATTGCTTTCACCCTGTATATTGTACCTTCTGCAACCTGTTCGACACCTTTTAGGAGAAAAAGAATCCATTCTACCCAATTTTCATCATCTCTAACAGACTGTAGTAAACGATAATATTCAGATTTATGCTTAATTATATACGCACTTAGGTATAAAATTGGCAAGTCCAAAAGGTCATTTATCACGAGATACAATATGTTGATGATTCGCCCTGTACGTCCATTGCCATCAAAGAAAGGATGAATACTTTCAAATTGATGATGAATAATAGTCATTTTCACTAACGGGTCTAAGTCTGCAAGCTCGTGATTATTAATAAACTGCTCAAGATTTTGCATATAACGTTCAATATTTTGCCGATCTTGAGGTGGTGTATAGACAACTGCCCCATCACTATTCTTAAGATTTGTTCCTGGGACTGATCGAAACCCTGCAGAATTACCTTCTAACGTTTGCTGTATCTCTTTGATAATCTTTAGGCTCAAAACTTTGCGTTCTCTAATATCCTTAAATGCTATTCGCAGAGCCTTAGCATAGTTTTGAACTTCTTTTGTTTCAAAGCTTGGTGTAAAGTCCTGACCAGCAACTTCTGCTTTATACAAATCATCGTGAGTCGTAACGATATTTTCGATTGCAGAACTATCCTTTGCTTCTTGAAGGGTTAGAGTATTGATAAGAATATCCTCTTGTGGAATCAAATGAACATAACCTTTCAATTCTGCTAACTTCCTATTAGCAGAATTAACGGCTTTAAGAACAGCCTTGGTTTCAAGCTCTATTGGCAAAGGCAATAAAGGTACAGTGTACATCTATTTTTATTATTTCATACTTCCCAAGGAGTCAGACATCAAAAATCGTTAATAGACAACTTAAACAAGTTCTCACAGATTCAAACAATAACTTAAATAATGACTGACAAAAGACAGATAAATCCTATCACTTACAAATATAATTATTTTCTTTGCGACAAAGATACTAAAACTTACAAAGAATATTAAGCAAATGTGGTATTTTCCTCGCTGAAAACAAGTAAAATGAAAGCATCTGCACATTAATCGCATTATTCAAGTTAAACAAAGCCTCAAACCCTCAATCACCGAGTATGGTAACTCTTAATTATTAATTCATAATTCTTAATTAAGGAACAGGCAGAGCCTGTTCCGAAAAGTGGTATTTGGATAAGTTGGGAAAGTGATTGGGAAGAGTCAGAAAAGTTTTTGGGAAAACTTTTAGAAATGACTGGGAAAACTCAAATGAGTTTTCCCAGTCATTTTTTGACCTTAAAACAGACAGACATATCTTACTGATAAACAAGAAGTTGAGAAGTCTTCTTTGGAGAGTTCCGATTTGTGGCATTTTTTCAATTAAGAGTTATGAATTATGAATGAGAATTTACAAGGATTATTTGGATAAATATGAGGAATTTGAAGCGAGTTTACTTATCTTTGTAAAGACGAATGTTTTCAAGCACCAAGCATAAAAGACTAACAAAAAAATGAAACTTAGGAAATATCAGTTTATTATACTATCAGCTATCTCAATCATTTTCAGCTCGCTACCTCTCGTAGCAACGGAAGTCGTTGAGACCTCATCAACAAGCTTAGTCAAAGAGTCTGAAGCCCCTTTAGTTCGCAAGAAAAAACGTCGCAGAAAAAAACGCAAAAAGGTAGATCCTAAGCTCAAAGAAGCCAGAGCAGAGGTCAAAGCCAAACAAATATACAGTGGAGGCGTTAGCAAATTGATTAGCAATCACGAGCCATTGCCTTTCTCTATCGTCCCCTTGATGATACGCTTCAAACGTGGCGACAATACGCTCACGCAAGTTGATATGAATGATTTATATTACAATTATTCAGAAATTCCTTTGCCCAATAGCCTCAAACAAATAAAAATAGAAAATCTTAATATCGCCATTGCTCAGCGAAAGTTTGACTTAGCATTGGCTATCTGTAAAGAACAGCTCCGCTTTATGCCATTGGATCTGACTCTGCTTGGTAAGACCTGCGAGATCGCACATCACCAAAAAGATGAGGCCTACAAAAATTATGTTTGGCAACTCACGGAGCTACTTTATACAATTTCAGAATCTGGCGATGGCAAAACGCCTGAGACAGCCTTCCGACTGCATAAGATATTAGATATCCTTCGCTTTGAAGACCTATGGCTCAACACCAAACAAGAAGACATTCTTGAGATGAAGATTCACCCTCTTGAGCAGGGCAATCTGGTCAAGTTAGCCTACAAGGATAAAGAAGGACAGAAGCAGTTCCGTTATTATAAACTATCACAGCCTAACAATCAGTAAGCTGTCCGGTGTATAACAACTAAAAAAGAAAATAAGAAAAATGAAACAATATAATGATTACAAAATGGCAAATAACAAAACTCTCCGACGACGACGAGCTAAAAGCTCGGGATTTAGCCCTTGGACTTAATCTGAGTTTAGTTACAGGGCGACTCCTCGTACAGAGAGGTATTCGCTATCTCAACAAAGCAAAACAGTATCTTAAACCTAATTTAAGACAACTTAATAACCCCTTCCTTTTGAAGGATATGGACAAGGCAGTCGAGAGGCTGAACCGTGCCATTGAACAAAAGGAACATATCTTGATTTATGGCGACTCTGACGTTGATGGTACAACGGCAGTTGCCTTGGTGTATAATGTCTTCCGAGACTATTTCCTGCCAGAAGACTACCTCCATTACCTAATCCCTGATAGTAGCGACGAAGGACACGGAATGAGTATCCGTGCCGTTGATTTGGCTAAAGAGAAAGGTGCAAGCCTGCTCATCGCTTTGGACTGCGGGACGAAGGCTCATCAGGAGATTGCTTACGCCAAAAGCTTAGGCATTGATTGTATCGTTTGCGACCATCATCAGACAGACGAAACCCTCCCCCCTGCTTTGGCTCTCTTGAACCCCAAAAGAGCTGACGACACTTATCCAAATAATAATCTAAGCGGTTGTGGTGTCGGCTTCAAGATGATGCAAGCCTTAGCCTATTCACGCCACATAGCCCTACCCCATATCAAGCAGTATCTGGAGCTTGTAGCTATCAGCACGATTGTAGATTTGGTGCCTATAACAGGAGAAAATAGAGTGATGGTTGCCCTTGGTCTTAATCAGCTGAACCAACGCCCCAGTTTGGGACTTCGCTATCTCATTCAGAATATCGGACTTAATGGCAAGACGATAGACAGCTACGATATTATGTACAAGATAGGTCCTCGGCTTAATGCTTCGGGTCGTATGTATCAAGGAGCTGAGACGGTGGCTTTACTTACGGCTATTGACCATCAGACCGCCTACAGCTCTACGACTAAGTTGGAAGAGCTTAACAACAAACGCAGGACACTGGACAAGAAGATTACCAAGCAAGCGATTGGACAAGCTAATCAGCTTAAAGACATTGAGCATTGCAAGAGCTTGATCCTCTATCGCTCGGATTGGCATCACGGCATTTTAGGGATTGTGGCTTCTCGCCTGAATGAACGCTACAACCGACCAACGCTCATTATCTCCAAACGATGTGATTTCCTCGTTGGCTCGGCTCGCTCTATGCCGAATATTGATTTGTATGGAGCTTTTGAGGATTTGGGCGACATCTTGGATAGCTTTGGCGGTCATCGTCAGGCGGTTGGCTTCTCTCTTCAGGAGCATCGTCTGGAAGAGTTTATCCAACGTATCACAGATTATTTTGAGCATTACTCCGAGGGCGAAGAGCTTTGCAACGAAATTAACGTTGATGCCATCTTGGATATTGACGATATCAACAAGCAACTGATCAAGGAAATCAATATGTTAGCCCCCTTTGGCTTGGACAATAGAGAACCTGTTTTCGCTTCTTACAAGCTCCAAGATGCAGGCAATTCGCAAGTGGTAGGCAAACAGCAACAACATCTAAAGCTACATCTAAAGAAAGACGAGGCAAGCAAGCATAGTGTCAAAGGGATTGGCTTGGGCTTAGGTCGCTTGGGAGCATTGCTTGATAAAGAGTCAGCACTTAACATTTGCTACACCATCGCAGAGAACGACTACTTCGCAGAGAAATTTATTGAACTGAGAGTCAAAGACCTTAATGTAGATTAAGCAAAAAAGCTGATGGAAGAAGAGCTGGAAGAAGTGGATAATCTTGCTTTTGCAGAGGTAGAGGCTGGCGAACAGAACGAAGAGCTGTACGCTTGGCCAGAGGACTATATCAGTCAGCGAGAGGCTATCTTGGAGCAAGATAGACGTGAGCGAGTAGAGCTTCTACAGATAGACGAAGCGACAAGTCCCGAAGAAGTGCTTAAGCATTATTGGGGCTATGACGAGTTTCGTCCCTTGCAGAGGGACATTATTCAGTCTATATTGGACAGAAGAGACACGCTCGCTCTATTGCCTACAGGCGGAGGGAAGAGTATTTGTTTCCAAGTACCTGCTCTCTTGAGCGAAGGCCTTACCTTGGTCGTAACGCCACTTATTTCCCTAATGAAGGATCAAGTGGACAACCTTAGAAGCAAAGGGATTAAAGCCTTAGCCATTCACTCGGGAATGAAGTCCCGACAGATTAGTCAGACGATTGATAATTGCATTTTCGGTCGCTACAAACTTCTGTATATTTCTCCCGAGAGACTTAGCACAAAGGCTTTCCAAACAAATTTGCCTAAGCTAAGAGTAAGTACCATCGTTATCGATGAATGTCATTGTATTTGTCAATGGGGTTACGACTTCCGTCCCTCTTACCTCAACATCAAAGACCTAAGAGAGCTTCTCCCCGAAACGCCAATCTTAGCCCTTACGGCAACGGCAACGCCAGAAGCTGTTCGGGATATTCAGCTCGAATTAGACTTCCGAGAGGACGCACAGGTCTTTCAAAAAAGTTTCTTTCGTCCCAATCTCTCCTATTCTATTCGCCGAACAAAAGACAAAGGAGCAATGCTCTTGCATATCCTCTCAAAGGTTCAAGGCTCGGCGATTGTCTATTGTCGCTCACGCAAACTCTGCGGAGAGCTTGCCAAGTTTCTAAGGACGAATAACGTCTCTGCCAGTGCTTTCCACGCAGGGCTAAGCTACGTTGAGCGAGATATGAGGCAAAGCCGTTGGATTAATGACGAAGTGCGTGTGATGGTGGCAACGAATGCTTTCGGAATGGGGATTGACAAACCTGATGTGCGTTTGGTCATACATCTTAGTCTGCCCTCATCTCTGGAGGAATACTTCCAAGAAGCTGGGCGTGGCGGTCGTGATGGCAAGCAGTCTTATGCCGTTTTACTTGCTGATGAAACAGAACCGACAAAGCTCAAACGTCGCTTTACCGACTCTTTCCCTAAGAAAGCCTATATCTACAAGGTCTATGAAAGTCTGTGCAGTTATCTCGGTGTTGGTCTGGGCGAAGGCTTTATGAAGAGCTTTGATTTTGAGATAGAGCCATTCATTTGGCACTATCATCTGCACCCTGTTCAGACGAAATATGCCATCGATATAATGCAAACGGCTTCGTGGTTGAGCTACAAAAAGGACGAAACACGCTCGAGGCTTAAGTTCGTTTATTCAAGAGAAGAGTTGTATCAAGACCACGTGGGCTACGACGAATTGCTAAGAGCTATTTTGCGTCGCTACGAAGGTCTCTTTTCAGAATATGTATTCATTCAGGAAGAGGTCTTGGCTCAACTAACAGACTATAGCAATGACGACATCTATGCAATGCTTGTAGATCTCAATCGCAGAGGGGTTGTGCATTATATTCCTAAGAAAAACATTCCTCGCATTAGCTTCTTAATCCGACGAGAGGAAGTGAAGCATCTAATCCTTCCTCCTTCAGCTTATGAAGAACGCAAGGAAAGAATGCGAGAGCGTATCAATGCAGGGATCAACTATGTCTTGGAGCATAAAGTTTGCCGTTCGCAACTTCTCTTGGCATACTTCGGAGAAGAAAGCGACAAGAAGTGCGGAATGTGCGATGTCTGCCTCCGAAGAAAGGAACTTGGACTACAGCAATATATCATTGACGAAGCGGAAGAAACAATCCTACGCCTGATTGACTTGGGCGAAGAAGACGGCGTTTCACTTGATGATGTTTGTTCTGCTCTGCCTTATGCTCCGACAGATGTGATTGAGGCTGTCCGCTTCTTAGTTAATGATAGAGGTTTATACGAACTATCAGGCGATATAATTCTGACCAAAGATTAGCAAAACATCAGAGCAACATTCAACCCAATAAAAAAGTCCCTTCCGAGCTTTCGGAGGGGACTTTTTTGTTAAAGAGACTAATTAGTCCTTCTAAACCAAAAGCTTTAGCCTTGTAGAATCTTCTTTTTGTACAGAAGATACAGCAGAATAGAGGCAAGACCTTTCAAGATTGATGAGAGACTTATTGCCCACCAAATGGCAGAAGTTCCCAAACCAAGCCCAACAAAATAGAGGGCAAGCGGTATCCGTAGATAATTCCCCCCAATACTAATAATTGCTGGTAAGTAAGAGCGTCCGACACCATAGAAGAGACCCTGCGTTGTAATCTCAAGCATCATAAAGATTTGACTGTATCCGCTAATCCTTAGATAGATAGCTCCTTCGTTGTAAGTGGCTTCCTCTGGGACAATCAAAGCAAAAAGTTCCCGCCCAAAGAAGACAAAAATAATCGTTCCAAACAAGCCAATGACACAAGTATAGAGCAAAGCTTGACGATATGCCCCAAGGACACGCTTGAGCTTACCCCCTGCATAATTTTGCCCAACAATAGTACTTAGAGCCGTCGTGATGCCTTGCGAAGTATTCCACGTCAGAGCCTCAAGCTGTCCACCTGTCGTCAGTGTCGCAACGGCAATATATCCGCCAATATTAGAAGCCAAACGACCCATATAAATAGCCACAATAGCAAAGAGGACATTCAGCAGAGAGGCTGGCGTACCAACCTTAGCAATTTCTTTGAGGTAAGGGAGCTTAAAGTCTCTTGAGAAGAGCGAAAAATCGCCAAAGAGCCTGTCTTTGATCTTGATATGCCAAAGAAAATAAGCCAAAGCAAGGCATTGACTGATCAGCGTTGCCCAAGCAGCCCCCACTACACCCCAACGAAAGAGATGAATAAAAATAGGGTCTAAGACGATGTTGAGCATTAAGCCGAAGCTCAACACTCGGAAAGGCACTTGGCTATTGCCGACAGCATTATAGACACCAAAGAGGCTGGAGCTAAGAAACAAGGCAGGAAAACCCAAAAGACTGATGTACATATAGTCCAACGCCATCGCTCGCACATCAGCTTCTAATTCATAGAGATCTATCAGTTCGTTGGAGCAATAAGCGAAAAGTAAAGCAAAGACAATAGACAGGATTAGGGATAAGCTCAAGTTATGCTGGGCAAAGAGCCTCGCACCTTCCTCATCTTTTCGTCCAACGCTTTGGGATATGGTTACCTCGCTCCCTGTCTTACCAAAGGAAGCCAAGGATTGTGCAATCCACAGAAAGACCGACACCGTCCCCACAGCCGCTACAGCCTTACCACTCAAGCGACCAAGCCAAGCCATATCCGTAAAACTATAAGCCATCTGAATAAATGACGTACCCATAATAGGCAAGGCAATCTTATAGAGATGTTGGTGGAGCTTTCCTTCCGTTAGGTTATGAATCGCAGACATTGTTGATTGGTTTAAGAAAGTTAAAGAGCTTCCCTATTATGGAAGCTCTTCAAACTCTACATATTCATCGTTTTGCCCTTTCTCAAAGCGTTTAGCTTCAATATCATCTAAAGGCACTTTGCCGTGATGATGAACTCGCTCTCGCTCCTCTTCTTCTGGCTCTTTGGCTCTTTGTCCGAACTCGTCTTGCATTCGCTCCTGCATTTTCCGCTGAGCTTGCTCGACTAACTTACTCAAGACCCACGCTCTAAAGCTTGGCGAGAAGACAAATAACAAAAAGCCTACCAGTGAGGCAATAAGGACTAAATTTATAAGTGTTAATATCATTTCTTTATTTACTTAATTTGTTCTGAACAACAGAGAGCAAAATGTATGCCAAAATTGTAATAGACAAACCTAAGAATTCAAAGAATATTATTGAAAGCACTGCAACTAACACTAATACAAGCTGATAGCGTAGCTCAAAGAAAGATAACTTCTTTACCTTGAATGAAAACATCGGCAATTCTGACACCATCAGATAGCCAATCAAGAAGATTAGGAGTTTGCTCACGATAAGCATTGCCTGATAGCCAAGAACTTCTTGTATCATTGGCAAAGAAAGTGCATAACCAATCCAAAAAAGAGCATTAGCTGGAACAGGCAGACCGATGAAAGAGCTGGTCTGACGTGTATCGTTGTTGAACTTTGCCAATCTCAAGGCTGCGAATGCTCCAATCAGCAGTGCAAATCCTGCATTCCACGGACAGCAAACAGTCTGTGAAAGAGCCGAATAAAGCAAGATAGACGGAGCTACACCAAAGCTTACCACATCGGCAAGAGAATCCAAATCCTTACCAATAGCCGAAGTAACGCCAAGCAGACGAGCCACCAAACCATCAAAGAAATCAAAGACAGCTCCCAAGATAATCAACAAAGCTCCCCACTCAAGTTGCTCGTATTTCAAGCACAAGATGATTGCTACCACCCCCGAAAGGAGGTTCATACAAGTAATAGCGTTAGGGATATGCTTCTTTATCGTACTCATAGCCTAAAGCTTAGGAAGGTTAGCAATCTGCGTAATATTACCTTGCACCTTCTGTCCAAGCTCAACCAAGACCTCCGAACCAAGAGGCAAATAGAGATCTACACGAGAGCCAAACTTAATGAAGCCTAAGTTCTCATTGATATGAGCTTCTTGTCCAAGCTCTGGGTAAGTTACGATACGTTGAGCCACAGCCCCTGCAATCTGACGAACGAGTACCGTTTGCCCTTCAGGAGTCTCAAGCACTACAGAGGCACGCTCGTTCTCGGTGCTACTCTTAGGTAGGTGAGCTGCCATAAAGCGACCATTGTTGTGCGAAACGTGCTTCACCTCTCCATTGACAGGAATCCAATTCACGTGCATATTGAAGATGTTCATAAATATCGAAACCTGCAGGCAACGACAGTTTAAGATTTCTTTTTCATCAACTTCTTCAATTACCACCACTTTTCCGTCGGCAGGACAAACGACCACATCATTCCTTTCAGCCAATGGGTGTTTGCGAGCTTCATAACGGAAGAAGTTAATCACTAATAGATAAAGGATTAGCGAGATACCCGCTGTTATCTGCAAGGCAAGTCCGACCCCAACCAATAGGTAGATACTCAGACAAGCAAAAAGCAGTACGAGTCCGATACAAATAAGTAGGCTTGTACCTTCTTTGTGTAGTGTCATAATTATATATAAATTCTTTATTTATTCCTTGATTCCAACCTGTTTATACTTTTATCAAACAAGTCTTTGTCCAAACATAAGACAAAGATAATAATTTATCTACAAATACTCACTTTTAGTCCGAAGCAAGAAGCAGTCCTTGAATCTTATTAGTTAAGACCGCCCCCCCTTTATTCTTGCAACTCTTCATAAAGAAATCACACTACCCCGTCAGCAGAGCTTTGCATAATTAACATTTCTGTTATTCCAACTTTTAATTCTCCCTTTGAAGGGAGTCCCCCGAGTTGAAAACGAGGGGGGAGGGATGAGTAAGT
>PDWI01005589.1_pt1 | contig 16138 bp, 16 predicted proteins | sample 1430891 | NCBI WGS metagenome assembly PDWI01 (sample SAMN01162508, study PRJNA174530) | Oral metagenome, whole genome shotgun sequencing project. | biome: Marine environment; feature: Marine mammal; material: Swab sample of the gingival sulcus; isolation source: swab sample of gingival sulcus...
CTGATGAAGTATTAAAACAAGAGGCGACAATCAAAGAAGACTCTAATATTAAGGCGATTGTTCAGGATTCGCCAATTTCTAAAGCTTTGCACACAATTTTGGAATATGCAGTTAAAAACAAGGCTAGTGATATTCATATTGAGCCACTTGAAGATTCATTGAAGATTCGCTGTCGAATTGACGGTGTGTTACGTGAAATAATGCAATTATCAAAAACGATTGAACCGGCTTTGGTTAGTCGAATAAAAATTTTGTCAGAGCTTAAAATTGATGAACACCGAATACCACAAGACGGTCAGTTCGCAGTTAAGGTTGCTAACAAAGAAGTTGATTTGCGTATTGCGATTAGTCCGGTTGTCTGGGGAGAACAAGTGGTAATTCGTTTGTTAGATAAGTCGGGCACGACTTTGAAATTGGAAGATATGGGTTATGCTGGTCGTTCACTTAGAAGAATTAGAGAGGGTATCCGTAAACCAAATGGTATGGTTCTGACTTCTGGACCGACTGGTTCTGGTAAATCAACTAGTTTGTACGCTTTGATTCAAGAAATTTATGATGAATCAATTAATATTGTAACCCTTGAAGACCCAGTTGAATATAAAATGGAAGGCATTAATCAGATTCAAGTTAATGCGGAAGTTGGTTTGACTTTTGCCTCTGGTTTGAGGTCTATTTTGCGTCAGGACCCAGATGTGGTAATGGTTGGTGAGATTCGTGATGCTGAAACAGCACGCTTGGCGGTCCAGGCGGCTTTGACTGGTCACTTGGTTTTCTCGACCTTGCACACCAATTCGGCTGCAGCGGTTTTGCCTCGTTTGTTAGATATGGATATTGAGCCTTATTTGATTGCTTCGACTGTTAATACCGTGATTGGGCAGCGGTTGGTTCGACGAATTTATGAAAAAGGAAAAGTTTCTTATCAATCAAATTCAATTGAAACTAAGGCGATTAAGGAGGCTTTGGGTGATTTATTGCCTAAAACCAAAGAAGAACAAAAAGCTTTGATTGAAGATCTGGGTTATGAATTTGTTCCGATGGCTGATCAAGAAAGTTTTACTTTATATAAAGGCACGCCATCAAAAAAGGCTCCTGATGGCTATAAAGGACGAGCTGGGCTTTATGAAATTATGAATGTGACTGAAGAAATTGAAGAATTAATCGTTAAACAAGCTACTAGTACTGAAGTTAATAAATTAGCGATTAAACAAGGAATGATAACCTTGAGACAAGACGGTTATTTAAAGGCATTGAATGGAATAACAACTTTAGAAGAAGTCGATCGAGTCGCTTCGGATGCGGCCTAAAAAGAAAGGAATAAAATGGCAATAGAATTAAAAATTGAAAATTTATTAGAAGAAGTAGTAAACAAAAAAGCATCTGACTTGCATTTGCAGGCTGGATTGCCACCAATGCTAAGAATTGACGGTTCTTTGACGCCGATTGTTAATGCACCGGTGTTAGATGAGCAAACTTCTGAAGCATTGATAATGCAAATTTTAGATGACGAGCAAAAGCAAATTCTACTAAAGGATAAAGAGCTTGATTTTTCGTTCGCTTTTGGTAATTTGACCCGTTTTCGAGCTAATGCTTTTCATGAACGAGGCAATTTGGCGATTGCCTTGAGGTCGATTCCGAATGATATTAAAACGGTTGAGGATTTGGGATTGCCAGCTGTGGTGTCTAATTTTGCTGAATATCCTCGAGGGCTAGTGTTGGTTACTGGGCCAACTGGTTCTGGTAAGTCGACAACTTTAGCCGCCTTGATTGATAAGATTAATACTGAAAAAGCACATCATATTATTACGATTGAGGATCCGATTGAGTTTACTCACAAATCGAAGCGTTCGGTTGTGGTTCAAAGAGAGGTTCATTATGATACTTATTCTTTCTCAGTTGCTTTGCGTTCAGCTTTGCGTCAGGATCCGGATGTGGTTTTGATTGGTGAGATGCGTGACTTGGAAACTATTTCAGCAGCGATTACCATTGCAGAAACAGGTCACTTAGTGTTTGCAACTTTGCACACCAATTCGGCGGCTCAATCAATTGACCGTATGATTGATGTTTTTCCGCCGCATCAACAACCTCAGATTCGATCGCAGTTGGCTAATATTTTGCAAGGAATTTGTTCACAACGATTAATTCCGGCGATTGGTGGGGGACGAGTTGTTGCAACTGAAGTTTTGGTCGCTAATCCAGCAGTTCGTAACATTATCCGTGAAGGTAAAGTTCATCAGTTGGATGCGGTGATTCAGACTGGAGCTGACCAAGGCATGCAAACGATGGACCGAACTTTAATTAAGTTGGTCCAATCTGGGGTAATCACCTTTGATGAAGCTAGAAATTATGCAGTTGATTTAACTGAATTTAATCGATTAGCAAGGGGTTAGGATGCAAACATTTACTTATCAAGCACGTGACAACAAGAGTAACAAAATAGTCAAATCAACGGTAAAGGCCGCTACCGAAACCGAGGCTGGTCGTTTATTAATGGATCAAGGATTGATTCCGATTTCGATCAAAGAAGCTGGTCAAGGTTCGATTATCAATAAGATAGTTAATCGAATTACAATGAAAGATAAATTGGTGTTTACTCGTCAATTATCAACTTTGATTGGTTCGGGTTTACCACTAGCTCAGTCGTTACACACAGTGCTTGAACAGACCCAGAACAAAAAGTTAAAAGCGATTGTGTTAGAAATCGTGACTTCAGTTGAGTCTGGTAAAACTTTGCATGAGGCATTTTCGAAACATCCAAAGATATTTGATAAATTATATTTGTCTTTGGTGATGGCGGGTGAGGCTTCCGGTACTTTGGACACGGCTTTGCAACGAATTGCTGATCAACAAGAAAAAGATGCTGCCATCAAGAGCAAGATTCGAGGAGCTTTGACTTATCCAATAATTGTTTTGATAGTGATTGCTTTGGTGCTAGGATTCATGATGTTTATGGTGGTACCACAGGTGGAAAAATTGTATGCTGATATGAATCGAACTTTGCCGATGATTACTCAAGTGATGGTTGGATTTGCTAACTTTATGAAGAATTTTTGGTGGTTGATTATAATTGGTTTAGGAGCATTTATCTTTTTCTTTAATCGTTATTTGCAGACTGAACCAGGGATTAAGTTTAAAGACGGTTTTAAATTGAATGTACCGTTGTTTAAGGGAATGTTTCGTAAATTATATATGTCTAGATTTATGCGGACTTCAGCTTTATTACTCGATACTGGCGTAGCAATGCTTGATTCGTTGGCGATTTCGGCTGAGTCGGTTAGTAATGTTTGGGTTGCAAAAAGTGTTGAAGCGGCGGCGGATAAAGTTAAGGGAGGCATGGCTTTGTCTAAAGCTATTAAGGATCAAGAATATATTTTGCCGTTAGTGCCGCAAATGATTAGTATCGGTGAGCAGTCTGGTCAAATATCTAAATTGATGGATAAAACCGCTAAGGTTTATGAGGATGAACTAGATGAACAGATTAAGGCGATTTCGACTGCGATTGAGCCAATTTTGATGGTGGTTTTGGCAATAGTAGCTGGAGCAATGGTGGGGGCAATTTTGTTGCCAATATATAGTTTGGTTAATGGAGTTCAAGTTTAAGCTTGACTAAAAATCAGATAGTGCTAATATTATAATATAAGCATAAATAATTTTGAAGAAGGAGAATTATGAACAAACAAAAAACAGGCTTTACTATTATTGAGGTGGTATTGGTCTTGGCGATTGCTGGTTTGATTTTTATGATGGTATTCTTGGCTTTGCCAGCTTTGCAACGAAGTCAACGTGACACACAACGTAAAAGTGATGTTAGCCGTTTGCAAGATGCGATTGCTAAATATCAAGGTTCTCATCGAGGAAAACTACCAGCTACCGGAGTAGACTGGAACGCAGCTATAGTTCAAGAATATATTACTGGTGTTGGTGATCAATTTGTTGATCCATCAGGACCAGCTGGAACTGGTGCTGCAACTAATGAATGGTATAATTTAGACGTTGCAACCGATGGTGGAACTGCTGCTCACTCAGCTGTGAATATGCCTACTAATTTTAGTGCTACTCAAAACACTATATATGTTCGAACTAATTGCCGTTGCGAAGATGATCAAATCGTCTGTGGTGTTGGTAATCGAAAAGCTGCTTTGTTAGTAAGACTAGAAGGTGGTGGTGTTCACTGTGTTAGTGTAAACTAATAAATATAATTTTTAAAAAACTCCCTAGCTAGGGAGTTTTTTATTTAATAATGTTTATGTTATAATCTAGATATGATACAAGTAATTATTTTAGCAGTGCTTGGTGCAATTGTTGGCTCATTTATTATGGCTTCAGTTTGGCGATTGCGAGCTAGTCAATTAGCAACCGAAAAATCAAAATCTAATCAAGCCAAATTATTAGTTAAAAAGCAAAAACTAGCTTCGGTTAAAATCAAGGATGATTATAGTCGTTGTTTTAGTTGCTCACATCGTTTGGCTTGGAACGATTTAATTCCGATTTATTCTTGGTTGAGATTGAAGGGCAAGTGCCGTTATTGTCACAAGCCAATTGGTTGGTTAGAATTTTTAGCAGAAGTAATAATGGCAATTTTGTTTGGTTTGTCTTATTATTTGTTGGCTTCTTTTTTGCCGATAGGGCTACTGATGCTGTGGTTCGGGTTTTTGATTATTTTGGCGATTTTGTTTATTTATGATTATAAATGGATGGTGATGCCAAGCTCAATTCTTTTTTTATCGATCATTTGGGCTGGTTTGTTTGCTTTGGTTAATTTAGCTCAAAATCAATTCAGCCTGATTTTAATTAGTGAATACGTATTGTCAATTATTATTTTGGCTGGAATTTATGCTGCTTTGTGGGCTATCTCCAAAGGTCAATGGGTTGGGTCAGGTGATATTTATCTCGGTGTGGCTTTGGCTCTACTATTAGCTGATTGGCGTTTGGCTTTTGTTAGCTTGTTTAGCGCTAATTTGATAGGAGTGATTATTGTGTTGCCAAGCTTGGTTAAAGTTAAAACTAAAACTAACTCAAAAGTGCCTTTGGGGCCATTATTAATTGTTGGGTTTTTGTTGACTTTTTTGGCTCAAGCTATAATTAAGAATTATCTCTATTATTTGTATTGAAAATAATAAATAGCTTATGGTATAATTTAGTTATGAAAAGAAAGGTCTTCGGATTTACAGTAATTGAGGTCATGTTGGCCATATCTATTTCTTTAGCTTTGACTGCAATTTTAATGCAATCAATCAATGTTTCAATCAATCGACAACGTTATCATGATGCAGTGATGTCATTTCAAGATTATCTTCGAGGGCAGTATAATCAAGTTAATAATGTAGTTGTTAGTAAAACTAATGATCATAGTAATGCTGAAATCCAAGAAATTACATCTAATTCGTGTGCTGAATCATCATTCTATGGTGCTGGTCGGAGTAATTGTGTGTTAATTGGTAGGTTAATTCAATTAGATAATAGAGATGATATTGGAATAGCTAAGGAATATCGAGTTTTTTATTACCAAAATGATGCTATTGGCGCTCAAAATTTTGAAAATTATTTTGATTCACAAAATCAGGCTAATCAAGAGACTATAAATTTTTTTGATAGTAAAATAAAATTATCTGATAAATCAAGCGAAAGCTCTCTGGAGTGGGCGGCTTCTTTTAGAACAACTGAAAATAATCCGTTGCAGGCGACAATCTTAATCATAAAATCGCCAAATGATGGTACGGTTAGAACTTATTCTGATTATGGGATCAAAACAATTAGTCAAATAGCTGGAATCAATAATCAGTTGGATTTTTGTATCAAATCAAGTGGTAACCCTTATGGTCCAAGGAGAGCGGTTAGATTAAATAGCCGAGCCGCTAACTCTTCAGCAGTTGAAACAATGCCGATTGGTGATGGCGAAAGAGAAGTTAGATGTCAAAGATAAAACCAGGTGACACTATAGTTGAAGTTTTATTTGCTGTATCAATTTTTGGTTTGGTAGCAGTTTTGATTTTGAATATGATGCAAAGAGGAGTCGGTATTAGCCAAGCTGCTTTAGAAGTTAGTATGGTTAGAAATGAGATAAATTCGCAAGCCGAAATGATTAGAATGAGAATGTCAGAGTCACAAATTAGGAGCTCTGGTAATTTATTTGCCAATAATAGTGTTTTTGAGTCTTATTTGTTGGGCTCGTCGGAAAATATTCAACCATTTGATCAAATGGTTGTTGGGGGAAAGTGTCAAATCCCAGACAATAGTTTTATTATAGATATTAGAAGAGGAAATATTATTGAGAAAAGCAGTGGGAGAATAGTCCCAGCTGGAGTTTTTCCACGGTTAGTTTACAACAATGTTGAAGATTCAAATAAGATTGAAAAAGGTCAAATGTTTACTCGAGCTGAAGGAATTTGGGTTCAGGCTAAACGAGTAACTGGAGAAGGAAGTATTAATGATGATAGATTTAGCGCTATTGATTTTCACATTAGAGCTTGTTGGACAACTATTGGTTCAAATCGACCGATTACTTTAGGAACTGTGGTTAGGACTTATGATGAAATTTAAAAAAGGATATACTATAGTTGAAGTTTTATTATCAATGTCATTCATTAGTTTGTTGATGTTATTAATTGGCATTGTTAGTTTGCAAATGATAAATATTTATCGAAAAGGCATATCATTAAAGGCGATTAATATAACAGGTCAATTAATAATCGATGACTTTACTAGGGCGATTAACGCTTCTTCGGGCTTGGTTTGTTTGGATTATCGTAACGATGTTTTTTATCCGGTTAATTGTCTTAACTTGTCATCAAATCCTACAAATGATAGAGGTGGCGCTATTTGCACTGGTAAGTATAGCTATTTGTGGAACTATGGCGATACTTTGCTTAATCACTCTGATCAGGCAATTAAGGTTAATAACAAACCGATTCGTTTATACAAGGTCAATGATCAAGATGGAGTCTTGTGTCAAGATGTAAATAGAGTTATGATTGAAACAGAAGCCAAGCCCGCTGATCAGAAAAAAGAATTACTTGGTTCAGCCGATCGTGATTTAGCCTTGCATAGCTTAGCGATTAATAGTGAAATGAGTACAGCTAGAGGTGATCAAACTTTTTATAATTTGTCTTTTGTGTTGGGGACTTTTCAAGATCAAGTGATAAACACTTCTGACGCTAGTTGTAAAACTCCGACTGAATTGGCGAATGAAGCTAGCGCTGGTAGTGATGTGGGAGACTTTAGTTATTGTGCGATTAATAAATTTAATTTTAGTGCCAGAACAATTTCTGGAAAAGGAAGGTCATAATGGAACAAACAACTATTAAAACTGGAGCAACTTCTATTTTCATAGTAATTTTTTCGGTATTGCTATTAACTATTATTGGGACTAGTTTTATTAAAATAATGTTAGATGAACAACAAAGAGCGATCAACGCTGATTTGAATCAATCGGCTTATGATTCGGCTTTGGCTGGAGTAGAAGATTCTAAACGAGCTTTGTTAAAGTATAATAAATCAATTTGCAAAGATATCTCCTCTACTGAGTGTAAAAATATATTAGACAATTATCTTAAGGGGCAAAACTGTGATTCGGTTCATCGTATCTTAGGAATTGGCGAGGCTGGCAAAGAAACTTTGATCCAAACTAGAAAAGGAGTTGATAATTCACTTGAACAGGCCTACACTTGTGTCAAAATAAATTATGATACCCAAGATTATTTACGTGATTTGGATTCAAATGAAACAGTAGTTGTGCCTTTGCGATCGCGAGAAGATTTTAACCAGATTAAATTTTCTTGGCACACTCAAAAAGATAATGGGAACGTTCCAACTATCAAAGGGCAAGGTTTTGGCTCTGGTTTTAGATTTAATAGAGCCAATTTTGCTGACAATCGGATTCCTCCGGTTATGTTGTTGCAACAGATTAAGTTTAATACTAATTTGACTAGCTATGATCGAGAAAGTAGTGCTATTTATGATAATACTAACTTGAACCAGGATCGTAATTTTGATACGCTTTTTTTGAGGCCGTCTAACTCAGGAGCTTCTACAGGTAGTTTTAACCATGATGACAAAGATGCTATTGATGGTAAAAATATAATTAGCAGAGTTAAATGCAGCAACAATATTAACGCTGATGGGTTTTATTGTGAGCAAAGGTTAATTTTAAAAGGAACAATTGGCTCTAATAGTGGCAGCGATTATCTTAGAATAACAAATTTGTTGAAACCTACTAGTTTTAGAATGGAATTTTTGAACAATGGTGCTTCGGTAGCAATGCTGGGCATTCAACCAGAAATTGATTCAAACGGACGAGCTAATGATGTTTATCGTCGAGTTAGGGCTCGAGTTGAGTTTATGAATAACAATTTTGTCTATCCAAAAGGTTCTTTGACGATTAGAGATGGTGATTTTTGTAAGAAATTTCAAGTGAGCAAAACTAAATTTATTAAAAATTTGTGTGATTGGGATTGATTACTTATCGTGAAATTTTTGGTGCACTTCTTTTAGGTGCGGATTGGTGATATGAGTGTAAATTTGGGTGGTGGCAATGTTGCTGTGACCAAGCATTTCTTGAACACTTCTAATGTCGGCACCATTCATTAATAAATCAGTTGCAAAAGAGTGACGCATAATATGAGGCGTCACTTTTTTGGTGATGCCAGCTAATTTGGCGTATTTATTGATCATTCGTTGAATTGATCGAGTGGTTAATCTTTTGTATTGACCGTCATTTGAATAATGATTATTTTTACTATAATTAATGAAAAGTGGTTCTAAATTATCTTGACGAGCTGATAAATATTGTTCGACTGCTAAGGCTGCTTGATTGCTAATAAAAATTGGTCGGTCTTTTGACCTTTTGCCGCGGACCATGAATTCTCTTTTTTTAAGATTGATTTGACTTCGATTGAGATTAACTAATTCTGAAACTCGTAAGCCACCAGAAAATAATAAGCTAACGATTGCTAAATCGCGTTTGCCAATAATAGTTTCGTTATTAATTACTTGAACTAATTTTTTAATCTCGTCAGGATAGAGAAAAGTTACTTGGTTGCGGTTGGTTTTGGGTAATTTTATTTGATTGGGATCGAGAGATTTGATATCTCGGTCTTGTAAGTAAGTCAGGAACATTCTTAAAGCGATTAAATGTAAGGCCTGAGTATTGGCCGATAATTCTTGTCCATAATCGTTGACATAACGATTGAGCCATAAACGATATTTTCTAATTAACTCTTTGGTGATTTGGTTAGCTTTAATATCACCACTAAACTCGATAAAGCGTTCGACATATAGATTGTAATTGCGAGAAGTATAGATTGAGCAGTGTCGTTCTATCTCTAGATATTCAATAAAATCATATTTCAAGTCAGATAAATACATAAGTATATTATAAACTAATTATATATTTTTAGGAAATTTTGATATAATTTAAATCATAAAAGGAGATTATTGATGGAACAAGAAAGTAAAATTGAACGAAGTTTGGTATTGTTTAAGCCTGATGCAATACAAAGGGGGTTGGTAGGCGAGATTTTGACTCGGTTTGAGCGAGTCGGTTTGAAAATAGTTGGCACTAAGATGCTGGCTCCAAGCCGCGATCATTATTATGCCCACTATGAAGACATTGGCAAAATGGTTAGTCGGCGCGGTGAAGAAACTTTTAATATCACATTAGAGTTTATGAGCCTTGGACCGGTGATTGCGATGGTGTTTGAAGGAGTTGATGCAGTGTCACAAATTCGAAAAATGGTTGGTGTGACTGAACCAAAAGCTTCAGCGCCAGGTACTATCAGAGGTGATTATTCACATATGACTTTTGCCTATGCTAATGGTTTGAAAAAGCCAGTGCCAAATTTGATTCATGCTTCGGGTGATCCAGAAGAGGCTAGGATGGAGATTGATCATTGGTTCGCTCCAGCTGAACTTTATGATTATAGTCGAGTTAATGAAAAATTTGTTCGATAATATAGTATAATGTAATTAGTGCCCTGATAGCTCAACTGGATAGAGCAGATCCGTCCTAAGGATAAGGTTGTAGGTTCGACTCCTATTCAGGGTACCAATAATATGATTGAAATAGAGAAAACATTTGAAGGTCAACGAGTTGATGAACAATTTGAAAAATTGTTTCGTCGAAGTTTTATAATTATGGTTAAATTTTATTTAATTGTAATTGTTTTTGCGATATTGACTTATTTTTTGGCCAAAATTAAAGTGTTGTTTTATATTATGTTGATAGTTGATTTAATATTGTTATTGTTTACTATTAACAAAACTATAATGTGGTATTATAGTTATTTTATAATTACTAATCAGAGGATTCGTTGCATTCAAAGGAACGGCTTGTTCAACCAATCGATTGTTGATATTAGTTTAGACACTATTTCTAGCATTCAATATCAGGAGAGGGGGTTGGGGTCGGTTTTGTTTAATTATGGTAACTTATCGATTAATTCTAGCTCTGGGGATTTGTTTGTTTCTCGAGCTAAAGATGCGCGGCAAATTTATGATTTGATTCAAAATTTATTAAATACAGAAAGTGATTATAATGAAGAATAAAATAATTAATAAACTAAAAACCAAAAAACAAGTTAAAAATGATGTCAAAGACGTCAAAATTACTGGTAAAACTATTAAAGAGCATCGTCAACAAATTTTAGATCAGGCTAAAAAATTTAAATATCCTTTGCAGTATGAGAAGCACAAGCTAATTATAAATGCTATGATTGTTGCTATGATATTTTTTGTAGTCGCTGGATTTGCTACCTATTGGCAATTGTATAAAGCTAACAATACTAGCAATTTTTTATTTAAATTGACTCAGATTGTGCCGTTGCCAGTAGCGGAAATAAAAAATCAAAAAGTTCTGTATAGTGATTATTTGGCTTATTATCGAAGTTCGATTCATTATTATCAAAACAAACAAATAAAATCTGATTCTAAATCTGAACTCAAGGAGATTAGACAAGATTATAAAAAAAGGTCTTTTGAGAATTCGTTGAAGATAGCTTACGCCAAAACTTTGGCAAAAAAATATAATTTGAAAGTGACTAACCAAGAAAAGAAACAAGAGCTGGCTGAAAAAAAGATTTATATTGAGGGAGTGTTATCTAATAAGGCATTTAATAAAATAATAAATAATTATTATGGTCTTAATAATTATGAATATCAAAAGATTTTTATTGAGTATCCGATTTTGTTGAAAAAAGTCTCTTTGGCGGTTGATGATGAGGCAAAAAATACTATTGATTTGGTTAATCAAAAAATTAAACAAGTTAAGCAGCCAGACATGAAAAAAATAGCCGATTATTTAGGCAATAAAGTGAGTTTTATTGATTCGGGCAAAGTTAAAATTTATAACAATGATGGTGGTGTTACTAAAGTTGCTTCTAAACTAAAAATCGGTCAAATATCTGATCCTATAATTGCTCGTAGTTTGAACGGTTATTTTATAGTAAAATTAATTAATAAAGACAAAGACGAGTTAAGATATCAAGCGATAAGAGTACCATTGAATGAGTTTAATCAGCGGTTTGATCAAATATTAAACAAAAAACAATATAAATCTTATATAAAAATAAAAAACAGCTAATTTTTCAAAATAGCGTTTTTATATGTTTTGGCGGGTCCGACCGGATTCGAACCGGCGATCTCCTCCGTGACAGGGAGGCGTGATGGACCAACTTCACTACGAACCCAAAACTATTATCTTATTATAGCAAATTTTTTTAAAAAAACAATCTTTTTCGTGGTATAATTTTAAAGAGCTTCTAAGTAACTTTAAAATGGCTTGATAAATGATTGCGCCGCTGTAGCTCAGTTGGTAGAGCAACGCACTCGTAAAGCGTAGGTCATCAGTTCAATCCTGATCAGCGGCTCCATAAATATATGAACAAGAACAAGATTATAGATATCAAAAACGCAATAATTGAAAATAGATTATTTTCAGTGTTATTTTTTAGTATGGTTTTATTAGGTATGATGGCTATAATTGACAATTTGTTGACTGTTTCACCGAAGGACGCTTTGATCTGGACTCGTTATAATAGTTATGATACAGAGAAATTTTATCGTAATAATTGGTATTATTTCTATCTATTTCCATTTTTTAATTTGATTCTGGTTGTTTTTAATTCTATATTTTCGATCAAGTTCCTTAAATCAAAACACGCTAATCTAGCAACCACTATATTATTTGTTACTATAATACTGCTTGTTTTGTCACTGATATATTTTAATAAATTGATTAGTTTATAATCTTTTAGAGCAATAATAATTGACCCATAACAATTGGGTCTTTTTTGTTAGTTATAAAATAATTTTTAATGCTTTCTGTCAACCGAACATTTTGCACGGGTAAAATCAACTGATGATATATTTTATTCTAAAAAGCTTTAAAACGTTAGTGGAAAACTTTTGGAAAAAATGTGAAAAAGTTTTTGACCATAGAAAAATCAGATCATTTGATCTGATTTTTCTATGGTGGGCTCTAGAGGACTTGAACCTCTGACCTTCGCAACGTCAATGCGACGCTCTAGCCAACTGAGCTAAGAGCCCTTAATTTATATTGATTATACCATATCTTGCTAAAAAATAAAAAATTGTGTATATTATAAATAATTAAAAACGTTGATAACGAAGTCACTAATCGTTGGAGTTTTTGCCTTTAAGACGAGGTAAGGTCTAATAGAGAGTTCAATTTATTACAAAATTGAAAAATTCGGTGGAACCGCCCTAAGGGGTCCGAATGAATAACAATTAATAATATAAGGAGACTTTATGTTAGAACAAGAACATAAGCAAAGACATAGCTTAGCTCATTTAATGGCAGCTGTGATACAAAAAAAATGGCCTCAGGCTCAATTTGGAGTTGGACCAGTAATTGATAATGGATTTTATTATGATATTTTTATCGATGGAGTAACTTTGTCTGAAAAAGACTTGCCAAAAATTGAAAAAGAAATGAAACGATTAATAAAACAAAAGTTAGCATTTTCAAAAACAGAAAAAAAACTTGGAGAGGCAATTGAGTGGGCTCAGAAAAATGAACAACCATTTAAAGAAGAGTTGCTAAATGATTTGAAGAATCGTGGCACTACGGCCGCTAAAGGTGAGCAGAAAGACCAAAAAATTGATAAAGTTAGTTTTTATCAAATAGCGGATTTTGTAGATTTGTGTCGTGGACCTCATGTTGATGATTTGAGTCAAATTGGTGCTTTTAAATTAACTAAAGTAGCTGGTGCTTATTGGCGTGGGGATGAAACAAAACAACAAATGCAACGTATTTATGGAGTCGCATTTGCTTCTGATCAACAGTTAGAAGATTATGTAAATCAATTAGAAGAAGCAAAAAAACGAGATCATCGTAAAATAGGAAAAGAATTGGATTTATTTACTTTTTCTGAGTTAGTAGGATCTGGTTTGCCGATGTTTACCCCTCGTGGTACTATTTTGCGCGACAAATTGGCTGATTTTTCTAATCAAATTCGCGAGAAATACGGTTTTACTAAAGTTTGGTCACCGCATATTACTAAAAAAGATTTATATCAAAAATCTGGACACTGGGCAAAATTTGGCGAAGAACTATTTTTGGTCAAATCTCAACAAACTAGCGATGAGTTCTGTCTAAAACCAATGAATTGCCCGCATCATACCCAAATTTACGCTTGTCAACCACGTAGTTATAAAGAATTACCAATTCGTTATTTAGAAACTACTACGCCTTATCGTGATGAAAAAACCGGTGAATTAGGTGGGTTGAGTCGGGTTCGGTCTTTGACTCAGGATGATAGCCATGTTTTTTGTACTCCAGATCAAATTGAACAAGAAATTGATAATCTGCTTTTGGCTGCGCAATATATTTATAATACGGTTGGCATGAAGCTGAGAGTTAGATTAAGTTATCGTGATGATAGTGATGGTTATCTTGGTGACAAAGAACTTTGGCAAAAAAGTCAAAATATATTGCAACAAATGACTAAGAAAAATAATATAGAATATTTTGAGCAAGAAGGTGAGGCTGCTTTTTATGGTCCCAAGATCGACTTTATGGCTAGTGATGCTATTGGTCGAGAACATCAAGTGGCAACTGTCCAATTGGATTTTGTTCAACCTGAACGGTTTGAGCTGAGATATATTGATCAAGATGGTTATGAAAAGACACCTGTAATGATACATTGTGCATTGCTTGGTACAATCGAAAGGTTTATGAGCGTGTTTATTGAGCACACTGCTGGTTGGTTCCCATTTTGGGTTGCTCCAGAACAAATTAGAATTTTGACTATCAATCAAGAAATTATGCCTTACGCTGAAAAGATAAAAACAAAGTTAGAAAAAATTGTTTTAGACGAGCCAATTTATTTTAATCAATTAAGGGTATCGATTGATGATCGTAATCAATCGCTTGGCAAGAAGATCCGTGAAGCAACTAAATTTAAAATTCCGGTTCAAATAATAATTGGTGAGAAAGATCAAAAAGCCAATCAAATTAGTATTCGAACTCAAAGTGGTGAATCAAAAATTGATTTTGATCAATTAGAAAAGTTTGTTAATGATTTTAATCAACAACAAATTAAATAAAACGCCGCTAATAGTTATTACTGGTGAAACTGCCAGTGGTAAGTCTTCGATAGCGATGAGCTTAGCTCAAAAAATCAATGGAGAGATTATTTGTGCTGACTCAAAAACAGTTTATCGCGATATGGATATTGGCACCGCCAAACCAACGCTTGATGATCAACAAAAAGTTAGACACTGGTGTCTTGACTTAGTTGACCCGGATCAGAAGTTTAATGTCGCTTTGTTTAAAAAAGAAGCGAATGCGGCAATAAAAGATATAAAAAGTCGGTGCAAGATACCAATTTTGGTGGGTGGTAGTGGACTATATGTTTATAGTATTATTTACAACTATAAATTTAGAACAAATAAGGCAGATGATAGATATAGTAATTTAGACAACAAAACGGTGTCAGAACTGATTGATATTTGTAATCAAAAAGGATATAAGCTACCTGAAAATAAATTTAACAAACGTTATTTAATAAAGGTTATAGAATCAAAAGGTGATGTTGTTAAAAATACTAAATTGTTTAAAAATGTGATTTATGTTGGTGTTGAGAATGATAAGAACCAACTTGAACAAAAAATTCGTCGTAGAATAATTCAAATGGTAGATCAGGGCTTAATTGAAGAAACAAAAAATCTTTATAAAAAATACAACAGCAAAAATGAGTCATTTACTGCTGATATATATCCAATAGTCAAACGTTACATAGATAATGAAATATCTATGTCAGAGATGATAGAATTAGCGGTGATTAAAGATCGACAATTAGCCAAAAAACAACGGACTTGGTTTAAACGAGACAACAATATAAAATGGCTTAAGAAAGAGCAGGTAGAAAAGTATATTTTAGGGGTTTTAAAATAAATTATTTTTATGATAGAATATAAATATGATTGATAATGACAATATCAAAAGAATTTTTGGCTCTAATACCAGAATAAAATTATTTGATTTGTTTTTGAATAACCCAACTCGTAAGTATTATGTTAGAGAAATAACCAGATTAATAGATGAACAGATTAATTCTGTTCGTCGTGAGTTAAATAATCTAAATCAAATTGGCATAATAGAAAAAACTGAACAAGATCGCAAAATGTATTATCAAGTGAACCAGGGTTTTGAACATTATATTCCATTGGCCGCTATATTCAGCAATCAAGAGATTTCGATTGAAGAAAACCTGAAGCGGAAATGGCAGCCGTATATAGAACAGGTTAAAGATTATCTTGATTTTGTTTATGTAGCTAATGATAAAAATTGTTCATTAGATATCTTGATAATTGGTGATAACAGTGATAATATATTGTCTAAGTGGTCAGCAAAAGTCGAAAAAGATTTTGCTCGTGAATTAAAATATTCGATAATGAATTTGAAAGATTATCAATATCGATTGGCCATAAAAGACAAATTTTTAGCAGATTTTCTCAACCAAGATGTTGAATTAATATACAGTAAAACTTAGAAAGGCAGAAATGATTGAAATAAAATATTATGGTGGGAATAGTTTAGGTATAGATAGTGGTAAAGATAAAATAATAATAAATCCTAAACGAGAACAGTTTGGCTCAAGAAATTTAGAAGTTAGTAATAATA
>PDWI01005591.1_pt1 | contig 16132 bp, 13 predicted proteins | sample 1430891 | NCBI WGS metagenome assembly PDWI01 (sample SAMN01162508, study PRJNA174530) | Oral metagenome, whole genome shotgun sequencing project. | biome: Marine environment; feature: Marine mammal; material: Swab sample of the gingival sulcus; isolation source: swab sample of gingival sulcus...
GATTAATGTTGGTATTAGCGTGATTGTTATAACGCCCAAGGTTGTGATACTTGCGATTGACAAGATTTTTTCTTTGTCAGCTTTTGAAGTTTTGTTACTGCTTATTAAAGTAACAGTAAACCAACCCATAATAAGTGCTGGGAAAAAGGCAAATATCAGTATGTTTTCAGCAACTAAAAAGCTTAACGCTGTTGTGATAGCTAGAAGAACTATAGTGTAGATAGTACCTAGTTTAAGTATTTTATTTATATTTTTCATTGTGAACTCCTTTGTAGTTTGTTGATTGGTACAGTAAAATTATACAACGCAATTGTTAATAAGTCAATGAGTTTTGATTTGTAATGTCAACTTTTATAAAGATTAGAATGAGTTTTTGAAATACTTGTGGATAAAATAAATTTTATTTGGATTGAGTTATGCTTGTTGCAAAAAAAATAGAGCTGTTAGGTCAGAACCTAGTTTTGCTCTATTTTTATTTTGTTTAAGTTATCCATATAAACAAATTAATTATGTTGGTGCTAAAGGAGGGACTCGAACCCTCACGCCCGAAGGCACTTGATTTTGAGTCAAGCACGTCTACCAGTTCCATCACTTTAGCAACTCCTCAAATATAATACCACAGCTGGCGTAACATATCAAGTATTAAATTAAGACTTAGTTAATTTTTTAAGTTTATTTTATTAATACTTCTTTTTGAAAGCAGGTAGCTTACTGTAAATATCAGTATGAAACCGACATTGTAGCAGTATGTTGGAAGCCATGTTTTTGCAGTCGAGCCGAGTGATACTAGCGTAATATCCTGAAAAAATAGCATAGGGTTCCAAACCATGAATTTATAGTATGTTTCAACTTTTTCGTGGGTAAGTGCTGCAAATACTGGTGGTAAGTTAACGCTTAAAATAAGTAGTATAAAAATTGGTGCTAATACCGAGTTGGCACTTTTAGTGGTTTTGAAGTATGACGCTATTAAGTAAGATAGCGGGTACAAGCTGATAAGTGTAATGTTGCTATAAAGTATAATGGTTAGCATTGTTTTAAATTGTATTGCTACTATAAAGTTATATGCAAGTAAAATAGCTAGGGTAATTGCATTTAAAATTATAAGGCTGGCAAATAGCAAACCTAAAAATAAATCCTTAGTTTTCAGGTCGGTCCGTTGCAGTAGTAGAAATGTTTTTCTCTCGTGACATTCGGCTATGTAGATGATAATTGGCGATAAGGCTATCATAAATATCGCCATTAGTAGTGTTAGCGGTATGAATTGTAATTTGATTATCATTGGACTTACTGTTGGGATTTTTTTGTTCATTATAAATGCACAGATAATTATTATGAATGGTGTAATCATCGTTGATAAAAAAACGGCTTTGTTTCTTAACTGTTCTTTTAAGTATATGCTAATTATTTTTTTCATTTTACGCCACCGCTATTATTTCGCCAGTTAGTGAATAGTAGATGCCTGCTATACCATTTATCAATGGGTGTGAGTATTTTTGTAGCACTTTATTTTTCGGCATGTTCAATAGAGCTTTGCCATCTTTGATAACGATAATGTCAGTAAAAATGTCCATAAAATCATTGACTTCGTGGCTAACAAATACAAGTATCTTATCTTTTTTGGGTAAGTTTGTCAGATGCTTGGTAATTTTTAATTTTTTCTCGGCATCAAGCTCGTTGAATGGTTCGTCTAAAAATATAATGCTTTTATTTAGCAAAAAAGTTATAAATAAAGATAAAGCCTTTTTTTCGCCACCTGATAGTACACCAACTAGCTTATTTTTAGTTTTTTCTATTTCGAGTATATTGTAAAGAGCCATGTCGAAGTTATAGTTGTTTGTGAAACTTTTAAATAAATCGATAACTTCTTTGACTTTAAGTTTTTCAAAGCTGTTGAAGCTTTGATACTGGACAACTAAATCATCGTTGATGTTTTTGCTCGAATTGTCAGAGTTTGATAAGTTAAATGAACCACTATCAGAAGGGATATTACCAGCCAAGATATTAAATAGCGTGGATTTACCAGCACCATTTTTGCCTACCAGTAAGTAGCTGTGACCTGCATCTAAAGTAGTATTGAAATTTTGGAGTACGTATTTTCCGTTGTAACTCTTTGATATGTTATCTATTATTAATTGCATTTAATTTCAGCCTTTCGTTGTTAATTTTGATATAATAGTTAATTTATTGCGCCATATTATACCATTAATCCATGTTAAATGCTATTAATTTAATACTAAGTTCTGTTAATTAAAGTATTAAATAGTTTAAGGTTATCTAGTGTAATGTTAACTTAGGTTAAAAAGTGCAATTATTTATTAGCTAATGTTATAACTACAAGTTCGGGCATATTGTTAATTCTGACAGGGATAATAGAATTCCCCAGTCCACGACTTACAATCATATCAGTTTGCTCATCGTGATGAATTCCACTGGTGTATTTTGGGAAAAAGCCTTGATTTGGTGCGATCAGTCCGCCGATAAATGGTAGGCGAAATTGTCCGCCATGAGCATGTCCTGTCAATACTAGGTTGGTGCCTGATTCGACATATTCTATAAATCGTTCAGGACGGTGCGAAAGAGTTATGTTGTAGTAGTCAGGGTCAATTAGTTCTAGAATTTTGTCTTTCAAAACTTTGTTCACTACGGCATATTCATCAACGGAATTTGTAAAATCGGGGTCTTTTAAGCCGATTAGTTGAATTTTTTGACTGTCTTTTTCGATAAATAACGCTTCGTCGTGCATTATTGTTACTCCAGAATTTTCAAGTTTTTGTTCTAACTCTGTGTAGGCATTATCAAGCCAAGCCTCGTGATTACCTGTTACATAGTAAATCGTGCAAACGCTTTTAACTTTTTCGATAAATTTCATTGCTGTTGCAATATCGGTGTGGCTCGAGTCAACAAAATCCCCTGTAATCACTATGATGTCAGGCTTTTCTTGTTTTACTTTACGGGCTAGTCTGCCACGCCAATTGAAATTGTGGAGGTCTGATATTTGAATTATTTTGTAACCATTGAAGTTACTTGGAATCTTAGAATTTACTATTTTATAAGTTGTTGTTGTAAAAACTAGGTTAGTGTATAGTAACCAAATTGTGATTAAAAAAAGTATAGTAAGAGTGATTTTTAATTTTTTTCGTGGTCTTTTCTTTGTTGATGTTGAATTAGTCATGATAGTCCTTCCTGTCTGTTTAAAATTTTATACTGTAATGAAAAAAGGGGCATATCTTGGCGATATGCCCAAGTGTCAATGAGTAATTTAGTGCATTGCTGTGTAAAGGAAACCTTCATAATCGTATTGTCCGATTACGTGTGATTTTAGTTTTTTAGTAAAATTTGTATTGTTGATTTGTGAGTTTGATGATGTTTTATTATTAGCTTGATTATAATAGCTTGCAACTTTTGACTGAAAACTAGTGTCTTCAGCACCGTTACTATCAATTGGTTCGCATTTGTCGCTTGATACGACAAGGTTGACACCTTTTTTAAAGTTAAGGCTAGAGCCTTTAAGTAGTAGTTTCGTTCTTCGGTAGGTGTTATCATTGTCATATTCAAAGACAGCGCCGTTTGTGATTAGCTTAATTTGTGAGTTGTCTAGTAGTTCAACAAAGACATTACCCTTGAAAAAACGTCCATTTGTTGAATTGTTCCATATTTCATAGCCGACGATTTTGTCGATAGCGTTGTTGTCTTTTTCGTTCATTGTGCATTGGAAAACAAATTTTAAAGCACAACCATTTTTCTCTACAATTTTTGTGATGTATTTGTAGGAATTTGACACCGAAATATGACCTGTTGGGTATTTACCACGCAAACTTGCGTCTGATGAGTAACTCGTGCCAGCGGGTTTTTCAGAGGCAAAAGCAATGGTGTTTATACAAAATCCTGCGATTATAAAATATGTAGCGAATTTTTTAATGCTTTGATTTTTCATTGAATTCTCCTTTTGAAATCATAGTTGGTTATATCCAACTTTATGTCTGTATATATTTTAGTATATTCGATTTAACAAACATATAATATCATATAAAAAAAACTCTGTCAACTTGCTATAAGAACGATTTTAATCATATACGAAGTCTTTTAAAATAGCTTAACATTTGTTTAATAACTAGAATTAAAACTTTTTGTTAACTAAATCTCTACGCTGTTTATTTTTGAACAATAAGACCATTCACAGTTAGTTTAAAAATTTTGTTTATTAAGCGTTATGATTGGTTACTGCCAAAAATAATAAACATTGTTAATAAATGTGATACTATATTTAAAAAATAATAGCAAGATATATTTTAGATAAAAAATATAATTGTGCTAAACCTTTGCAAAATGAACAAATTTTCGGAAGGGGGTTGAAATTACAGTGCTATTTTGATACCATGTTACTGGTTAATAAATGTTCAAATAATAGGGGATATAAAATTTAGGAGTAAAAAATGAGAATTAGAAAAAGCATGGGGCGTTTTACGCTAATTTGGTTTGGTCAACTGGTCTCAATGTTGGGTTCAGGCATATCTACCTTTGGTTTAGGTATATGGGTTTATGATAAAACTGGGAGTGCCAGTAGATTCGCCTTAACTTTCTTATTTACTATACTGCCTGGTATAATTTTTTCACCAATTGCAGGTAGCGTAGCGGATAGAAAAAATCGCAAGTTTATTATCATAATTACCGATTTGTTAGATGCGGTGCTAAAACTATTAATTGTAGGACTGCTCGTCACTGGTAGACTAGAAGTTTGGATGATTTATCCGTTTGGCTTTTTATCATCGACACTAAGCACTTTTCAAGAACCCGCTTTTTCAGCGGCGATACCGCTTATTGTGCCGAAAGAGTCATTAGGAAGAGCAAATGGTATGAGACAGTTTTTGGCTTCTGTGAAGAGTATGATATCGCCTGTACTTGGTGCTGCACTTTACATACCGTTAAAACTTGCGGGTTTATTCGCAATTGATTTTGCGACTTTCTTTGTGGCAATAGTTATTATGCTGTTTCAAAAAATACCACAAGTTTACGAAGAGAGTGAACATTCGAGTTTCTTTAAAACTATTACAGCTGATTTTAAATTCACGATGCAGTATATCAAGTCTAAGACTGGCTTTATGAAACTGATATTTTCATTTACATTGTTTAACTTTATCGCTAATGTTGTTTTTGTTTTAATCGGACCACTAGTAATGGCTAATTACGATAAGACGATATATGGATTTGTAGAAACAGTTTTAGGAGTAGCAATGTTTGCGGGTGGAATTTTGGCGAGTGCTCTTCCAAATGTTGAGAAAAAAGTTAGGTCCATTTATTTATCGCTTATTATTTCAGGTATAGGTTTATCAATAGTCGGTATCTCGGCTAATTGGCTTGTTATAGCGTTAGGGTTATTTTTATTTATGATAGTTAGTCCGTATGCAGGTAGGTTGCTTGGGACATTGTTGCAAATGAAAGTTGAAAATTCAGCTTTGGGTAGAGTAGGTGCTATTGTTGGGGCAATGTTTAAACTTGCAACTCCGATAGCTGTAATTTGTGCTGGTCTACTGGCTGATAATGTATTTATACCAATGTTTGAAGATGGTGGTAGTTTATCGGGCACTTGGTTAGATACGATGCTTGGTAGTGGCAACAGTCGTGGTATCGGCTTTATGTTTATTATTAGTGGTATTTTATTATTACTTACAAGTATAGCGATGTTATTTAACAAATCAGTCATGCGATTTGAGATTGATAACCCGGATGTCATTGAAGATTAGGAAAAGTATTAGAATTTCATTATAAAAAAGATTTTGCTATATATATAACAAGGTATATGGTTATAATTTTGCTATAAGATAAATGATATGGATAGGGAGTAAAAAATGAAAACTAGAAAAAGCATGAGGTCTTTTACGCTGATTTGGTTTGGTCAACTGGTCTCAATTTTGGGTTCGGGCATATCGAGCTTTGGTTTAGGTATATGGGTTTATGATAAAACGGGAAGTGCTAGTAGGTTTGCATTTACTTTTTTATTTAGTATGTTACCTGGTATAATTTTTTCGCCAATTGCAGGTAGCTTAGCGGATAGAAAAAATCGCAAGTTTATTATCATAATTACCGATTTGTTAGATGCGGTGTTAAAATTACTAATTGTAGGACTGCTTGTCACAGGTAGACTGGAAATTTGGATGATTTACCCGTTTAACTTTTTATCATCGACACTCGGTACTTTTCAAGGACCAGCTTTTTCGGCAGCGATACCGCTTATTGTACCGAAGAAGTCTTTGGGACGAGCAAATAGTATGAATCAATTTTTGAGTGCTTTGAATACTATATTAACTCCAATACTAGGTGCTGTACTTTACACCCCGCTAAAACTTGCGGGTTTATTCGCAATTGATTTTGCGACTTTCTTTGTGGCAATAGTTATCATGCTGTTTCAAAAAATACCACAAGTTTACGAAGAGAGTGAACATCCAAATTTCTTCAAAACTATTACAGCAGATTTTAAATTTACGATGCAGTATATTAAGTCTAAGACTGGCTTTGTGAAACTTATATTTTCATTTACAGTTTTGAATTTTATAGCAAATTTTGCTATGGTGTTACTTGGCCCATTAGTGATGGCAAATTACGACAAGACGATATATGGACTGGTGGAATCAGTTTTAGGGGTAGCATTGTTTGTGGGCATATTTTTAACGAGTGCTCTTCCTGATTTCAAGAAGAAAGTTAGGTCAATTTATTTAGCTATTATTGTTGCAAGTGTTGGTTTAACAGTAGTTGGTATCTCAGCTAATTGGTATCTCATAGCTGCGGGGATGTTTTTATTTTTTATACCAGTTCCATACGCTAATAGAGAGCTTAATATATTGGAGCAAACTAAAATAGAAAATTCAGCTTTGGGTAGAGTAGGTTCAATTGTTGGAGCGATGATGCAATTAGCATCACCGATAGCTCATGTTAGTGCTGGTTTGCTGGCTGATAAGGTATTTATACCAATGTTTGAAGCTGGCGGTAGTTTATCGGGTACTTGGCTAGATGTGATGCTTGGTAGTGGTAACAGTCGTGGTATCGGCTTTATGTTTATTATTTGTGGCATTTTACTATTACTTACATGTATAACGATGTTATTTAACAAATCAGTTATGCGATTTGAAATTGATAATCCTGATGTTATTGAAGATTAGGTAGTGAAATTTAGAGCGTTATCATAAAGGTAGCGCTTTTTTGTTGTTTTAAATTTGTATAACAATTAGTTTAATTTTTCTGTACAGATTTTAGACATTGTTGAAAATGGGGTAACATTTTGCTAGTATGCTACTTGTTAATAGATTTAAAAGATGTAGTGTATATAAAAGTTTGGAGTAAAAATGAAAACGAGAAAAAGTATGGGGCGTTTTACGCTGATTTGGTTTGGGCAACTAGTCTCAACGTTGGGTTCGGGTATATCTACTTTTGGTTTAGGTATATGGGTTTTTGATAAAACAGGAAGTGCCAGTAAATTTGCATTTACTTTTTTATTTACAATGTTACCACGCATTATTTTATCGCCAATAGCCGGTAGTGTAGCAGATAGAAAAAACAGGAAGAAGATTATCATCATTACTGATGTATTAGACGCTGTTCTTAAACTGTTAATTGTGACACTATTTATTACAGGTAGGTTTGAGGTTTGGATGACTTATCCGTTTAGCTTTTTGTCAGCGACACTTGGTGCTTTTCAAAGCCCTGCCTTTCGGGCAACTATACCGCTTATTGTCCCTAAAGAGTATCTGGGCCGAGCACATGGTATGAGACAATTTACATATGCGATGAATACAATGTTAAAACCTGTATTGGGAGCTGTGCTTTACATGGCGCTAGGACTTGCCTGGTTATTCATAATTGATTTTGCTACTTTCTTTGTGGCGATTATTATTATGCTGTTTCAAAAAATACCACAAGTTTATGAAAAGAGTGAACATCCTAATTTTTATAGAACCATTATAGCAGACTTTAAATTTTCGGTGCAGTATTTAAAAAATAAAACTGGATATGTGCAACTTATATTATCCATTACAGTGCTTAATTTTTTTGCAAATGCAGTTTTGGTATTACTTGGACCGCTAGTGATGGCAAATTATGATAAGGCTACGTATGGCCTTGTAATGGCGGTTGATGGTGGAGCAATGGTTGTGGGAGGATTTTTAGCGAGCGTTCTTCCAGATGTCAAGAAAAAAGTTAGGGCGGTGTACTTATCGAAAATAATTTCATCTATTGGTATATTGATGATGGGGATATCCGCTAATTGGCTAGTTATTGTAGTGGGTCTCTTTTTATTCTCGGTATTTGTTCCACATATAAATAGGTTGTTCGGTACATTAGAGCAATTAAAAATTGAAAATTTTGCTCTTGGTAGAGTGGGTGCAATAAGTGGTGCCTTAGCCGGATTGGTAAATCCGTTAGCGACAATTTGTGCTGGACTACTGGCTGATAATGTATTTATACCAATGTTTGAAGATGGTGGCAGTTTATCGGGTACTTGGCTAGATGCGATGCTCGGTAGTGGCAATAATCGAGGTGTTGGATTTATGCTTATTATTTGTGCGGTTTTATCGTTACTTGTCTGTGTAGCTATGCTATTTAACAAATCAGTTATGCGATTTGAGATTGATAATCCTGATGTTATTGAAGATTAGGAAGTGAAATTTAGAGCGTTATCGTAAAGGTAGCGCTTTTTTCCTGTTTAACTCAATTAATTATCTAGCTTTACATATTGATTAGATTTTAAAATAGTGTATAATATATAAGGGTATATTAAGGGTGTTAATATTTTATGAATATTATAGTTATAAATTGTGTTGATTTACTTTTTGAAAGTGGATTTTTTGTTTGTTTAATTTAGAATTTTTAACTTTTAGAAATTTTGTTTAAGCAAATCGCCTAAATAATTTATTATATTTTTTTGTTGTTCATATAATAGCCTTTTTAAAAAAAATGATTTATAATTGCGTTATATTGTTTGCACAAATGAAGGAGGTATCATGCACAGTAGTGGTATTGAAAATTTAAGAAATTTAAAGCAAAATATTGCGAATTTGTCTAAGGAGAATTTAAAGGATTCAAAGACAAAACTTTCTTCAAAAGACAGATTAAGTATGTTTTTTGATAATGATAGTTTTGTGGAACTAGACGCATTTTTTAGAAATTTGAATAGTGATGTGGATTACACAGCCAATACAGACATCAAAGATATGGGAGCTGGTGTAATCTGTGGTTATGGTAAGGTAGACGGTAGATTGGTTTTTGCATTTTCGCAAGATTTTTCGACTGGTTCAGCTATAACAAAGGCGCATGCTATAAAGATTACTAGACTTATTGACAATGCAATTAAGATGAAAGCCCCTGTAGTTGGTTTCTATGACTCAATTGGAGCCAAGATTTCAGAGTCACTTGGTGTACTTTCATCATATGGTATGATTATCAAAAAGATGTCAGAGGCTAAAGGGAAAATTCCGCAAATTTCAGCAGTTATGGGAGCTTGCTATGGTGCAAACTCGCTGTTAGCTGGTCTTGCTGATTTTAGGTTAGCCAATCAAGAAAGTTCAGAGATGTTCATAGTTGGTGCTAATTTAATAAATACAGGCACAAATCTTGAAATTACTACAAAAGAACTTGGTGGTTCGGATGAACTTGAGAAAAATTCAGATAATATCCATCTAAGTTTTGAAACAGAGGCGCATTTAGTTGGTGGTGCAAGAGAGTTGGTTTCATATCTACCTAACAATAGTTTAGAGATGCCACCTATCCAAGCAACAGCAGATGCGGTAGTTGTAGATAATTTACTCAATGATTTTGCTAGTGCTAACCTTAAAGCTGATAGTTACGATGTTAGATATATCATAAGCGAACTTTCAGATGATAAGAGTTACTTTGAACTTTCAAAAGGTTATGCTGAAGCAATTACGACAGGTTTTATTAGACTTAATGGTATGGTAGTTGGTGTACTTGCTAATAATGGACGTAACATTGGTCAGCCAACAATTGATACTAGGTCAGCAAGAAAAATGATTGACTTTGTTAATATGCTAGATATGTTTAATATTCCGCTACTTAGTTTAGTTGATATTGAAGAATTTAAAACAGAAAGCGTACAACAAGCGCAGGATATGATGAGTATGTCTGCACGACTTGCGTTCACTTTTGCATCGTTTACAGCTCCTTTTGTTTCAGTTGTGACAAGAAGTGCATATGGTTCGGCTTACTTATCGATGGGGAGTAAAAATTCGGGTGCTGATGTTGTATTTGCGTGGCCAGACGCTGTAATAACTGAGCTTGCACCTAGTGCAGCAGCACAGATAATGTTTGAAGATGAGTTAAACAAAGCTGATGATGTACGAGCAAAACGTACTGAAATTATAAGTGAGTATGAACAAAAAATAGCATCACCTTTCAATGCAGCTGCTAGAGGACTGGTTGATGATGTGATTGAGCCAAGTCACACTAGACATAGATTGATTGATGTCTTTGACATGCTGATGACAAAGGATAGTTCTTTTAAAGCAAGTAGCGAATTTTTAGGAATGTAGGGTGTTGATATGAACCTAATAGAAAATATAAAAGATGTTGAACTCATAAAAACGATGCCCGTTGGCGATAAAATTTTAGCTGGATTGTTGGTTGCGTTTATTGGTATGACAATAACTTTTCTATTACTAATGTTTATATGGGGAGCTATTGAGTTGCTTTCTAAATTTACTGCTGTAAAGAAAAAAGAGAAAGTCAAGCCAGCTGTTCCTGTTAAGGAAACACCAAAACCAGTAGTGCCAGAGCAGAGTTTACAAGATGATTTCGAGCTTGTGGCAGTGATTACTGCTGCATTAAATGAATACACAAAAGATTCAAATACGGTTATTAAAATTAAAAATATCAAGCGTGTGGCTGATGCTAGTCCAGCTTGGTTAAATAAAAAAACTAAGAAAATTTGGAGGTAATTATGAAAAAATATAATATTACAGTAAATGGTAAAGTTTACGAAGTTGATGTTGAAGAAATCTCGGTTGATGGTGCAGTGGCTACACCTGCGCCAAGTGTAGCACAACAAGCTGCTGCGCCAGCTCCAGCACCTGCACCAGCTGCGAAAGCACCAGTGGCAGCAGGTAGTGGTGAACCAGTAAATGCACCAATGCCAGGTAAAATATTGAAAATAAATAAAAAAGCAAATGACAGTGTTAATAAAGGCGATGTTGTTATCATACTGGAAGCTATGAAGATGGAAAATGAAATTAAAGCTAACAAAGATGGCGTAATTTCATCGGTAGCAGTATCAGAAGGACAAACAGTTGATACAGGTCAAGCAATGCTGTATATTGACTAAAGGAGAAAATTGTGGCTGAAGCATTTATAAAATTTATACAAAAATCAGGAATTTATTCAATATTCGCTAATGGTTTTGATTATAAAGTAATTATAATGATTGCTATTTCACTACTTCTTCTTTACCTAGCGATTGTTAAAAAATTCGAACCGCTTCTACTTGTACCGATTGCCTTTGGTATGTTGTTAACCAATATTCCGCTTTCGGGAATTATGGATAAGACATCAATGGACTTGGTAGAGTCAGGGGCGCATATTACAGGACAGAAAATTGCACATCTCAACGTCGGGAAACATGCTTTTGAGCTGGTGATGTCCGGTACGGGTGGTGTACTAAATTATCTTTTAAAAGGTGTAAAATTGGGAATATTCCCACCACTAATTTTTATGGGAGTTGGTGCTGCGACTGACTTTGGTCCGCTTATTGCTAATCCAAGGTTATTATTATTGGGAGCGGCCGCTCAGTTTGGAATATTTTTCACTTTTATTGGAGCTATGTTACTAGGTTTTGGTGGCTTGGCAGCTGCCTCGATAAGTATCATAGGTGGTGCTGATGGTCCAACGGCGATATATTTGACATCAAAACTTGCACCAGAATTACTAGGGCCGATTGCGGTTGCTGCTTATTCATATATGGCACTGGTACCAGTTATACAACCACCAATTATGAGAGGGTTAACAACTAAAAGTGAAAGACAGATTGAGATGAAACAGCTTAGGGTTGTTACTAAAAAAGAGAAAATCATTTTCCCGATTGCTGTTACAATTATAGTATCGTTAATCGTGCCAGCAGCTACTACGTTGATTGGTATGCTAATGCTTGGTAACTTGTTTAGAGAATGTGGTGTTACTAAGAGATTGGAAGAAGTTTCACAAAACGCGCTAATGAACATTATAGTAATTATGCTTGGACTAAGTGTTGGTGCGACTGCAACAGCTGATGCTTTTCTAAGAGTAGAGACATTGTTAATCTTAACACTTGGAGTTATTGCGTTTTGTATTGGTACAGCTTCGGGTGTGCTTATGGCGAAACTTATGAATGTATTTAGTAAAAATAAAATCAATCCATTAATTGGTTCAGCGGGTGTATCTGCTGTGCCAATGGCAGCAAGGGTTTCGCAGACAGTTGGACAAAGTGAAAATCCACAAAACTTCTTGCTGATGCACGCTATGGGTCCAAATGTGGCTGGTGTAATTGGGTCGGCAGTTGCAGCCGGAGCACTTCTCACTCTATTTGGTTAGAATATGCTAGATTATGATAAGATAGCAAGTAGTGTAGATAGTTTAAGAATATTTGATTATATCAATGTGCTTGAAGTGACAACTTCAACGAACGATTATTTAAAAGAGTTAGACAGCGGAAATTATAAAGCTATCGTGTTTGCGAAGGAGCAAACCAAAGCTAGAGGTAGACGTGGTAGAACGTGGATATCTGATTTTGGTGGTTGCTTAATGTTTTCCTTTAAGTTAACCCCAAAACTTTCGCTGTCCAATATATCGTTTTTGACTCAACTATGTGCTGTTAGTTTACATAAAACTATGTTGGAGTTAATTGGCGATAATGTGGATTTAAAAATTAAATGGCCTAACGATTTGATGCTTAATTCCAAAAAAATATGTGGCGTGCTTTGCGAGTCGGAGATTGCCACTGATGTTGAGCCGTCTGTTATTATCGGCATCGGACTTAATGTTTTTGGTGAAATTGATGATGAGCGGATATCAGATATTGCAAGCACGATTGAAAGTGAACTATCTATTAAGATTGATGTTGCAAAATTTATGTATAGTTTTATCGAAGATTTTTTTAATAGGCTTACTACCCTTGAAAACACAGGGAAAATTAATCAAGCTGATATAGACTATATAAATCAAAATTTTTATAATAAAGGAAAATTTATAACAGGTACAGCGTTTACAGGTAAACTATTAGAAGTTGATAGCGAGGGGGCTTTGCTCCTTGAAAAAGAAGATGGTAGTGTGCATCGTCATATGTTTGGGGATGTCTTTGCCTAGCGTATTTGTTAATTAAACTCTTACAACTTTGTTAAAAGTATGTAAGAGTTTTTTCTTTTTCTTAATTTAAATTTAAAAAAATTAATATTTACTCTTTATATTACTTTATAAAAAGTGTATAATAAATGTAATAGTAGACATAGGGAGTAGATATATGAAGACGAAATTATTTTGTAATGAGTATAAATACCGAGTGCTAAGTTTAGCACTTATCTTAATTTTAGCAGTTTTTATGACTAGCTGTGAATTAGAACCTGAAACTAAACAAAAACAAATTACTGAGGAAGATGTGACAAGTCTTCCGCCCAGTTTGCAAAAAATTGCAGATGAAATGTTGGAGGCTAGAGTTAAACTTTTAGCCGAAAATGTCAGACCAGTTGAGGCAGCAGAGATAGTTCGTTTTGATAAAATTGCCGAAAATAATTATGCTGTCAAGAAAAGAAAATTTGAAGTTTATGAATTTAAGTTTAGGTATAAGTTTGATGATATCAGCTTAGCTAAAGTACCGACTAATTCATATGAAAAAGATGGTTGGCTATATATGGAAGATGAGTATATCTCAGCCGCTGTAGTAGAAAAAAAGGGTAAGAACTATAGCTTGTTGGACTACATAGATTATAAAAAAGATTTGTATTCAAATGAGTTTAGTGCTGATTCTAGGTTAATTAGAGTGCTTTATGATAAGGATATCTTGAAAGGTACTATCTATGGTGGTGGGCATTTTGCATATGAGTATCAAAATGGCGAGGGATTAAGCGAATTGATAGTCTTGTCACAGCCTGTTAAACGTGGTAGAAAAGGCATCTGGGTTGTAGAGTGCTATTCATCAGAAGGTAAAATCTATGAATCTATGCTATACAATGATATGAAAGCAAAATCAAGGAAAGATTACTTTAAATTTTTGCAGGATAGGGCGAATGATGGCGATAAAACCTACAAAAATCCACATAAAGTTGCACTAAGATACATAAATCAATTTGTTAGGGGCGGAACATCGCTTACTAAAAAAGATTTGAAAAAGGTCAGATTTACTAAGTCAATTTTACCACATGTCTCGACAACTTTAGCTTATATGAGTTCCGAAGTGAACGAGTTGATTGAGGGTGAGGAAGATGTTGATACAGCAGATGCTAGCCAAATATGTTTACTAAGTAAATCGGATACAAAAAGCGAGTTTAAGTATAAAATCAAAGGTAGAAAAAAGAAAGCAAAAGGAGTTAAAAGTAAAAAGTCGAAAAAAAGTAAAAAATCAAAAAGGGTAAAACAAAAGAGCAAAGCTAAGAAACCTTTGACAAAAACGGAAGATGATAAGTCAAGCAAAAAGTCAGAAGAGAACAAAAAGTCTACTACTAAAAAATCAGATGATGAAAAAGCAACTTCTAAATCTAAAAAGAGATATAGAGCGAGGCCGGAAGATAATTCGGCAGTGAAAAAATTTGAAGAACAAACAGACGAAACTAAGTCAGACCCAGCCGACGAAAAAAGTGATGCCGACAAAACAGGCAAAGATAAACAAGAAAAGTCTGAACCGGATAAGAAAGAAAACGATGAAACAGCAGAAGAAGTTGATGGCGATGAAGAAAATTCTGAGAGCGAAACTGATGCTGACCAGCTACCTGAAAAGGAGCAAAAGCCTGATGAACTCAGCGTAACTATTACACCAATTGTAGTTGAAAATAGTACGATAAAAGATGAAGATGTTTGCGATAAGCTTGTTAAAATTGCAGATAGTGTCGATATAAAAATTATTGATAAAAATAGTGGCAAAAAACAAGACCTAGACAGAGAAGAGTTTTTGGCGATGCTGTCAAATGGACGTTTTCGTGATATGCCATTTACATTAAAGATTGCCAAAACTGGTATAGTAGAGATTATCCAAAATAAAACACATAGCATGGATAGAAAAAATGAAAGCGATGATTTGTTTGTCGTATCAGTACCAGCTTATAGCAAAGAGCCGTATGTATTGGAGTTAAATGGCGAGAAATATCAAGTTAGTCGTGATTTTGTGCCAGTATTTATCAACGGTGAGTTGGTACCGAGTTTGCCGGAAGTATTGATAGTCAAAGACTCCGTTTATATGGAAAGCGGCTTTATTGAGCGAGATTTAGAATATACAGTAAATCTGCCTGACAATTCTGATAATGTCATAATGAAAGAGGATAGAAAGTTTGTTAATCTCGCCAAACTTGGTAGGCGGTTTAGCTGGGGTGTTCAGTTAATGCCACGTTCTGAGTCTTGGAAGAATATTTCACTGATGCAGTCGTACGATGCACTTTACATTGACAAACCAGAAGAAAAAGGTAAGGTAACATTGACGGAGGCATCCGCTAATAAATTAGCGCAACAAGCTTTGCTTAATTCATTAAGGAAGTTCAAAACTTCACTTGAAGAGGAACTACTTAGGATGAATCAACCTCTCGATAAGTATGATGGGGAGATTAGTGAGATAGCTCAGAAAATTCAGAATCTTGATTATCGAGGCAAAATTTCTAAGTACCACTCATTTAATATGGGTTTTTATGATGTGCTAGTTGATAGTACCAATGCTAAAATATTCTTGAAATATAAATTGGGTGGTAAACAGCATCTTAAACGCTTTAATAGTTATAAAGATGATGTATTTAACTATGGTTATAATATCGAGCGCTTTTCTCAAGAGGAAGAGCTGTTAGAGTAAGAATAAAGAGTTCTTTGACAAATAGTGTTGGTGAAGAATAAAAGTAAAATTTTGAACAGAGTAGTAATGGAATGAATTTCTATGCTACTCTGTTTTTCATTTTATACTAATTTAATT
>PDWI01005592.1_pt1 | contig 16130 bp, 16 predicted proteins | sample 1430891 | NCBI WGS metagenome assembly PDWI01 (sample SAMN01162508, study PRJNA174530) | Oral metagenome, whole genome shotgun sequencing project. | biome: Marine environment; feature: Marine mammal; material: Swab sample of the gingival sulcus; isolation source: swab sample of gingival sulcus...
TAAAAACTGAATACCCGGCTCTGAATGGCGGTAAAAATGCAGGAACTTATACGAGAATTGCTACCGAAGCCAATGGTAAAGTACTGGCATTTGTGCGTGAAAAAAACGGGCAAAAAATATACTTTATTGGTAACCTGAGTGGTCAACCGGTAACAAGTATCGTTGAATTATCGGGCACTTTTAAAGACCTGTTAAAAGGTGACGAATTCACACTGAATCAACAAGAAGCCATGACTTTTGAGCCATGGCAATACTATGTTTTAAAATAAGATAATTTGAATAGAACCAGATCTTTGTTTAAAAGCTTAAATCAGCAGAAGTAGGTTAACTAAGTAGTAGAATATTGTAAAAACCAATTATTGAATTTTATCTAATTCATTTTTTTTCAGTATTTTAAAAGATTTTTTATCTACCTCAATCAATTTTGCGTCTTTAAACTCTGTAAGTGTCCGAATAAGTGTTTCTTTGGCTATTCCGGTTAGATTAGCTAAATCAGCGCGGGATAATGACACCCCACAATCAATATCATTCAACATCAACAGGGTTTTGGCTATTCGCCCCCTTACGGAATCGTAAGCCATATGCAACATCCGTTCTTTGACATCTTTATAGTTATTAGCGATGAGTTCTAAAAACTCCAGAGATAAATGAGGGTTAGATTCTAACAACTCTTCAATTTCCTCTTTATCAATTTTAATAAGTTTAGCATCTTCAACAGCTAACGCATTTTCTGTATGAGCACAATGAGCCATAAGTGATGTATAACCGAAAAACTGATTTTCAAAATGAAAACCGGTAATGAGTTCTTTTCCATTTTCACTCAATTTATGTGTCTTAACCACACCTTTTTTAATAAGGTACATACAATTACTATAATTCCCTTCACAGAAAACAGTTTCTCCTTTTTTATAGGGATGTGCTTCTCTGTTTAACAAATAAGCAATCAATTCTTCAAGTGTTTCAAATAAATCCTCCCCGGAAGACTGTTCAATTACTTCAGAAATACTTTTAACTCTATTACTCTTTTTGATTCGGGTTTCTACTGATTTTAAGAGTTCATAGCCTTCAAATGGTTTGGTGATATAGTCATCTACACCTAACCCCATACCTCTTCTTATATCTTCACGTGTACCTTTACTGGTCAGGAAAATAAATGGAATACGATTGGTTTCTTCATTTTGAGATATGATATGAAAAACCCCATAACCATCCAGTTTGGGCAACATAATATCACAGACAATGACATCCGGCTTTACTTTTTTAGCCAACTTTACACCTTCTTTACCATCGGATGCAGTAATGACATCATAATTAGCAAAAGATAAAATTTCGGCTGTATTCTCTCTCAGCATCTTGTTATCTTCAATAAGTAGCACTTTGTATTGTATCATTTTCAGTTTCTTAAAGAATAATCTAAATACACTGAAAAAACAGTACCCTTATTGGCATTATCATGTACAGTAATACATCCGTTTAAAAACTCCAAATACTTTTTAATCTGGTATAATCCCACGCCCCTTCCAGAGTAGTCACCGGTATTACTGGCTCTGTAATACTTTTTAAAGATCTTTATTTTTTCACTCTCCGGAATTCCTATTCCCTCATCTACTACAGAAATTTTCAACCGGTCTTCTACACTCACATTAATAGAAATTGAAGAACCTTCAGGAGAATATTTAATAGCATTCTGAATAAGATTAGTTAAAACGGCATACAGAATTTTTTCATTTTGAAATAAATGTAATTCTTCCGGTACCATATTAATATGTAGGGATTGGTCTTCTTTCAGATAATTCTTATAGGTGTAACAAATATCTTCTAAAAACTCTCTAAGCTCAAAATCGGTGACATAAGAATAAGTTACACCGGAAAATACCGAGTAAGAATCCTGACTTACATCCATTGTTTCAACTATATCTTTCACAATCAATTTTATATTAGCTAACCGATTAAGACACTCTTCAGTATTACCCTTTAAATAGTGTTTCTCAATCAGTTCTACTGTACTCATAATCACACTGAGTGATGAACGCAAACTATGCTTATCCATACCGTTTTTCAAAGCAAGATCCGAGGGGGGAATTATTGTATTAAAAGGTGCTTCCATATATTTATATGTTTTAATGTTTGTAAAGTACCTTGGGGAGAACTTTCACATAACTCAAATAAAACATTCCCTGACTAAGAGGAAATTATAAAGCTCAGTATGGGGAGAACTATCTCTTAAAATAAACACAACATTTCCTTGTGAGAGGAAATTATAAACCTCAGTTTCATAGGGAGAAATAAATATTTTTGTTTGGGAGTATTATTGACTTTAGATTTCATCTAAATTCATTGGTAAAGATAGACACATTTTTTCTAACAGCCAAACAATTTAGCCTTAAAATTCATTAATGAGTGATAATTATCATTATTTTTGATGATAACACTCATTGTGCAATAAGCTATGATGTTAGACATTTGTACCATTATTAATTCTAAATATTTTATTTTATGAAAAAGCTTTTATTATCTTTAATGTTTGTAGGTGCTTCAGGGTTTGCATTTGCACAAATGAACACTAGTAATGTAACTGCAACAGGCGTTGGCAATTTAACCGAAGTTAACCAAACAGGTTATAACAATGCTTCTACTGTAGTACAAGATGGTGACATGGATCCACTAGGAGGTGTTGCAAATGAGGCTTATGTAACTCAAGTTGGCGAAGACAACACTGCAACTGTAGGTCAGTTTGGTAACTCAAACATTGCCGAAACTGATCAAATGGGTACTTTCAACTCATCTACTCAAGTTCAAGGTTTAGGATGGGCTGAAAACAACTATGCTATGGTGTCTCAAGATGGTGACTTTAACGTTGCTGTTCAAGGACAATTGTATGACAACAACGAAGCTTACATCTATCAAACTGGTTTAGCTAACGTTGCTGAGCAGTATCAATCTTCATTATTTGATGGTATGCCAGGTAACTTTGCTTATGCATCTCAACTTGGTTTATTCAATGCTTCATTCCAATTGCAAGCAGGATCTGACAATGTTGCTTCTGTTTATCAAGGAGAAATAGGAAACTCAGCTACTCAACTTCAAGCGGGTGAAGGAAACTGGGCTACTATCTACCAAAATGACATTTCTCTAGGTGGTTTCAACACAGCTCTTCAAATCCAAGAAGGTATGGAGAATGTTGCTGTTATTGATCAAGGTTTATTTTACTCTATGAACAATATAGCTTTACAAGACCAATTAGGTGACAGAAACTATGCTTATGTTATCCAAGAAGGTGAAGATAACATTTCTGTACAAACTCAAGTTGGTGAAGACAACTATAGTTCTACTAACCAAATAGGTTTAGAAAACCTTGCTGTTACAGATCAACTTGGTGCTGAAAACATTGCAACTACTACTCAATGGGGTGACCTAAACACTAGTATGATTGAACAATTAGGTTTCGGTAACGAAGCTTATGTTGCTCAACTAGGTGATGCTAACTACAGTAGTGTTTCTCAAGTATTTGATCTTAACTATGCTGAAGTATTCCAATCAGGATTACTTAACTTCAGTTTCGTTGATCAATTTGGTGTAGCTAACTATGCTGCAACTACTCAAGATGGTATCTTCAACATAAGTTCAGTAGAACAAACTGGAGTATTGAACTTTGCAACTACAGATCAACTAGGTCTTTTGAACTATGCTGAAACTGTACAATTTGGTGACTTACACATGAGTAATATCGTCCAAACTGGTATTGGTAACGTTTCTATCGTCAACCAATCTAACTAATTATTTGAAAATAATTATAAAAGAGGGGACGATAGTTCCCTCTTTTTTAGTAATTTTATAGCATGAAACAAATTCTATTATTTATATCAGTACTTTTTTTCTGCAGTCTTGTACAGGCTCAGGATTTAACTGACAGCAATTCCAATGCCATTAATGGTTATTTTAATAATGTTGACTTATCATCATCTGAAGTAACTGTTCCTAATACCGTATTATCCCCTTATCAACAAGATTACTTAGTTACGACAGAGATATATCAAAATGGGAATTACAATATATCAAGTATCAAATCCAATAATGCAGAACAATCTAATAAAGTCATTCAAAACGGAGATTATAACACTTATGAAATGAGTGCTTATTACAACTCAAACCCATCTGATGTCTCAGTGATACAAAACGGTGACTTTAACAGTTTGCAGGTCTTTGGTCAAAATTCGTTATCAGAATCTATTAAAATAATTCAAAACACAAACAATCAATCATTGGTAATAAAAAATTTCTAGGTTATGATTAAGAGGTGTGGTAGCAATGCAATACTGCTTTTATTATTATTTTTTCATCTCACTAGTTTTGCACAACACGAAAACCAGCAAAGTGAAGGTGTTACGGCTAAAATAAAAGTAGTCCAAAAGGATAAATTTGCAACAGTATATGCCACGGTCTTAAATGAAACAAAAACCTATCAAGATAATCTTAGCTATAGTATTCTCAATCTCAAACAAACACAATCAGGGAATCTTTCAAAAAATGTTCAATCTGGGCTTTTTGCTTTAGATCCTGAAGAAAACAAAATACTCTCCTCCTCTACTGTAAATTTAGAATCTAATAGTTCGCTTAAAGTTTTTCTCTATATCAAAAGAGATTCCATGACAATAGCAAAGGATACACTAACCATTACAAACAAAACATATGAACCCCAACAGAAGACTGCAAATACAGTTTCTTCTGACCCGGTTTTAACCGGATTAATCCTTGATAATGCTATTACAAAACTAGGTAGGGATTTTAGTGAAAAACTTCAAGGAGTTTACAGAATAAACGAAGTGAAATTTCCCTTCAATACAATTATTAATGAGAAACCCTTATTCGGTGGAAGAAATAGTGAAATAGAAGTTATTGCTGATAATAAACGTATATTTGTATTCAATGCGCAACCTAATGAGGAATATTTAGACCATATGGCTCAACATGTATTTAAGTTGCTCAACAAGTATCATAAACAACGTGAATTTTATAAATTAAGAACTAAAAAATTTTAAACATGAAATCGATTTTTACCATAACACTCTTTTTGTTTGTTTCTTGTTTATACAGTCAACAGATTGTTTACAAGCCTATTAACCCGTCCTTTATCGGTGGAAATCCATATAATGCCGGCTGGTTACTTTCCAATGCCGATGCTCAAAATGATTATCAAGAAAGTTATAAAATGCCTGACGGTAAATCAGAATTGGATCAATTTACTGAATCCTTAAACAGACAATTGTTAAACCAATTATCCAGGGATTTATTCCAGCAAGAATACGGTGAAGCCAATTTGACAGTCGGGACATATTCTTTTGGATCCCTTGTGGTTGATATAACACCAACTGTTGGAGGACTGAATATAGACATCTTTGACACAAATACGGGAGAACAAACACAAATCATTGTTCCAAATTGATAAATTAAATCTAACAAAAGAAAAATAAAGCAATTATGAAATCATACCTATATGTTATTTTATCACTATTTACGAGTGTATTGATGACGGGATGTGCTGCTTATCTTAACCAGCCTATTCAGATTCAGAAAGCTCGTTTTGGTGAAAAGACCAATGGCTTTAACTATTTAAAAGATATACAACCCGAGGTTCCTATCGTAGTTGGAGTTTACAAATTTAAAGATCAAACAGGGCAATATAAACAAGTAGAAGCAGGTGTTTCTTACAGTACTGCTGTTACTCAAGGTGCCACTACAATATTGATCAAAGCTTTGGAGGATTCTAAATGGTTTATTCCTATTGAGCGTGAAAACATCAGCAATCTCCTCAATGAGAGACAAATCATCAGAGCCACAAGGCAAGAAGAAAGTCAAAAAAACAAAACAGTTACAGCACCGGATCTTCCACCGCTCCTTTTTGCCGGAATTCTATTGGAAGGAGGAATTATTTCCTACGATTCTAACATCATTACCGGAGGTTTTGGAGCTAGATATTTTGGTGCAGGTGCTTCCAATCAATACCGTGAAGATCGTATTACCATTTATCTAAGAGCTGTATCCACTTCTACCGGTAAAATCCTTAAAACGGTTTACATATCCAAAACTATTCTTTCTCAGGCCTTAGATGTCAATCTATTTAGATATGTGAAAGCCAAACGTTTATTGGAATTTGAAACAGGTGTAAGTCAGAATGAACCGGCTCAATTAGCCGTCAAAGACGCCATTGAAAAAGCTGTTGAATCTTTGATTTTGGAAGGTATTGAAGATAATTTATGGGCTGCAAAAAAAGACGACACCACTGACATTGCCACTGTCTTAGAAGCATATAACAACGAGAAAAAAGAAGCTGATGACACAGCGCTTCTCAACAGAAAAAAACTTGATTACCGTGGAAAAATTAGCGGATCAGTCAATGCTTTTGGAGCACTTTTTAGTGGAGACTACAACAACTCTAAAGTCAATATCGGAGGAGAAGCTACCATAAAATACTTCTTTGGGGATCCTGCTCTCAGCATTTCTCAATCTATCGGATTATTATCCTTGAGTAATGAAGATGTATTCAAAAAAAGCTTTACCTCTTTAAGTTCTAATGTAGAATACACCTTTTTACCTAAAGATAAATTAACCCCCTTTGTCTATGCCGGTGTAGGTGCATTGACACATAAAAAAATCAGCAATATTTATTTTAAAGCTCAATATGGTCTGGGCATGGAGTATATGCCTAACAAAAATATCTGTCTAAGAGTTTTTGGAGAACAAGACCTTTTAAGTACTGACAAATTAGATGATATTGTAATAGGAAAATACAATGACAGTTACTGGAAATTTGGTGTTGGGATAAATATTTATTTTAGTAAACCTTAAAAATACGCGAAAACATGAAAACGATTAAATGGATTATATACTCATTAAGCATACTCTTCATAATTTCTTGTTCTGAAGACAAAATTGATTTTATACAAACTGGCACTATCACGGGACGAGTAGTTGAAGCCAATACTTTTGTTCCTTTGGCCAACTCAAAAGTCACTATAAGCCCAACCAACAATTCAGTATTCACTGACGAAGATGGTTATTTCACCATGGAAGAAGTTCCTGCCGGTGATTATTCTATCTCAGCTGAAAAAGAAGACTACTTGGCTGGCTTTGAGCCTATCAGTGTTACAGGTGATGCCTCAGTCAATGTTATTTTTGAATTGGAGCTGTCAGATGCACTTAACAAAGCACCCCTTGCACCTACGCTACTCTCTCCTGAAGATGAAACTACGGGATTACCATTAGAAGTAGAACTTGTGTGGAGTAAAGCCGTTGACCCTGATGATGATGAACTTATTTATGGCGTGATCATCAGAAACGATCAAAATGATGATACCCTTACCTTTGAAGAAATCAGTGATACTATTTTCACCATTAACAATTTAGATTATGGCGTTAAATACTTCTGGCAAGTCAGTGTAAATGACGGATTCCACGAAGATGTTCTTACAACTGTAAACACTTTTGAAACCACCTTTTTCCCTAATAACAGATATTATTATGTGAAAAATGCAGGAGGAAATTATGTTATTTACTCCTCTGATGGCGTACAAGATGGTGCAGACGAAGAAGTTGTTTTAACTTCTAATGCATTCAATTCATGGCGACCAAGAAAAAATCCGGCAATAGGTCTAATCGCCTATTTAAGAACTGAGGATTCTGAAACCCATATTTTCACTATGAAGCCCAATGGAGCCGATGTATATCAAGTGACAAATGATGTACCCTTAAAAGGCTTTAGAGAAAATGAATTAGACTTTTCATGGTCTTCCGATGGTAGCCAATTGATTTATCCTAATTTTGACAAGCTTTACAAAATTAATAAAGATGGTACCGGACTAGAAATGATATACCAAACGACTGACGGTAATTATATCACAGAATGTGACTGGAGTTATGACGGCAGCATGATTGCTCTTAAAACCAATAATATTGATGGCTATAACACTTCTATCTTTACTATTGATATGGATGGAAATATATTGGATACAATTGTACAAAATGGTGTAGGTGGTTATGGTGGTATCAATATATCTATTGAAAACACCTACTTATTATATTCTCATGATGTAAGTGAGTTTGAAGCTGAAAACTACCGACAATTAGACAGTCGTATATTCCTTTATAACTTCAATGACCAAACATCCACTGATCTTTCAGAAGACAAAGAAGATGGTACAAATGATTTAGACCCAAGATTTTCTCCGGATGAAGCGCATATCATTTTTGTCAACACCTCAAATGATGGTGTTTCAACCAATTATATCTACAAAGCAGAATTAGACGGAAACGATAGAGAACAATTATTTGCTGGAGCAAATATGCCGGATTGGGAATAAACCAAATATTGGTAACGCTACATTAATAATAGCTATATAATACTAAGCAATAATGACTTTTTCTTGAGTTAAGAAAAAGTCATTATTGTTTTATTGATTCTTTGTTTTTAATACTTAAATTTGTGCATTCCTTCAATTCAAGAACTTATGATATTAATAGCAGACGGCGGCTCCACAAAAGCAGATTGGGTAGCCCTTGACAATCATGGTAAAGAACTGTTCAGAACACGCACACCCGGTATCAATCCGGCCATCATTGATGCCCGGACGCTTAACGAGCGTATAGTGAGTAATCAACAGCTCTCCGCCCCTAAAGACAATGTCACTCATGTATATTTTTACGGTGCCGGTTGTGGCACGATTAAAAACAGACAGTTTTTAAAAGATGTTATTGGAAATATCTTTACAAAAGCCCGGGTTATCGTGGAAGAAGACATGTTGGCTGCTGTATATGCCGCCTCAGGAGGCAAAGAGTCCATCGTATGTATCTTAGGAACCGGCTCAAACTCATGTTACTACGATGGTAAAGATATGCACCAAAATGTCTTGTCTTTGGGTTATATGTTGATGGACGAAGCCAGTGCTAATTACTTTGGAAAACAATTGATCAGGGATTATTTTTACAAAAAAATGCCCGATGAGGTAGCTAAAGACTTTGAAGAAAAATATGATTTGGATCCGGACAATATCAAGCATCATATTTACAAAGAAGAAGCCCCTAATACTTATTTAGGTGATTTTGCAAAAATAATGTTTGACCACAAAGACAACAGCTATATACATGACGTCCTACGTCATGGTTTTAATGAATTCTTTGACTTGAGAATACTACCCTATCCCAAAGCCAAGGAAGTTCCTGTTTATTTTATAGGATCAATTGCCCATTATTTTTATCCTATTCTGAAAGAAGTCGCTCAGCACTATGAGATACAATTAAAAGATGTTATCCAAAGACCAATAGATGACTTAATCAAATATCATAAAAACTTGCTGATTAACTAATATTTTTTATAATATTGTACTCGAAAACACATCTAAAAACAACATACTATGTCTACCAAAGAAAAAATCAAAGAACTTCTGAACCCCAAAGAAGATTTGAGTCAAAAACATGAAATAATTTTATTCAATGATGATGTGAATACTTTTGACTTTGTCATTGATGCTCTTATGGATATATGTGAACACGATTTGATACAAGCCGAACAATGTACCATGCTTGTTCACTATAAAGGTAAAGCTACAGTAAAAACCGGAAGTTTTACCGATTTAAAACCCCGTTGCAGTAAATTATTGCAAAAGGGATTGTCAGCAGAATTAGTTTAATTTGCATATGTTATTTATACACTATATATTTGCACCCTCTTAAACAAGGCTGCGTGGCGCAACTGAATAGCGCATCTGATTACGGCTCAGAAGGTTACAGGTTTGAATCCTGTCGCAGTCACTTCAATAAAACAACCATTTGTCACCGTCGAATGGTTGTTTTTTTTATAAAAAACGCCCTCTTTGATTAACATCCGGGACAAAACAAGTCTCACTTTTCCCAAACCAACGATACCGGTTTACAGCTACAATATGATACATATAGTCCCTGATAAATGGCGGTAAAATCCAAAAAATTTTAAACAACTGCCATCCCGGACTTAAATGACTAACAATTCTCAACACTGCCGTAGATTGAGCGTATAGCTGCCCATTGTCATAAAACAACAGACTATCTTTTTTTATTTTTTTTTCAGGATGATGTAACAAAATCTCTTTTGCCACGTCAGATTGGAGTGAAGTAAATAACAAAGATTGAGAGCGGTTATGTTTGAGCAAAAATTTGACAGAAGCACTGCATAAAACGCAGACATCATCAAATAGCACTACCGGATTTTTAACCTCAATCATGCTTCAAAAGTAAGTATTTTGACCTAAAACCAATCAATATGCCACAAGAAGATACAATGATCTACATTAAAAATTTGCATAAATCTTATCCTATGGGTAAGAGTTCACTGCATGTGCTTAAAGGATTGGATCTGGAGATCAAAAGAGGTGAATTTGTATCTATCATGGGGGCTTCAGGTTCGGGAAAATCTACATTGCTGAATATTATTGGTTTACTTGACACCCACGATGAGGGCATTTATAAACTCAATGACGAACTCATTGAAAACATGAATGAGAAGAAAGCTGCCATATTGAGAAATAAATTTTTAGGTTTTGTATTTCAATCGTTTAACCTGATTAATTACAAAAACGCTCAGGAAAATGTGGCCTTACCTTTATATTATCAAAAAATGAGCAGAAGTGAGCGCAACAAGCGCGCTTTGCAATACCTCGACAAAGTAGAACTCAAAGAATGGGCTAAGCATTTACCCAATGAGTTGTCCGGAGGGCAGAAACAAAGAGTGGCAATAGCCAGGGCTTTGGTGGGTAATCCTAAGGTTATCCTCGCTGATGAGCCTACCGGAGCATTGGACTCTGCAACTTCACTGGGTGTAATGCAATTACTTAAAGATATTAATAATGAAGGGATGACTGTGATTGTCATTACACACGAAGAAGACATCGCTGAACAAACCCATAGAATTATCCGTCTAAAAGATGGTATTATTACCCGTGACGAACGCAGAAAATAAAGAAGAAAAAACTGAACCCCCGAAAACATAACACTAAACAACGAATAATAAACAACCAATGTTTGACCTAGATCGCTGGCGGGAAATATTTGAATCCATAGGAAAAAATAAGTTGAGAACTATCTTGACCGGTTTTTCTGTGGCATTTGCCATCTTATTATTCACTTTGTTATTTGGTATAGGCAATGGCTTACAGAATACGTTTAAAAAACAATTTAATCGTAACGCTGACAATGTCATTTATGTATTTACCGGAAAAACTTCCAAAGCTTACAAAGGTTTTCAGGTGGGCAGACAAGTCAGATTAAAAAACTCTGATTACAGCTTTGTAAAAAAAGAATTTGGGAAGAAAATTCAATACATCAGCGCTTCCAAAGAAACCTTTCTAAAAACTATTTACAGAGGTGAAACTGATTTCTACAGTATTCAGGGTGTATTTCCTGATAACCGTTTTATTGATAACAATGAAATAGTATCGGGTCGTTACATCAACTTCTCTGACATCAACAGACGGGACAAAGTTGCCGTTATCGGCTACAAGATATACAAAGACTTATTTCAAGGCAAAAGCCCTTTAAATAAGCTCATCAATATTGATGGTTTTAATTATAAAGTCATCGGGGTCTTTAAAGACGAAGGTGGTGACAGGGAAGAACAAGCGGTTTACGTCCCAATTTCCACACTCCAGGGCATGTATGGAAACAATGATTATATCAACAGTATCAAGCTCACCTATAATCCTGAGTTTAATAATAAACAGGCTTTAGCCTTTGGTAAAGAAGTACAGCAAGCTTTAAGACAAAAAAACAATGTACATCCGCGGGATGCTTCGGGGATTAGGGTTTTTAATATGGCAGAAGCCAATAGTCAGGTGGGCGTATTGATGTTTGGGATTAATCTGGTCGTATTTATCATTGCCTTTGGCACATTGATAGCCGGAATGATAGGTGTGAGTAACATCATGGTATTTGTGGTCAAAGAAAGAACCAGAGAGTTAGGGGTTAGAAAAGCCCTGGGAGCAACACCGTCTTCTATAGTGGGGATGATTCTGCAAGAAACATTGTTTATCACGCTTTTAGCCGGTTATAGTGGGTTACTCCTAGGGGTTGGATTGATTAAATGGCTGTCTCCAAAACTGGAAGACTACTTTATCACCAACGCATCTGTAAGTACCGGAAGTATCATATTTGCCACAATTCTATTAGTCTTAGCCGGATTAATGGCCGGTTATTTTCCGGCGCGTAAAGCAGCAAGAATAAAACCTATTGAAGCACTGAATGCCAATTAAAAATTTGAAAAGATGTTAAAATTTATTTTTGATAGAGATACTTGGCAGGAGATTTTTGAAGGAATCAAACAAAACCAATTCAGAACGATTATCACCATTTTTGGGGTGATGTGGGGTGTATTGCTTTTGGTAGCTTTATTAGGGGTTTCCAGAGGTTTTGAAAACAACTTTAAACGACTGCTTGGTGATTTTGCCACCAATTCTGTTTTTGTATGGACCCAAAGCACTTCAAAACCGTTTAAAGGATTCCAAAAAGGACGTACATTCAGCATGAAACTTTCTGATGTGGATGCCATTAAAGAAAATATCAAAGGCGTAAAATACGTAGTCCCGAGATTAAACAAACAAAGTCTCGTTGTCAAAGGCATTAAAACTGTCAACGTTGGTGTCTTTGGAGATTACCCGCTCTTTGATAAAATACAGAAAAAGAATCTGGTTTACGGGCGATTCATCAACACAAAAGATATCAACGAGAAAAGAAAAGTATGCGTGATAGAAAAGGATGTAGCCAAACGTCTTTTTGAAGAAAATGAAAATCCCGTAGGTCAGTATGTTGACATTAACGGTATTAGTTTTTTGGTCGTGGGGATGTATAAACAGGGTAATCAAGGCGGTGGACCGCAAGGAAGTATCCATATCCCGTTTAAAACCTTTCAGACTGTATACAATAAGGGTAATAAAATAGGCTGGTTAGTCGTAACCGGAGAAGATCAATACGATATCAAGCAAATAGAGACTGATGTCAAATTATTACTTAAAAACATCTACAACGTACACCCTGATGACGAACGGGCATTTGGCAGTTTTAATTTGGGCAGTTTTATCAAACGTTTCTTCGGGTTTTTGAAAGGCTTTAAGTTTCTTACCTGGTTTGTAGGTATATCTACATTGATAGCCGGTGTCTTTGCCATTGGAAATATTCTGTTAATCACGGTGAAGGAACGTACCAAAGAAATAGGTATAAGACGGGCATTAGGCGCTAAACCTGCTGAAATAAGAGGACAAATCGTACTGGAATCCATATTCCTGACAAGTATAGCCGGTGCCATTGGTATCATTTTGGGCGGTGTAGTCTTATTTATTATAGATCACTCCTCTGCAGTCAACGGGGAAAATCAATGGCTGACCAACCCTACGGTAAATATTCCTATCATATTGATAGCCGTATTTATCTTAGTCTTGTTGGGGACATTGATAGGCTTAATTCCGGCAACCATTGCTACCAACGTAAAACCAATTGACGCGTTGAGGGATGAGTAGGTAGTGGGCAGTAGGTAGTAGGTAGTAGGCAGTGGGTAGTAGGCAGTGTGCAGTGTGAAATAAGCAGTGGGTAGTTGCTAAAAGCTAAAAGCCGATAAAAGTGAGTAGTGGGTAGTGAGCAGTGGATAATATGTAGAGAAAAATATAAAGAATAATAAACAAACAATAAAACAATCACAGACATGAAGAAAATTATTTTATTTTCCGTATTAGCATTAGCTTTAATAGTAGTTTTAATATGGTTTGGAAAAAAGAATAATAAATCAGGGATTAAATATGACACTGATACGCCATTTACGACCAGTATAGTCAAGAAATCTGTGGCTACCGGCAAGGTTATTCCTTTGGAGGAAATAGAAATCAAACCGCGTATTTCGGGTATTTTAGAGAAAATATATGTTGAAGAAGGTGAAACTGTCAAAAAAGGAGATCTGATAGCCAAAATAAGGGTTGTCCCCAATGTACAGTCGCTTAATAATGCTCAAAGCTCTGTAACCAATGCCAAGCTTCAATTTGACAATGCAAAGGTATTGTACAACAGAAATAAAATGCTGTATGAGAAAGGGGTTATTGCCCAACAGGAATTTGAAAATGTCCAACTCAATTTTAATACCGCAGAAGAACAGTATAATACAGCTCTCAGACAATTACAAATTGTCAAAAAAGGGACTGCATCAGGTTTGGGAAATGTTGCCAATACCAATGTACGTGCAGAAATTACAGGAACAATACTTGAAATTCCGGTCAGAGAAGGTATGTCTGTGATAGAAAGTAATACTTTCAGTCCGGGAACAACTATTGCAACGGTTGCAGATATGAATAAAATGATTTTTGAAGGTAAAGTCGATGAAGCAGAGGTTGGTAAATTACAAACCGGAACCGAAATAGAAATAGACCTCGGCGCCTATCAGGAAACCAAATTCCCTGCAGTTCTTACCTTTGTAGCCCCCAAAGGGACCGAAGAATCAGGAGCTGTACAGTTTAAAATCAAAGCTGATGTAGATACCTCCGGTGACTATAAAATACGCGCTAATTACAGTGCCAATGCCAATATCGTTCTGGAGAAAAAAGACTCAATCATGGCCATCAAAGAGTCTTTGATACGTTATAATATAGAAGACGACACCCCATATGTAGAAATTCAAAACGGGGATAATAAATTTGAAAAGACAAACATCAAACTGGGTATTTCAGACGGTATTAATGTGGAAATAGTAGAGGGATTGACTATGGATGATAAGATTAAAGTTTGGAATAAAACCTCAAAAGATGATGATGACAAAAAAGATGAATAGACTTGTGTAAACCACCCAGAAACATTCTGTTTAAAAACCTACCGGATATGAAAATATTACTATCACCTGCCAAAACATTAGATTTTAAATCCCATTTGCCCACAGACAGAACTTCTGAATTGTATTTCAGAACACAAGCAGATTTTCTGAATAACGCTCTCAAAGACAAGTCTCCTACCGACTTAAAAAAGCTGATGTCTATTTCAGACCGGTTGGCAGACCTCAACTGGCAACGCAATCAGGAATGGGACAAAGCTGATGAAAGACCATCTGTCTTTGCCTTTAAAGGAGATGTCTATGTAGGTTTAGACGCTTATACTATCGACAAAAAACATTGGGATTACCTCCAGAATACCGTCCGAATCTTATCCGGACAATTCGGACTGTTAAAACCATTCGACCCCATAAAGCCCTACAGGTTAGAGATGGGAACAGAGTTAAAAACAGAACACCACAAAAACCTCTATGAGTATTGGGATACTCAAATTACGGATAAACTCAACGAAGAATTATCCGCTCAAGAAGTTGTGGTTAACCTCGCCAGTCAGGAGTATTATAATGTCATCAAAGAAGACCTGCTCAAAACCACGGTTATTACGCCGGTTTTTAAGGATTATAAAAATGGAAAACTCAAGTTTATCAGCTTTTACGGTAAAAAAGCTCGTGGATTGATGACCCGTTTTGCGATTGACCACCAAATAACCAATGTAGAAGACCTCAAAACTTTTAATACAGAAGGTTATGCTTTCGATGAAAGTTTATCATCGGATACCGATTGGGTATTTACCAGATAACATCAAACACAACTTTTTTTAGCCTTTTTATTTCAAACTTGATTTTAGAATATTTCCTTTTGGATTCTTAGCGAAACTTTTACCTTTGTTGTCTTATCTTTTTTTATGGCAAAAGACTTAAATCAATTAGATTCTAAACGGTATATCTTAATCAAAGGGGCGTCTATGCACAACCTAAAAAATATAGACGTTGCCATCCCCAGAAACAAACTGGTGGTGATTACGGGATTATCCGGTTCCGGTAAGTCCAGTCTAGCGTTTGACACACTATATGCTGAAGGTCAAAGGCGTTATGTAGAGAGCTTATCTGCCTATGCCAGACAGTTTATGGGTAAACTCGATAAACCCAAAGTAGATTATATCAAAGGAATCTCCCCGGCAATTGCTATAGAACAAAAAGTCAATACCAGTAATGCCCGATCCACGGTTGGGACAAGTACAGAGATTTACGATTATATCAAGTTGCTATATGCCCGAATTGGCAAGACATATTCCCCTGTTTCCGG
>PDWI01006363.1_pt1 | contig 16129 bp, 1 predicted proteins | sample 1430891 | NCBI WGS metagenome assembly PDWI01 (sample SAMN01162508, study PRJNA174530) | Oral metagenome, whole genome shotgun sequencing project. | biome: Marine environment; feature: Marine mammal; material: Swab sample of the gingival sulcus; isolation source: swab sample of gingival sulcus...
TAATGACAGCAAAACCGTAAAAGTAAAATTACAATCTAGTGATGAAAATGCTCAAATTGGTTCACAGGATTTACTGCCTGAATTAAAAGGAGCTAAATTTAGTAACTATAATGAAGGTAATATTAAGGGTGTTGAGATCACTGAAGTAGCCAAAGGCTCTATGGCTGAAATGAGAGGCTTAGAAAAAGGTGATATTATTATTGGAATTAACCGTGAAGCTGTGAATAATGTTGGTGAATTACGTAAAGTATTAGATAAAAAACCGTCTGTGGTTGCGTTACATATTTTACGAAATAACACGAATTTCTTTATTATTGTTCAATAAATATCATAGGGTAGATTATACTTTAATTATTATAAATCAACAGGTACATTATACCTATTATCTTATCCTGATTAAGTATAATCTTCCCCTTTTAGTTATATTTATAAATGTATATTATTTAGTATGACATTGAGCAAAATGTGAGTTTTGTCACATTTTTAGAAAATAATAATATTTTATATTGTATAAAAAATAACTTTGTTATATGATCGGAGAAATTTTTTCAGTGGATTAAGTAAAATTGAAGTTTTAGTATAGTTCACTTTCACTTTCACTTTCACTTTCACTTTCACTTTCACTTTCACTTTCACTTTCACTTTCACTTTCACTTTCACTTTCACAGTGTAGGTGTGGAAGTGGAAATATACAAATTATATCGTAGGAATTATATCATATTAATTCCTTTTTGTATCAGTTTGAGGTTTAAGATGGCTAGAACATTAAAGGTTATTGGTAAAAACAGTATTTTAGAAACATATACTATTGTTGAAGGACAACAATTAGTTATTGATGCTCAACAAGAAGTAAATTATCAATTAATTGATAACATAACTGGATTTGCGCCGCAGAATATTATTGCTAAAAGAGTGGGTGATGATTTAGTTATTATTTTTAATAAAACAGAAGCAGGAAGAAGTGGGCGTTTCGATGATATTAAAGAAGATATTATTATAAAAGATTATTATCAAGAAGGTGAATTAGAAACGATCGGATTAGTGATTGGTGAATATGAAAATGGTAAATATTATGCTTATATACCTGAATCAGGTGAGACTCAAGATGCAATTACTATCCTAGATAAAGGTATTGCGAGACCTCAAGCCCTAGGTGGAGAAGATATTTTCCCTTTGTGGACATTTAATCCATTTTGGCTGAGTTTATTACCTGCATTTGTATTTGCGACACTACAAGAAGATAGCTCTGTCCCCAATGTCACAGTTCTTGGCAAACCTACACTAACAATTGGTGAAGCTCAAGACGGCGTGAATGCTAAGGAGATTTCTGATGGTGTACAAACAGTCGTTGGCTTACCTACTGGTACAAAAGCTGGGGATACTGTTAATGTAATAGTCACCAAACAGTTATTCATACCGTTACTATTGAGGAAGTGGGTAAAGGTAAGTCGGATGTAACTATTCCAAAAGATAAATTCCCTAAAGATGGTGATTATAGCGTTATTGCTACGGTTACTGATGCAACAGGTAAAACAAGTGAGCCGAGCGATAAAGTTGATGTAGCTATTGATGCAACGGTGCCAGGTACACCAATTGTTGAAATTAAAGATGGTGGTGATGAATTTATCAATCCATCAGATTTAGACAAAGATGGCAAAGTAACGGTTACTGTCAAATTCCCCGCAAATAGTGGTTGTGAAGTTGGCGACAAACTTATAGTTACAAATCCAGATGGTAGCACACAAGAGAAGATACTCACTGATGATGATATTAAAAATGGTGTTGATGTCAAGGTAACACCTATTGATGGTCAAGTAAATACGGTAACAGCAAAAGTCACTGATCCAGCTGGTAATAAGTCACTAGAAGGAAAGGATACATCGACAGCAGATTTAGTTGTTCCTAATAATGGTCAAGAGCCACTTGCTGAAATTACTCAAGATAGTGGTGATGATGGAAAATATGGCACTCACGATCGTCACGAAAATGATGGTTTTATTAATAAGCAAGAAATGGGTGATAGCACTACTGTAGCTGTCAAAGTAAGTTTTGATTCTGCTACGGTAAAAGCAGGAGATACTGTAACGATTACTGATAACACTTCTACAACTCCTATAATTCAAAAGATTGTCTTAACCGAAGAGCAAGCAAAACAAGGTTTTGTAACTTCATCGGTTGCTAAACCTGAAAATGGTGTTGTGGCTAAGGTGTCTGCTGTGATTACTGATCCTGCAGGCAATAGCTCTAAAGAAGGTAGCGACAGTGCAAAACTTGATGTCAGTGATCTAACTGATAATCCAAATACTCCAGATAAAAATGAAGGTGTTACGGTAACAATTGTCGATGATAAAGATGATAACAAACTCATTTCATCTGAAGAATTAGGAAAAGATGGTATTCAAGTAACGGTAGATCTACCTGATCAAGCGATAGCAGGTGACAAATTAACTGTTACGGGTACAGGCAATACCGACTATACCAAAGATTTAACCCAGCCAGATATTGATAAAGGAACGGTTGATATCACGTTTGATAACGTACCAAGTAGTGGCAAAAAATTTGAAACAACAGCTCAGGTAAAAGATGCTGCAGGCAATGAGAGTAATATTGCCACAGATGATGCTGTACTTTCTACAACACCTCCAGGAGGGGTAACGGTACTTATTACAGAAGCAGGTGATGATAAGCTGATTAATAAAGAAGAACTTGGTGATAAAACTGAGCTTACGGTTGTGCTTACTCCAGCACCAGGTGCAGAGATTGGTTCTACGATTGAAGTAAAAGATAATGCTGGTAATACGCGGACCGTTACCGTTGATGCGTCGGTATTGAAGGACGGGGCTCCTGTGAAATTCCCTGTGCCTGCTGATGGTGAGACAATCAAAGTTACAGCTCAGCTTACAGACCCAGCAGGGAACAAAGGTACTCCAGGTGAAGATCAAGCAACCGTTGACTTGAGTGATTTAGCTGATATTACGGTAGAAATTACTGAGGATGCTAATAATGATGGGGTTATTTCGCTTTCTGAATTAGATGGACAGGTTGATGTACAAGTTACCTTGCCAGATGATGCGGTGTTCGGTGATACGGTTACCGTAAAAGCTGACGGGAATACCGACAAAACTGTTGTGCTTGATGAGACAAATGTTACATTAGATGCACAAACAGGCAAAAGATATATTAAAGTAGCATTTGATCCATTGGCAGATGGCTCAGAATTTAAAACCCACGCGGTTATTACTGATACGGCAAAAAATACTGCTACATCCAAACCTGATGCTGCTACTATGGATTTAGAAGCACCATCAAAACCTACGGTGCTTATTGCAGAAGATACAAATGATGATGGATACATCAATGCTTCTGAGCTTAACGGTGATATTGATATTTCGGTGACCCTCTCTCAAAATAATAGCGTAGGGGATACGATTTATCTTGATACCAATAAAGATGGCGTAGCTGAGCAGCAAAAAACGCTCACTTTAAAAGATGTGCAAAAAGGAAGTGTAGCCTTTACGATGCCAGCGCCAGCGGATGGTGGTGAAATTCTTGTTAAAGCATGGTCTCAAGATAAAGGTGGCAATATCAGTGATAAGAGCGAAGATAAAGCTATTATCGACACTACCGTACCAAATAACGGATTACCAGTAACGGTTGAGATCACAGAAGATAGTGGTGTTGATGGTGTGTATGGCACAGGTGATAAGGGTGAGAATGACGGCTTTATTAACAAAGCAGAAATGAGTGCAGACAATCTTGTTGATATAAAAGTAAGCTTTGAGATTGGCACAGTAGAAAAAGGTGATACGCTCACCGTTATAGATAACACCGATCCAAGCAATCCTATTGCTCAAAATATCGTTCTCAGTGCAGAACAAGCACAACAGGGCTTTGTAAAAACAACGATTGATAAACCTGCTGAAGGTAGTAATATCGTTGTAAAAGCGAAGATAACAGATGTAGCAGGCAACGCATCACAAGAAGGCCAAGATAGTGCTAAGCTTGACACCAGTGACTTAAATGATCCAGCAGGGTTAATTGCTGTTCGAATAGTTGATGATGCTGATGTAGTAGCAGGTGATGGCGGTGATGGTTACATCAACAAAGCAGAACTTGGTGATGATGGTATTCAGGTAACAGTTACCTTGCCTAAGAATGCGATTGCAGGTGATACTGTTACTATTACAGGTACAGGCAATGCTCCTCAGTCAGTGGAGTTGATTCAAGCTGATGTGAATAATGGTAACATTACGGTAACCTTTGACACGGTGCCAAGCACAGGTACAGAGTTCGTAACAACAGCACAGCTCAAAGACGCTGCTGGTAACGAGACAGGTATTGTTGAAGATAAAGCTATTATCGATGTCATAGCACCGAATAAACCAGCGGTTCGCATAGCTGAAGATGCTGATAACAATGGCTATATTAATAAATCAGAGCTCAGTGATGATAAGTTAGTAGATGTAGAAGTAACGATTGATACAAGTACAGAAATTGGTGCAATGGTTACGGTTACTGATAATGCTGGAAACGAAAGGCCAGTAAAAGTAACTCAAGAGATCCTTGATAATGCAGGCAAAACAACGGTAACCTTCCCAGCACCTGCTGAGGGTAAAACAATCACAGTCACAGCAACGGTAACAGATAAAGCAGGTAATATATCAGAACCAGCAGACCCTGATAGTGCTATTATTGATACCAGTGATTTAACAACCCCGAGTGGTGTTACCGTAACCATACTTGATGACGTTGATGATAATCATCTCATATCTGAATCTGAATTAGGTGATGACGGTATTCAAGTAGAAGTAACGTTACCTAAGAATGCAACAGAAGGTGATACGCTTGTTATTACAGGTACCAATAATTCTACGCAAACTATTAAGTTAACTCAAACACAGATAGAAGCAGGTAAGGTGCAAGTAAACTTTACCAACCCAGGTGATAAAGTTGACTTTGTTACGACAGCACAAGTGAATGATAAGGCTGGCAATGAATCCAATATTGCTACTGATAATGCGGTATTAAGCTTGAGTAAGCCAGGAGCACCTACGGTAACCTTTACTCAAGATGATGATAATAATAAGTTTATCAACAAAGAAGAATTAGGTACAGATACGACAATTTCTGTTAAGTATGAAGTGCCGGCTACAACAGCGGTTGGAGCTACATTAGTCATCACCAATCCAAACGGTAGCACAGAAGAAGTTTCAGTTACTCAAGAGATTATCAATAATGGTCATACAGTAGCATATCCAACGAGTGACTTCCCTGCAGGTGTAGAGCAAACAGCTTCTGCAGTCATTAGGGATTTAGCGGGTAATCCTTCACCAAAAGGCGAAGATCAAGTAACACTTGATATTAGTGATTTAAGTGATCCAACAGGATTGATTAAGGTTGAAATCGTCAATGACCGTGATAATAACGAGCTTCTTTCTAAAGCGGAGCTTGGTACTGATGGTATTACGGTAAAAGTAACCCTACCTAAGAATGTAGAAGAAGGTGACACGCTTACCATAACCGGAACAGGTAATACGGATCAAGTAATTACGTTGAACCAAACACAAGTAGCTGCTGGTGCCGTAGAAGTAGTCTTTACGACCGTGCCAAATGATGGTGAAGAATTTATTACGACAGCTCAAGTGAAAGACATTGCGGGCAATGCTTCAGCAGTTGTTGACGATAAAGCAACACTTGATATTACCACACCAGGTAAACCAACGGTAGAAATCGTCGATGATATCAATGATGATGGGTATATTAATAAAGCGGAGCTTGGTAGTAAAACTGAGGTGAGTGTTAAAGTAACCATTCCTAGCGGTACAGCACTTGGTGATAAGATTGTCATAACCGATAATCGTGGTAATACAGAAGAAGTAGAAGTAACGCAAACCATTTTAGATAGTGGGGCTGCTACAGTGACCTTCCCAATGCCGAAACACGGAGAAACTATCACGGTAACATCAACAGTAACTGATAAAGCAGGTAATACATCGCCGACTTCAGACCCTGATAGTGCCACCGTTGATAGCAGTGATTTAGCAAGAGATTTAGCGATTGAGATTACTGAAGATATCAATAATGATGGAGTTATCAACAAGACTGAGTTAGTTGGTCAAATCGGTGTAAAAGTAACATTACCAGATGATATTGCTATAGGCGATACGGTAACCGTTACCGGTTCAGGTAATGCTGATAAAGTTATCACATTAGGAGCAGGTGATATTCAAACTGATGCAGATGGTAGAAAGTATCTAGAAGTTGAATTTAATCCCCTTGCAGACAATTCAGACTTCACTGCAAAAGCAACGGTGTCTGATATAGCGGGTAATACCGGTGGGCCTGTTGATGACTCTGCAAAAATGGACTTATCGGCGCCATCTAAGCCAACGGTAGTGATAGAGGAAGACAAGAATAACAATGGATATATCAGTAAGGATGAGCTTGATGGCGATATTGATATTTCAGTAACCTTACCAGGTACAGCTGTTGCTGGAGATACGGTTTATATCGATACCAATGGTGACGGTGTGGCTGATGATCAGAAGCTCCTTACGCTTGAAGATATTACTAAAGGTAGCGTAGCCTTTACGATGTCTGTTCCAGCCCAAGATGGCGAGATAAAAGTAGAAGCTTGGTCAAGTGATGCACATGGTAACATCAGTGAAAAGAGTGAAGACAGTGCTGTTCTTGATAGAGTAATTCCTAACAATAACCAAAAACCATTTGTTGAAATTATTCAAGATAGTGGTGTTGATAATATTTTCAATAATGGTAAAGATACTACTCCACAGGATACAACAGATAATGATGGTTTTATCAACAGTACTGAGATTGCTAAAGATGCAGATACCGTTGATGTAAGAATTAGATTTAATAAGGATAGTGTATCAGGGGGTGATACTGTTATTGTCACTGATGCGACAGATCCAGCAAATGCACAGACTACTAAAGTTGTCTTAACCAAAGAACAGGCTGAGCAAGGTTATATTGATACCACGGTTGCACGTCCTGACGAGAATATTACCTTGGTCGTCAATGCAAAAATACAAGACCCTGCAGGTAATACGACACCAGAAGGCACGGGTAGAGCGAAGATGGATACACTTCCATTAGAAAATCTTGCGGTAAAAATTCTGGATAAATCGATTGAGCAACCTGCTGATAATTTGATAAATAAAGCAGAGATGAATGCAGATATTGATGCAGATGGTACTCCAGATAAAGGTATTCAAGTAGAAGTAACTCTGCCTAAATACGCAGTAGCAGGCGATACTTTGACTGTTACAGGTAATGGCATTACCAAAACGCCTAAGCTTACAGCAAAACAAGCAAAAGCAGGTAAAGTTGTTATTACTTTCGAAGAGAGTGAAATTCCAGAAAGTGGTGAGTTTAGCGTAACTGCACAACTCAAAGATGATGCTGGGAACATTTCAAATACTGATAAAGATGATGCGGTTATTGATACTCACGCACCAGCTAAACCAACAGTTGCGATTACAGAAGATGTGAATAATGATGGTTATATTAATAAAGCTGAACTCAAAGGTGATATTGATGTAAAAGTAACAGTGGTATCAGCAGAAGTTGGCGATGTGATTATCGTAACTGATAACGCATCTCCAGCAAATGAACGAACAGTAAAAGTTACGGCTGACAACAAAGATGATATTATAAGTAATGGTGCAACGGTACAATTCCCAAGTCCTGGTGAAGGCAATGAGATTATTGTTACAGCTAAAGTGACTGATATTGCAGGAAATACATCTCCAGCATCAGAACCAGACAGAGCAACGCTTGATACTAGTGATCTTGGCAAAGATGATGCAACGTTAGGTGTAAAAGTTGTTATTCTTGACAAAGGTGATGATGAGTTTATTAGCAAAGCAGAACTTAATGCAGATATTATTGGTGCTAATGGTCAAAAAGGACAAGACGGACAAGCAGATCTAGGTGTCCAAGTAGCGATTACCTTGCCGAAGAATGCGCAAGTGGGAGATGTTTTAACATTAACCGCAACAGGTAATAAAACGCAGGAAATCACGCTTGAGCAACAGCACATTGATGCCCCAGATAAAACCTTTATCCATACCTTCCCAACAGCGAATGATGGCAAGTTTGAAGTAACTGCACAGGTGGCAGATCGCGCTCAAAATATTTCCAATAAAGCAATTGATAGTGCAACTATTAACACTGCAGAGCCAGATGCTCCAACAGTTGTCTTTACTCAAGATACCGATAATAATGAGTACATAAACAAAGCAGAGTTAGGTGATGATACAACAGTAAAAGTAAGAATTACGTTACCTGAAGTAGCCAATGACACGGATACTCTCGTTATCAACCTACCAAATGAACAAACAAAAGAAGTGCCTTATGCTGATACCAAAGAAGTTGATGGCAAACGTGTCTATGATCTTGAGTTACCACAATCAGACTTTACACATAAAGCTCCAGTAACGGTTTCTGCACAGATGAAAACTAATGCTGGTGCATTATCGAATGCAGGTAAAGATACCGTTGCACTTGATCTGAGTGATTTAAATACAGATGATGGTAAGATTGCCATTACTATTCTGAATGATAAAGATGATAATGGTCTGTTATCAAAAGCAGAGCTAGGCGAAGATGGTATTAACGTTCGCATCACACTCCCTAAAGGTGTGGAAGTTGGTGATAAGCTTGTTGTGACAGGCACCAACAATGATGATTATGTCATTAAAGCCCTTACATCAACACAGATACAAGCGGGCATTATTGAACATACATTTACAACAATACCAGCAACAGGTACGACATTTGAAGCAACAGCAACAGTAAGTGATAAAGCAGGTAACATTACGCTACCACCAGCTAAGGACAGTGCGTTGGTTGATCTATTACCGCCAGCTCCACCGAAAAGTGTAACTATTATTGAAGATAGCGGTGTTGATGTTGATACTGACAACGATCCTGCGACGCCAAAAGTAAAAGTTGGTGAAGATGACGGCAAGATTAATAAAGCAGAGTTAGGTGATAAGACAGAATTAACTGTCGTGGTAGAACTTGAAAACAGTATTGCTGTTGGCGATGTTATCACTATTACTGATGGTTCAAGCCCTGCAGTTGTGAAAACAATCACTGTTGTGGCTGATGATCAAACGCCAGGAGCAAACGAAGTAACCCTATCAACGGCAAAAAATACTGGCGTACAAGTAACGTACCCAGTGCCAGCAAATGGAGAAACATTGTCAGTTTCTGCTACGGTCAGTGACAAGGCTGGTAATACATCTACGGAGAAATCAGATAGTGCATTGATTGATACTAGTGATTTAGCGACTGGTTTAGCAGTTGAAATTATCACCGATAAAAATAATGATGAGCTTATTACTACGAATGAACTTGAAGGTAGCAGGCAAATCAAGGCACGCATTAGCTTGCCGAAAGATGCACAAGCAGGCGATATTTTAACTGTTGAAGCAGGTGGTAAAGCCAAATATGATCTTGAGATTACAGAAAAAGATGTAACGAACAAATATGTAGATCAATCATTTGACGCTCTTGATCACGGCAAAACGCTAACCGTTATCGCATCAATTAAAGATAGTGCTGGTAATATGGGTGGCCCAGCAAGTGATAGTGCGACAATGCACTTACAACAACCAGGTGTACCAGTAGTCACCATTGATGAAGACGAAAATTACGATGGTTATATTAATGCCACTGAACTAAAAGGCATGATTGATGTATCAGTGACTTTGCCACATACAGCAGTTATCGGCGATACCTTAAAAGTTGACTTTGATGGTGATGGTACCGCTGATGCTGAAAAAGTATTAGAAGCATCTGATTTTGCAACAACTGGTGATAATGCTGGTAAGAACAGCGTACACTTTGATATGCCAGTACCTAAGAATGCTGATGACAGTATCAAGCAGGGAAAAATCAGTGTTGATGCGTGGGTTGATTCACACGGCACGGCAGGTGATAAAGGTAGTGCAACAGCGATTATTGATACGATTCCTCCGCAAGATAATATTGTGAATATCACATCTATCACAGATGATACAGGTATCAGTAATACTGACTTTATTACGAAGGATACTACCTTGATAGTTAGTGGTACGTTAGAAAATCAACTTGCAGATGATGAAAAAGTTCAAGTTCGCTTTGTTGATAAAAATAATTCGAAAAACATCACAGGTTGGCTTGATGCAACGGTTGATACAACTAATGCAAAACAATGGTCGTACGATCATACAGATACGATATTACCAGAAGGGGAATATAGCTTACAAGCACGTGTAGTTGATAAGGCGTTAAATGCGGGGGCAACTGATAAACAAGATTTAGTAGTTGATACAACATCTCCAGTAAGTGATAATGTCATTAGTATCACAGGTATCACTGAAGACAGTGGTTTAGTTGGCGACTTTATTACCAACGATAGCTCATTGATTATAAGTGGTGCATTAACAAAAGCACTGGTTCCAAATAAAGAAGTGGTAATGGTGTCAATAGACAATGGCACAACGTGGCATCAAGCAACGATTGATATAAGTAATCCAAAACAATGGAATTATGATCACACAGGAACAACTTTGGAAGATGGTAAATATACTGTTGTTGCCAAAGTAATGGATATAGCCGGCAATGATGGTTCTCGAGCGGAACAAGTAGTAACAGTGGATACCACCCCAGATACAAGTATTACTATTGACCCAAATAACGGTGTGATTATTATGGCTGATAATCAACCAGATGATCGTTTCTTAAATAAGGCAGAGTCTGATGCGATTACAGCAGATCCGAAAACAACTGATATTAAAGTGTCTGTGCTTAATGCAAAAGCAGGTGCAGAGATTACCTATAATATCTATAAAGAACTTGTTCCAACAGCTGATAATAGCAATGCAATACCAGCAAAAACTGATCAACATATCTTGACAGCAGAAGAAGCTGAGCAAGGGTTCTTTATCATTAAAGGTGTGGAAATTGGTACGACAGAAGCACATCAGTTTAGGGTAGTTGCTGTGGTATCAAAAGATGAAGTAGGCAATGTTTTAGAGCATCAAATACCAGTGTTAGATACTATGATTGTTGATACGAAAGTTATTGCAACGGTAGTATTGGATAAAATCACAGGTGACAACATTATCAACAAAGCTGAGTCAGACCAAGAAAAAACGGCAATTACTGGGCATATGAGTGGTGAGTATCAAGTTGGTGATAAAGTAGAAATTGTTCTTAATGGAGATGTTGTTGGTGAAAGCACAGTACAAGCTAATGGTACCTTTAGTGTTGATGTTTATACACAAGTGTTAACTCAAGCTCTAGAAACTGATAGAAAGATGACTGCACAAGTAACTGCTCACGACTTTGTGGGCAATGAAAATGTGGTTACCAGTAATGAGCAGTCTTATACACTACATCTCACAACTCCACAGATTGAAATCACTCATATTGCAGGTGACGATCATACTCATATTGCAGGAGAAACGCATCAAGACGGGGATGAAGGCTATGCAATTAGTACCGAAGAAGTGAAACAACCTATCACCATTAAAGGTACAACCAATGAAACAAAAGCAGGTGATACTATCAAAGTCACCATTTCAGATGGTGACTCAACCACTGCTGATATTGTACGTGATATTACCATTGCCAGTGATAATGGAAGCTGGGAAATTACAGATATTAATGCGAGTGCATTGAAAAAAGGTATGCTAACTGTTACTGCAATTGTGACTGATGATGTCGGCAACACGTCAACAGATATTGTGCAAGCAGTCAATGATGATGGAATTACCTTTATTCCAGGTGCTACAGTAAAAGCTGCTGAAGGTACATTACCAACGGGTAACATTGATACTGCAACACATATTGATGCGAGTACGCGTCGTTTGAGCTATGAAGAAGGCGTTATCTATCATATTGATATGACACCTGGTGAGAAGGTAATGATGAAAATGCCTATTATCGCTAAAGATGGTACAGAACACTCGAATATGACTGCCGATGGAAAACCGTTGTTCTGGCATAGAGTTAGTACCAGTGATAACCAAGATGATTGGAAAGAATATTATGCGGTGACTGATAAGAATAATCCTGAAACATCTAAAGTCTTTACGGTATCGATAACAGAGAAAGCTGAAGTTAATATTACCTTACATCAGGCAGTTGATCATTATTATGATGACCAAGATGAGTTCTTGATTAATACAACATCAATAAAAGTTCACGGTATCAATAAATATGGTAGTGAAGGGATGCTTGATGTACCAGTGCATATTATTGATGATCATCCACTCGGTGTAGTAGGTGCAAGTTCGCAGATAACACAAACGCATACTATTGGTACAGGGGCTAAAGTAAATATAACAATGGCGATTGATGTTACCTTACTCAATCAGGCTGATACGATTGAAGCAGTTCGATCATTGATCAAAGAATATGCGTTGTATGGTAATGAAAAAGTACAAGTGGTGATTTTTGATGGTACAAAAGCCATTGCTATGGAAGATGTAACAGGTGCAAAATGGATGACTAGTGATGATGCCCTACACCATCTCAATGAAACACCTGAAGCATTGAAATTGCATTTAAATGAATCTCATAATTCACAGCCGATGATTGATATATTGAAACAAGGCTATGAGACCGGTGCAACAGGTGGGTTTGATGACGCTCATAGCTTGACTAATCAGATGTATATTATCGGCAATAGTTCAGTAACCCCTGCTAGCGATGCCGTGATAGATGATTGGAAAACCTTTGTCACAGATAAGCATATTAATGTGCAAGCATTGGGTGCAAAAGGTGCATCACAAGATGCACTTGATAAACTTGCCTTTGATGGTCTTAATAATGACAATACCAATGCATTGGTGGCTACAGAAACAGAGTCGTTACCAAAACTTATCCACGATCATATTGAATCTCAACTTGTGGAAGGATTTTTATCAACACCAAATCTTGATGCTAGTGAGAATGGCTTTAGAACTGGTGGTGATGGGCTTGGTTATAGTGTTGTAACTATAGGAGGTAAACACTATAAATATAGTGTTGATAATGACCAAACTGTCATTTTAAATGATGATGGCACGGTAAAAGAAAATGCACATACATTAGAAGGACAGCCACATATGCTGGCAGTAATGACTGAGTTTGGTAAGCTAGTGTTAGATATGAAAACAGGTCATTATAAATTTGGTGCATTTAATAGTGTTGTTAAAGAAGCTGAAGGAAAAGATTTAGTTATTAAATATCGTATTGCTGACGCCGATGGCGATATTACACCAGAAGTCACTGCGACAATTAAATTCACATCGAAAATGACGGTTCATATTGAGACAGGAGAAGATGAATCACTCAATGCACAAGAAATTGCACAGGGTGTGAAGGCAACGACATTACTACCAGTTTCTGCAAAAGAAGGCGATATTCTCCATATTGATTATGATGGAGATGGTACTTTTGATACAGCTATTACGCTTGATAATACCCATATCACTGGAAACAAATCGGTAGTATTTGATATACCAGCCGATGTGGTTGAGAAAGCAAAAATATCTCCATCTAAAGAGCTTGTGGTAAAAGTACAATTAGGTGATAACAGCGATACACTTGCAGAAGATATCGCCCCTATTGATGCAACACCACCGACAGGAACGGTCAGTGATGTTATTATTACTGCTGACACACAAAAAGTGCATCCAACCAACCCAACATTGCTGGTAAGTGGCTCAGATGGTTATATTAACTCAGGTGAATATAACGATGCAAAAGGTGAAACAGATATTCGTATTGTCTTAGACGATAATGTAAAACTGTTAGATAAAGTAACCGCTACAGTCAAGATTGTAGATAAGGTTTACCGCTTTGATATTTTAGTCTCAGCTGAAGAGTTACAAGCAAGAAGTATTACTATTCCAGGTTTGTCTTTACCAAAAAATCATAATGACCGTATCGATGTCAGTGCTGCGGTTGTTTCTGACGCAGGTGGTAACAAGGTGGAGTATCCTACCATTCGATCAGATTCGGCTATTATGAAGTTTGAACAACCAAGTGCGGATAGTGTGACGCTTGAATTACCAGCAGATAATGCCAATGATACAGGTGTACTACACAATGATAACATCACTGAAAATCGTACACCGACCTTGAAAGGAATAGCTGATCCAGATGCTTACCTATTTATCACACTTGATAATGGTCAAAGCTGGACAGCAGTGCAAGCAGATAGCCAAGGTAAATGGAGTATGTCGGTTTCTAAAGCATTGGCAATGGGTAAAGTTGTACCAAATGTCATCGTTAGAGATGCATCAGGTATGACATCAGATCTTATTACTGCAGATGATACCAATGGACTAGAAACCTTTACGGTTATTCCACGTGTTAATCGTATTGAAATGCTTGATAATGATTCAGAACAGGTTGAAGGCGTTATTGCTACGATGCGTGATTTGGGAATGACAGATAATAAGATTAATTCACTTATTACTGTTGATGACTACGTAGGAGATGTGCAAAATGACGCAACAGATACTTATACTAAAACAGATGTTCTCGGTCTTATTAATGCAACGAATGATGACACGCTTACTGTGAAGGTTATCTTAGATGAAGCGGTCCCAGATGGATTTGCCTTGAAATTATATGATGAATATCAAGGCACAACGGTAGCAATGTCGCATAAAAATGTACAAGTTTCAGGTGATGGTAAAGAATATACCTTTACCTTTGAAACTTTGTATGATGATTCAGAAGGTCACGATGGTGTGCACCGATATACAGCACAAGTTGTTAAAGGTAATGCTTCTTCAAGCTTTATTCCTGTTGGTACCGAATATACATCAGCTGATATCAATATCGACACCGATGTAAATATGCGTGTGGTTGGTATTCAAAATAGCAATGATGACAGCTTCTTGCCAACTACGTTGGTATTTGAAGGTGAATCAGGTGCTAAAATTATGGCAAGTTATATTAACGAGTCTGGACAGCGAGTCTTTGCAGAAGCGACTGAACGTCTCGTAACGACGACTCACGGAGAAGAAGCAAGTCGATATGATTTAGAACTTGCAGGTTGGAAAAAAATTATTTCCAGTAAAGACGCACGACTATTTATGATTGATGCTGCAGGCAATGCTAAAGATATGCCGATGGCAATTATGACCAGTATTAATGGTATTAAGCAAAATAGTGAAGAAGGTTTGAAATTTAAATATTATGATCAATGGTATGCAATGGGTCAGAAAACAAGTTCTGATACGAATGAAGCATTCCTTACCAGTGATAAAGATGAGTTACTTATCCTAGAAGGATATATGATTTACTCAGAAATTGATGTTGGTGGCGGTGATGATATCGTTTTTGTTGGTGGCGGAACAAATGCTGTATTAGGCGGTGCTGGAGCAAAATTAAATATCAATCTTGGTGAAGGTAATAATACATTATCAGTTGGAACACAGCATATAAAAGCTTGGGGAAATGAAAATATTACTGGTGCTAACATTGTTGCTGGTTCTGGTAATGATAAAGTTACTGTAGCTGGTAATATCTCATCACAAAGTAAAATAAATCTAGGTGATGGTAATAATGAAATTATCTTAGGTCCAGAAGGCTGGATAACGGGTGGTTTAGGTTCAGTAGCTTCTTTCATTAGCACTGGAAATGGTAATGATTACATTAAAGCAAAAGGATTAGCTCATACAGATATCAATCTCGGTGGTGGAGATGATCTTGTTGAGATTAATCAGTTTGGTCAGTGGCCAGAAACAGGTTCTGTCAATTTAGGTAATGGTAACGATACTATTAAAATGAACTATTTCTTTGATGGTAGTGTAGAACTTGGTCATGGAGATGATGATATCTATATCGGAAATAGGGTATATGATGAGAAGAGTGATATTAAAGATTGGCCAATAAACAAAGGCTTTATTTATGGTGGTGACCCATTTATTGAAGATAATGGCTATGATACCCTACATATTGTACACGAAAGAAATAGTGCAATTGATCTTGGCACGGTTCATTTAAAAGGTATTGATGAAATTGACCTTGAAAATGCTATTTCACAAAAATTTGTGTTAAAAGAAGCAAATCTTAAAGATGGATATAGCTCTGGTGATAAACTCTTTATCCACGG
>PDWI01005827.1_pt1 | contig 16122 bp, 12 predicted proteins | sample 1430891 | NCBI WGS metagenome assembly PDWI01 (sample SAMN01162508, study PRJNA174530) | Oral metagenome, whole genome shotgun sequencing project. | biome: Marine environment; feature: Marine mammal; material: Swab sample of the gingival sulcus; isolation source: swab sample of gingival sulcus...
GTAATCAAATGTGTACCATTAAAGGGAAGAACAAATATAAGCTTTGATGATATTAAGACTGCAAGTTTCTTTACATCTAATCCTTGTTCTATTCGTACTTTCCCTTGTTATGGATATCTTAATGATACAGGAAGTATTAGGGGTAAGGGTACCTATGCATATTATTCTTCTAGTACTAAAAATGAACTACCTTCATATCCAGCTAATTATGCTTTAAACTTTAGCGAAAGCTCATTAGCACTTAATTATATAAAAAATGTATAGCATAGTAGTTCGTCCATTTAAGAAAAACTAAGCTATTGTTACTAAAGCGAGCTTCTTAATCATTTTTGAGAAGCCATAACGATGAGAGTTTGCCCTTTGCCTCTTTAGGGTGGAGGGCAAACTTATTTTAAGCAAAATAAGAAGCTTATAGTTCCCTTTCGGAAACTATATAGTTTTCTCTTAAATACTATATAGTTTTTGTCCGAATACTATATAGTTTTTCGCTCAATACTATATAGTATTTTTAAGGATAGTATAAGAGCTTCAGAATAAGAGGTTTTTGCAAGGAAAAGTCTCCAACTTGTCAAAGCCCTTCTAAATATTACAAACAATGACGGAGACACCAATTTCATTATGGGAAATATGCCATTACAATACGTTCTTTATGAACGTGAAGCCGTTTTAGGAAAACTGAAAGGTAAGACTGTTATTCAAGCCCAACCTACGGGTCGTAAACGTGTTAGTCATCGTAACTTCTGCGAGGAAGTAGCACGAGCGACAACTTTCACAGGAGCAGAGGTGGAAGCCGTACTTCGTCTTGCTGCCGAGATTGCGAAAAGGCACGTTGAGAATGGTAATATCGTTGAGTTTGGCGATATTGGTACGCTTAAACCTTCTTTCAAAAGTAAGCAGATTGAGAAAGGCGTAGAAGAGTTCAATGCCAATGTACATATTGTCAAACCAGTTGTTCGTCTTTCGCCTTCTAAGGAATACTTCGAACTGCGAGGCGTTAGTTTCGAACGCGTCGAACCACAACCTAAAAAGAAAAAGAAGGACGACGATGGTGCATCGGTTGGCTCAACGAGTGAAGACAAAAGCGAGCCACTCGGTCCGAATGACAAACACACCGGCTTATAAAAGTATAAGGAGCGTTATGAGACGCTCCTTATATTTTTATAAGTAATTAGGAGTGATTTCCATTTTCCCTATTGAATAGGGCTTTGATACATAGCTTGTTGCTTTTTTGTCGTTAACAAACTACCCCGTCAGTTCAGTCGCCTTGCTCCTTCACTGCCACCCCTTCAAATGAAGGGGAGAAGCTTTGCCAAGAACAAAATAGAATGTCGTGCAAAGCTCTATGCCTAGGGGAGACCTCTGGTTCAAAAGGGGAATAACTTGTAAATGAAATCTTGTGATAAACGTATCTAATCATTGTTCCTTAGACCGAACTAACGTTGAATAAAAAAGGGTGCTGATTGGACCCTGAAATTATTTACAAAGCAAGTACTACAAAAAAGGAAACTTAATTAAAACAAGGCAATAAAACATATCATTTTATAGTAATTTTACTTTGACTTTCTTTATCTTTGTAAAGGAGTCGTCCAATAATTTGTTTTTATATTGTAGTCTTTAGTTGAAATGAAATTGCATAAACATTATTGTAGTATCATATTATTTATCTTATCGCTTGTCCTAGATATGCCCTCTGTTTTTGCCTCTTCTAAGGCAAATCAAGAAAGCTATGCTGATACTCGACAAGAACTTAATATTGAACAAACTTGGACTAGTCGTAGAAGTCTTCGCAAAAAAAACAAAAGACGAAAGAAGAAAACATTAGACCCCAAACTTGTGGCAGCAAGAAAGAAGGTCGAGCAAGCAAGGCTTTATAGTGGGGATATTAGACCAAAGAATAGCACTTATCACCTACCAGACTTCCCGACCTTGCCATTAATTAAACGCTTTAAAGATGGAGATAGAAGCCTAAGTACTAGATGTATTAGAAACGTCTATTATAATTATACGCCTATTAAACTTCCTAAAAAGCTAAGAAATACCGAGATAAATAGCCTAAACGATGCAATTAAATCTCGTAATTTTGTTAAGGCTCTAAAGCTCTGCAAGCGACAATTAAAGTTCGCCCCCTTGAACTTAACTTTGCTAAGTAAAACTTGTGAATTAGCTCATCATCTGAAAGATAAAAGCTACCAGCTCTATACTTGGCAACTAACAGAACTGCTCTATACTATCAGCACGTCTGGAGATGGACTAACAGATGAAACGCCCTATGAGCTTCGCTCGATATTAGATATTATTCGCTTCGAAGAGTTGTGGCTTCAGACGGACAAAGATGCAATTCTAGAGATAAAGATACACCCTCAAGAAAAGGGTAATTTAGTTAAACTATTCTTCAATGACAAAGAAGGTAAGGAGCAAATACGCTATTACCAATTAGTTAATTCTATCTAAATGATAGAACAGAATTAGTAAAGTTTAGCACCACAAAAAAGTAAATAAAAATGAAACAATATAATGATTACAAAATGGCAAATAACAAAGCTCTCCGACGACGACGAGCTAAAAGCTCGGGATTTAGCCCTTGGACTTAATCTCAGTTTAGTGATGGGGCGTTTACTCATTCAGAGAGGAATACGCTACATCAACAAAGCAAAGCAGTACCTTAAACCAAACTTAAGGCAACTACAAGACCCTTTCCTAATGAAGGATATGGACAAGGCTGTCGATAGACTAAACCTTGCCATAGACCGAAAAGAAAAGATATTCATCTACGGCGATTACGATGTAGACGGCACAGCGTCTGTCGCTTTAGTTTATAATATTTTCAGAGATTACTTCTTACCAGAAGACTATCTATTCTATACAATCCCCGAGCGTAGCGATGATGGACACGGAGTGAGCATTCGTGCCGTTGATGAAGCTAAAGAAAAAGGTGCTAGTGTAATGATTGCTCTAGACTGTGGCACGAAAGCTCATCAAGAGATTGACTATGCCAAAAGCCTTGGGATTGACTTTATCGTCTGTGACCATCACCAAACGGACGAGGCTCTACCTAATGCTCTGGCAGTGCTTAACCCCAAAAGAGCCGACAACACTTATCCAAATACACACCTCAGTGGCTGTGGCGTTGGTTTCAAGCTGATGCAAGCTCTCGCCTACTCTAGACACATAGCCCTGCCTCATATCAAGCAATATCTGGAGCTTGTGGCAATAAGTACAATTGTCGATTTAGTGCCTATTATTGGTGAAAATCGAGTAATGGTTGCCCTAGGTCTAAGGCAACTGAACCAAAGACCAAGCTTAGGTTTGCGTTACTTAATCCAAAGTATTGGGCTTAATAATAGGCAGATTGACAGCTATGATATTATGTATAAAATTGGTCCTCGGCTCAATGCTGCAGGGCGAATGTATCAAGGACACGAGGCTGTGGCGTTGATGACGGCAATTGATCATCAAACAGCTTATCGCTGTACGGCAAAGCTTGAAGAGCTAAATAGCAAACGGCGACTACTTGATAAAAAGATTACAACACAAGCTATTGCTCAGGCCAATGACTTAGCTGAGATTGCAACCAGTAGAAGCCTAATCCTCTATCGCTCAGATTGGCATCAAGGTATTCTAGGGATTGTTGCCTCTCGTCTAAACGAACGCTATAATCGCCCAACGCTTATTATCTCTCGCAAGGGCGAGTATCTTGTTGGTTCAGCTCGCTCAATGCCAAATATCGACCTCTATGGGGCTTTCGAAGAGCTACAAGATATCTTAGATAGCTTTGGAGGACATCGACAAGCAGTAGGCTTTACCCTACAAGAGCGTCGTCTAGAAGAGTTTACCGAACGTATAACAGCTTACTTCGAGCGTTGTACCGAAGAAGAAGACTTCTGTAACGAGCTGGAGATTGATGCCGTGCTTGATATTAAAGAGGTTAACGATAATCTTCTGAAAGAGATTTCGATGCTTGCTCCTTTTGGACTCCAAAATAGAGAACCTGTCTTTGCCTCTTACAAGCTAAAAGATGCTGGCAAGACTGAAATGGTGGGCAAACAAAAACAGCACCTCAAGCTTCATCTAACTAATACAGAAGTAAATCAAACACCTATCCGAGGAATCGGCTTGGGATTAGGTCGCTTTGGAGAGCAAATCTCTGAGGATAGTGAGCTAAACATTTGCTATACAATAGCAGAGAACAACTACTTTACAAATAAATTTATTGAGCTACAGGTTAAGGATATCAACATTCTTGAGTAAGCAAAACGAATGCAAGACAATATTGATGAGCTAGAGAACCTCGACTTCTCGGAGGAGGACAGAGGCGAACAGAACGAAGAACTTCATCATTGGGAAGAGGATTATCTTAGTGAAGATACAACTGAAGAAATACAAACTCTAGATGAAGAAAGTACGTTCTCTATCAATGAAACGACTAGTCCCGAAGCTGTACTAAAGCATTATTGGGGCTATGAGCATTTTCGCCCCTTGCAAAGAGAAATCATAGGCTCTATCCTCAAGGGACAAGACACCCTCGCCCTTCTACCCACTGGAGGAGGTAAGAGTATCTGTTTCCAAGTACCAGCCTTGCTAAGCGAAGGGATAAGTATCGTTGTTACGCCTCTGATATCTCTGATGAAAGACCAAGTGGATAACCTACGCAAGCGTGGAATTAAGGCAATGGCTATACACTCGGGGATGAAGTCTAGACAGATTAATCAGGCAATTGACAATTGTATTTTCGGACGATATAAACTGCTTTATATTTCTCCTGAACGTCTTGGCACAAAAGCTTTTCAAGAGAACTTGCAGAAACTTAAAGTAGGAATGCTTGTCATTGATGAGTGTCACTGTATCTGCCAATGGGGATATGACTTTCGCCCGTCCTATCTGAATATCAAAGAGTTAAGAGAACTTCTGCCCAAAGTTCCTATTTTAGCTCTGACAGCAACGGCAACACCTGACGTTGTTCTTGACATACAAGAACAACTTGCTTTCGGAGAAAATGCTCAAGTCTTCCAACAGAGTTTCTATCGAGCAAACCTCTCCTACTCTATCCGTCGAACTCCAGAAAAAGAGGCAATGATGCTACATATCTTAAATCGGGTAGCAGGTTCGGGGATTATTTATTGTCGCTCACGCAAGTTATGTGGAGAAATTGCTAAATTCCTCCGTAATAATGGGATTTCTGCCTCAGCTTTTCACGCTGGACTTAGTCATACAGAGCGAGAAATGAGGCAAAATCGTTGGATAAATGATGAAGTTCGTATAATGGTTGCCACCAATGCCTTTGGTATGGGAATAGACAAGCCAGATGTACGTATCGTGATACATCTTAGTTTGCCTTCTTCTCTTGAAGAGTACTTTCAAGAAGCAGGACGAGCAGGACGAGATGGAGAGCAGTCCTATGCAGTTCTGTTAAATAGCGACAAGGACGCCTCAACCCTCAAACGACGTTTTACAGACTCTTTCCCCAAAAAAGACTATATCCATAAAACATACAATGCACTCTGCGACTACCTATCTATTGGTCTAGGAGAAGGCTTTCAGAGAAGTTATGACTTTGAGATTGAACCATTTATTTGGCGTTTTCACTTACACCCAATACAGACTAGGCACGCCATCAATATAATGGAAACGGCATCGTGGCTTAGTTACAAGGAAGAGGACACTCGTTCACGACTAAAGTTTGTTTATACTAGAGAGGAACTTTATCAAGAACACGTAGGCTATGATGAACTATTAAGAGCAATTCTACGCATTTATTCAGGACTTTTTGCTGATTATGTCTTTATCCAAGAAGAAGTAATAGCCAATCTTCTGAATTACAGCCAAGAAGATATATATGCAATGCTTATAGACCTTGATAGACGAGGCGTACTGCATTATATCCCAAGAAAGAACATCCCTCGAATACTATTCCATATCAGAAGGGAGAATGTCAAACACCTTACCCTCCCCCCATCAGCCTATGAGGAGCGAAAAGAACGAATGCGTGAGCGTATCAACGCAGGTATCAATTACATACTAGAGCATAAGGTCTGTCGTTCTCAGTTGCTTTTGGCGTATTTCGGGGAAAAGTCTGACAAAAAATGTGGAATGTGCGATGTTTGTTTACGCCGTAAAGAATTAGGACTTCAACAATATATTATCGACGAAACGGAAGAAGTAATCCTCAAGCTCATTGATCTTGACGCAAGAGAAGAGGAACAGATTTTGAAAGTAGAGGCTATTTGTGAGCAACTGCCCTATGCTCCGACAGACATAATCGAAGCAATTCGTTACCTTGCTAACGAGAGAAGACTCTACCAACTCAGTGGCAATCTCATACTTCCAAACTTCTAAATACTGCTTATTTCCTTTGACTTTTTGGAGAGAAAAAAGAGGAAATAGCTAAAAAGTGATAGATTTTTCGTTTCTTTGTATATTGATTGACAAGAATAGATTAGGTGAATTTAGTCATAGACCAAGGAAATACTATTTGTAAAGTTGCTGTCTATAAAGATGGTATCTTGCAAGTATTAGTAGAAGAGCGAAAGCTCACAATAGAAATTTTGGAGCGTTTGCTAGGGACATACCCCTCAGTAAACGCCGCCATCTATAGCAGTGTTGCACTTAGAGATGAGGAAATTCTCTCGTTCCTTCGTAAACATCTAGGAACAGTGCTTGAGCTGACGAATAAGACAGCAGTGCCTCTAAAAATAGATTATGATCGCACTGCTCTAGGAGGCGATCGTCTAGCAGCTGTCGTAGCTGCTATAGAGTATGCAGGCAATGAGGCTGAAATTCTAGTCTTGGATATTGGCACTGCTCTAACGATAGAACGTATTAGTAAGGGAGTTTTCTTAGGAGGGAATATTTCTCCAGGGGTTACGACACGACTCAAAGCTCTAAAAAATTGCACAGCTCGCCTACCATTTGTTGATGGAGTAAAAGAAGTTCGAGGCTTTGGACTAGAAACTTACTCGGCAATAGAACGGGGTGTTCTGCAAGGGGTGCTATACGAAATTGAGGGATATATCCGTTTTATAAGAAAGAATTATCCTCAAGCATCAGTCTTCTTTACTGGAGGATATGCTCCATTTCTATCTACTTTCATAGAGGAAAAGGTAGAGCTGAAGAGTGATATGGTGCTTTATGGGTTGAATAGTATATTAGCGTACAATAATAATGTTAAGTAAAAGACTTGTAAATAATACATTTTTAGCCTTTGTGCTATTAATTGGATTTGGACTAACTGCGACATCTTTGCTTGCTCAGAGAGCAGACAATCGTTCGCCTTATAGCCGTTTTGGTTATGGGACTCTACGTAAATCCTTGACTGCAGGAACTCGTGCAATGGGAGGAGCTAGTACGGCTATCCGTGACCATTATATTACGAACCCAGCAAACCCAGCCTCTTATTCGGCTGTAGACTCTATGACATTCATTATGGATTTTGGAGTTTCGGGGCAATACTCTCGCTTCTCAGAAGGCGATAAGACGGATAGTCGCTGGTTGGGGAACTTAGATTATTTCACTATTTTGTTCCCTCTAGGGAAGAAGATGGGTATGAGCCTTGGGATAATGCCTTGGGCAACGACAGGTTATCGTTTTGGTTCTCAGCAAACAATGGCTGGGGACAAAGTCCTAGACAAGAAAACTTTCGAAGACCAATTTCTGCGTACTTACTCTGGTAAGGGAAGCTATCAGAAGCTATATGTTGGTATTTCGTCTGCTCATATCAAAGGGCTTGCTTTGGGACTGAATGGCTCTTTCCTTTTTGGTAAAACGACACTGGAAAGAACGGTAAACTATCCTAATGGCACAGCTCTGAAGCTAGAGAGCAGTGAGAGCCTATCACTCCGAGGAGCTAGTTTTGATTTCGGGCTTCAGTACGAACTTACTTTGGATAGTCTAGGCAAAAGAAGTTTGGTTTTCGGAGCTGTCTTTACGCCGGAAGTAAAGTTAGATCCCGAACATCAACGTATTGATTTCTCAAAAGAAGGTGAGAAGAAAACAAATCTAGACAACCACTACAATCTACCCCTTAGTGCAAGTGTTGGACTTTCTTTTCAAGAGCAAGATAAATTTATGCTAGCGACAGACTTAAACTTCACAAAATGGGAAGGAACAAACTTTGATAATCTAAGAGCTAAGTTCGACAATCGCCTCGTTTGGTCACTTGGAGCTTCTTGGACGCCGAATAGTAGAGCTAGAAGTTTCTTCAAGCGTTCTCGCTACTCGATGGGGCTTAACCTAGCAAACTCTTATCTAAAGTATCCAACAATGGGAGATAATGCTAAGGAAACTTTCTCAGGTTATTATGAGCTAGGAGCAAATATCGGTACGGCAATGCCAATGGTTGACCGACGCTCTACAATAAACTTCGGCTTTGAGTATAAGTACTTAAGACCTAAGAATAGTGGAATGGTTAGTGAGCATTACTTTGGCTTGAACCTTGGTATCACCTTTAATGAAGGTTGGTTCAGAAAGGCTCGTGTAAACTAATCAAAGAAATAAACAGAATAAAAAACATTAAAATATAAGGATAAAGAAATGAAAATGAAGAAAGCTTTTTTATCACTACTTATTGCCTTTGTAGGAACATCTGCAATGGCTCAAACGGGAGTAGCATCAGGAACTGCATACGGACACGGACAAGACAGTATTCATTGCCGTCAAAACCTAAGTCTATTCAGTGGTTTCTCTAAAACAAAGAATTATAAAGACGCTTACGAGCCTTGGACTAAGGCTATTAAAGAATGTCCTGCGTCAAGTAAGAACATTTATATTTACGGAGCAAAAATACTACGTTGGAAGATTAGTCAAGAGCAAGATTTAGCTAAGCGTAAAGCTCTGCTTGACGAACTAATGACAATGTACGATATGCGTATTAAGTACTTTGGCAATAGTCGTAAGTACGGGCCAGATTATATTATGGGAAAGAAAGCTGCAGATTATGTAGCTCTAGGAGGAGATAATATTGACTATAAGCAGTTATATGCTTGGGCAAAACCTATCGTTGATGAAGCAGGCAAAGGGGCAAATCCAGAACTTCTCTACTATTTCGTTGCAGCATCAAAGAACGTAGCTGTTAAGGATACATCAAAAAGAGAAACTTATATCAATGATTATCTTAAGGCGGCCGAGGCTCTTGATGCTCAGCTAGAAGTTTCTCAAGGGAATGAAAAAGCAATTAAGAGAATTGAGGCGTACAAATCGCCTCTTGATCAGGAGTTTGCTTCTAGTGGTGTAGCAAGCTGTGATATGCTTCAGAAGATTTACACAGTGGAGAAGATTGAGAAGAACAAGGAAAACAAGAATTTCCTTGCTCAGACTTGTAATCTCTTCCAGAATGCTGGTTGTGATGCTCCAGCTTACTTTACTGCAAGCCGTTATCTTTTTGACATTGAGCCATCAGCTCGTGCTGCAATGGGCTTAGCAGGTAAGGCAATTCAAGACCACAAATATTCAGAAGCTAAGGATTACCTTAATAAAGCTGTTGAACTAACAGACAAGGTTAAGGAAAAGATTATGTGCTATGAGCTACTAGCTACACTTTCGACTAAGCAAGGTAGTGCCTCTTCTGCTCGTGCATATTGTAATAAAGCTTTGGAACTTAATCCAAAGAGTGGTAGCAGTCTTGTAACGCTTGCAACACTTCTAGCAGGGCAAGCTGACAATATCTTCCCTGGCGATAAGGTAAAGCAAAAAGCTGTTTACTTCTTAGTTATTGACAAGCTTCGTCACGCTGCAGCCGTAGACCCAAGTGTTAGCTCTAGAGCTTACAAGCTAATTGGTCAATATAAGGCTTATTTACCTTCGGCAGCAGACATATTTATGCACCCAGACTTGAAGCAAGGTGCTAGTTTCACTGTTCCAGGTTATGGTTCGACAACGATTAAATAACTTATTTAGTTAAAGCATAAATCAGAAGCTCCATAGTAGGTTGCCCTAGAAGTTAGGACTACTTACTGTGGAGCTTTTATTATTTTCATTGGATAATGTTGAAGAATAAACTACGTAATCTTGGGCTAAAACAAATCATAAAGTCAGGAATAATCGTATTATTTTCGTTATTGCTTGTTTTAGTATTAGTTGATAGCTGTGGGGGCAAAGATGTTTCTCTTGAAAATCTAAATCTTCATTTAGATTCAGTCTATACTATGCGTACGCTCAAAGTTGATATGTTAGTTTCTGATTCGGGCATTGTTCGCTACCGTTTGATTAGTCCTGAGTGGCTAGTCTATGACAACCAACACCGAAAACAATGGGTCTTCCCTGAGGGTATTCGTCTAGAAACTTATGATAGCATTACGACGGGACAGACACTTGTCGAAGCAGATTCAGCCGTTCAGCATCTAGACACTGAGGTTTGGGAACTGATTGGCAATGTAAAGATGGTTGGCTTAAAAGGAGAATTGCTCTGCACACCACATTTATTTTGGGATAGACTGAGGCATAAACTTTACTCCAATGATACAACTTATTTTCAACGACAAGGTAGTAGTGGGCTACACTCCAAGAGTTTTGACGCCAAAGACGACCTAAGTGTCTATAATATCTATGAAAATAAGGGAGATGTTATCGTTAAGGAAAACGAACCATCAAGAAAACCAAAACAACTCTATGGAGTTACGCACCTTGATAGTGTAAAGCAAGAAACCGACACACTACAAGTAATAGAGCAAAGGAAATAACTAAACAATGATTTACTTATATATACTGATTGCACTAATTTTTTCGGCCTTCTTCTCGGGGACGGAGATTGCTTTTTTATCTTCGGATAAACTTCGTTTGGAGATTGACCGAAGCAAGGGGGGCATTCGAGCGAAAATCTTGGGAATTTTCTACAATAGTCCAGACCGATTTATTACAACAATGTTGCTAGGAAATAATGTAGCCTTAGTCATCTATGGTCTACTTATTGCAGAAGTCTTAAATCCTTATCTAGAACAATTGCATAGTGATGTACTAGTCCTCTTCTTGCAATCTCTTATTGGCACAATCTTCATCCTCTTTATGGGTGAGTTTATTCCTAAAACGATTTTTAAGAGCAACTCGAATGATGCTCTAGAAATCTTGAGTCTACCTCTACTACTAGTTTATCTTCTGCTTTATCCTTTCGTCTATGTCATTAGTCTGATGACAAAGTTCGTCCTTCTTCTTTTTGGTCAGCGAGATGTTGCTCCAATATCAATGAGTCTTTCGACCCTTGACCTTGAGCATTACCTAGAGTCTAATCAGTCGGAAGCTTCTGATAATGAAGTTGAAACAGAGGTTAAAATCATTCAGAAAGCTATTACGTTCCCTACGCTCCAAGTGCGAGATTGTCTAATCCCTCGTAATGAAATCATTGCTGTAGACTATAATACAGAGAAGCATAAACTTGAAGCCCTTTTCATCGAAACGGGTTTCTCTAAAATTATCGTTTATAGAGAAAACATTGATGATGTCGTTGGGTACATCCATTCAAGCGAGATGTTCAAAGGAGATGATTGGCAGAAGCACATCGTGCCTGCTGTCTTTGTCCCAGGGAGTATGTTCGCTAGCAAGCTGATGACCCAGCTAATGCAAAAAAAGAAAAGCATCGCCGTGGTCATTGATGAGCTGGGAGGGACGGCTGGCTTGGCAACCCTTGAGGATATTGTAGAAGAAATCTTTGGTAATATTGAGGACGAACACGACAAGCAAGAACTAACAAGTGAGCAAATAGACGAAACAAGCTACTTATTTAGTGGTCGTCTGGAGATTGATGATGTAAATGAGGAATATAAGCTCAACCTTCCAGAGGACGAAGACTTTATGACAATTGCTGGATATATCCTTAACAGTCATCAAAGTATCCCTGAGCAAGGTGAAAAAATTCGCATTGACAACTTCGAATTTGAGATTGTTTCTTCTACGGCAACAAAGATTGTTTTAGTTAAGCTCCGTCTTCTTCCCGAAGAATAAACTAAGCTTACAGTACAGAAATACCGATTAGGCTATGTGCTTTCCACTGCCTAATCGGTATTTTTTGCTATTATTCTAGAGTTCTACTTAGTAAACTCTGCCGTCATCAGGGATAGGGGCTTCAACGACTAAACTCTTTTCTCTTGGTCTAAGTTCATAAGTTGGGTTTTCTCCGTCTTCATCAAAGATAGGCGTCTTAGTCTTGAGCAGTAAAACATCTCGCTCGGGGTCATATGCAAGTGAAATTAAATCCCTAACGTGTAGATTATTGTAGTTTTTCTCGAAGAAGAATATTTCCTCTTCTTTAGGGATAAATCTAAACTTAGAGCTTTTCTTATCAAAAATCACTCCTCTACCAATTCCTGAATGTCTACCACAACCAACCGTAATAAGTTGTATCCCCTCCTGATAGTATTTTAGCTTTTCATTATTACCATTACGAAGAAACTCTATCCACATTCTTTCCTTTTCAAAAACAATATCCTTTCTTAAGTAAACCTCAAGAAAGCGATAATTCCTCCATTCAAAACATGCTTCTCTTTTTAGAGATGAAACTTTCACTTCGTAGCGATAGACGGTATTCCAAAGCCTCTTCTCTGTTCGCTTAGTATATGCTGTTTTCTCTCTAATTATCTTAGAAGTCTGATCCGTTTCTTTACTTGAAGGGTCAGCTTGAGGCTTTTCCTTTTTAGTTTGAACTAGCTCTTGACCCTTTTTTCTTCCACCAAGAGGTTCATCATTCCCCTTGTTACAAGAAAAAAGGCTCAATCCAAATGATAAGCAAATGGAAAACCGAAATAGCTGTTTAATTTGTTTCTGTAACATAAGTCGAGGTTCTTTAATTATTTATATTCTGTTGCTCATCCCAATAGAGCACTTTTCTTTATTGAATTCTATGTTTTTTTTAATATGTTCGACCATCATTTGGAGGAGTAGCTTCAACGACTAAGCTCTTTTCTCTTGGTCTAAGTTCGTAAGTGGGGTTTTCTCCGTCTTCATCAAAGATAGGCGTTTTAGTTTTGAGGAGTAAAACATCTCGCTCGGGGTCATATGCAAGTGAAATTAAATCCCTAACGTGTAGATTATTGTAGTTTTTCTCGAAGAAAAATATTTCCTCTTCTTTAGGGATAAATCTAAACTTAGAGCTTTTCTTATCAAAAATCACTCCTCTACCAATTCCAGAATGTCTACCACAACCAACCGTAATAAGTTGTATCCCCTTCTGATAGTATTTTAGCTTTTCATTATTGCCATTACGAAGAAACTCTATCCACGTTCTTTCCTTCTCAAAAACAATATCCTTTCTTAAGTAAACCTCAAGAAAGCGATAATTCCTCCATTCAAAACATGCTTCTCTTTTTAGAGATGAAACTTTTACTTCGTAGCGATAGAAGCTATTCCAAAACTTCTTCTCTGTTCGCTTAGTATATGCTGTTTTCTCTCTAATTATCTTAGAAGTCTGCTCCGTTTCTTTACTTGAAGGGTCAGCTTGAGGCTTTTCCTTTTTAGGATTAATAATCTCCGTTCCTTTCTTTTTTAAACTTAGGTCATCTTCAGTATTTTTACAACTTGCAGAAAATAAGCACATTGAAATAATCAAACCTAAATAACTTATTGCTCTTTTCATCGTCTTATATCTTTAATAATTTGGAAATTATACTTATATTTATAATAAACCTTGAGTTTCTCATCTGCAAAGTCTTTTGGTTCTAATTTAGCAGTTGAGAATATCTTACTAAGAAAATATCCATCATTTACCCCTCCCCATCCAAAATTACAATGTAGATAAACTTTTGTGGTAACATCTGTAATAGGACCAGATACTATTCCTCCTTTCGGAGAAGTAAACTTTATCTGTCTAGTTCTCTTTTGTTCTTCTATCTTAAAACCATCAATAACCCAAGCATGTCTTCCTTTTTCAGTTGAGCCTGCCATATATAAGACCTGTTTATTACGAAGGTCTTCTAGAATGGAATCTAAATTATACTCAGATAAATCACTACACTTATAACCATAAGCTCTCAGAGTTCTAGGAACATTGTTATCTAGAGCTCCACTCGCTTTAACCCCATACTTAACATCTAATAAATTTGGTTGTCCCAATTCATAAAGGAATGTTGATACTGCATCTTGATAAATAGAATTATTATGTTGAGCTTTAAATATCATCTCCCAGTCAAGTTTAGGATACCTATAATGGCTCATAATTTGTCCTACAGCAATAGGGACACAGCCAACTTGACAAGGAAAACCATCTTGGTAAGGGATCTGTTTATTATATGGAAATCCTAAATGCCATTTTGTTCTAAGCATAGCAGGAACTTGCTCTACAACCTTCCATTCAAGAGAATCTGATAAAATGGGCATAGGATCAAAACGTAACTTGGGAGTTGTATCTCCTGTTTCTAAATACTTTGAACATTGCTCCATTGTACAATAGGTAGGTCTTTGATAACCTTCTGGTGGATTAGGGAGGCGACTTGTGTCAACAATTAATGACCCACATTTGGAACAATATATTTTGTTTTGACAAGAATAGTGAATCACTATTACCCTATTTAGTATGATTGGAGAAATGGGATTGTCAACTTCTTCTTCCTCCATATTACCTTGTTTAGTAATGGCAAACAAAGGCTCAGAATTCTTATTTTCAGACATAATAGCATACCCTTTATTATTCTCAAAATTAACAATCAAAAGTCCTGAGTTTTCTTTCTCCCCTACTGTTAACGCCCTAAATCCCTTTGATTTAGAAACCCTAATAACTTCTTTAACCTTAGGTACTTTAGCACTTCGGAGTTCGTTTCCGAAGAATTTTTTGTAAAACTTTTGAGCTTGCTCTACAGCTTCCCTATCACTTAGAAGAGATGATTTAGGAACTTGAACTAATTTATTGCTTGATTTAATAGCGTTTTCTAAAGGGATATTCGCTTTAGAACAAGAAAAAAGGCTCAATCCAAATAATAAGCAAATGGAGAACCGAAATAGCTGTTTAATTTGTTTCTGTAACATAAGTTGAGGTTCTTTAATTGTTTGTATTTCAGTTGCTAGCATAAATTTTCTAGCTATCAATAGCAAGTATATGAATAATTATAGATAAAAACAAAAGAGAAGGAGATTTATTTGTGAAAAGTTTTTAAGCGAGAGGCTTTCTATTATGGAGGAGAGCCTTACCTTATTCTGTTTATTTAGAATAACTTCCTTAAACCCTACTGATAATTATAGAGTTTATTTCGCAAAAAACTCTAGTTTGTTCCCGAAAAAACTGCAGTTTTTTCGGGAACAAACTGAGCAATGTGTCGTATACTGAAAAAAGTTGATAGTTGTTGAATTCTTAATTATAGCGAATACCAAACTGTCAGTTTTTTTCAGTACACGACTTCAGATTACGACTAATAACCGTTGTCATACGGCTAATCACCGCCATAATATCGGCTTTTCCGACAGTTGAACCATCTGCCAGTTCCTCGCAAAGTTCCTCAAAACGAACCTTCTGATCAAGCACCGTCTGAGCATAGTAATAAAACTTGCTTTTATTATCCTTAGTACGTAGTTTTTGACCTCTAATTTTATATTATAAAACCATAACTAAAAATGGTCTTTTAACAGGGTATTTGCTGAGTATATACTTAATTTTACGCCCTATTATAAAGAGTCGGATTTGCACCTACGAGCCGTCCTTTTGCGGCTCTTTTTCGCTTCCCAATTCTTTGGGAAAGCTTAATTAATAAATGAAAAATATCTAAGATAATGAAATTCCTCCCTTGGCGGGAGGTGGCTTGCTTCGGTCATTGAGCCTGTCGAAACTTCCATAACTTTACCCCCTCCGTCAGTTCGCTCCGTTTCGACACGCTCAACGACCGCTCACTGCCACCTCCCGCCAAGGGAGGAATGACTTTGCTCTTATTTAGTATTAGAAAAAGAGTTTGCCCTCCGCCCAAGAGGCAAAGGGCAAACTTTTCTTTATTAGTTTCTCGTTAAAGAGTATTTAACATTCTTCAATAAGAAACCATTATTAGCGACCCAGCTGCGGAGCGTAGCAGTCCAACGGTAGCCGTAAGCTCCCGAGTAGGACAAAGACGTAGATGAAGCAGGGTTACCGCCTTGGTTATACTTCAGCCAAATATAACCGTAAGCAGGGAAGACACGTTCTACGCTGTTATTCTGATCGAAGAAAGATTCTTTAGCAATGTCGTT
>PDWI01005596.1_pt1 | contig 16117 bp, 10 predicted proteins | sample 1430891 | NCBI WGS metagenome assembly PDWI01 (sample SAMN01162508, study PRJNA174530) | Oral metagenome, whole genome shotgun sequencing project. | biome: Marine environment; feature: Marine mammal; material: Swab sample of the gingival sulcus; isolation source: swab sample of gingival sulcus...
TGTTTGCTGTTAAGCCTAACAAACTAAAAAATACTAAGCAATTAAAAGAACTGCTATGTTTTGGGACTATTGCGGCTTGATTTTTTAACGAACTATTGAGATTTATACAGAATGTTATTTATCTTATCCAAACATTCAAAAATGTATTTTCGACTAAAACGGAAGTTTATCCGACATTTTCCACCCTTTGTTTAATCTGTTTGTGTTTTATAAGTGGTTAAATAGCAGAATGTTATTGTTATTTAGGGGTTACTACCTTTATCTCTGGACACCCTCAAAAGATGTGATTTTTTTGTCGAATGATATTTTTTCTGTGTATTTACAAATTCTATAATTTGTGACGATTTTACATACCGTCTTTATAATCAATCAATAATAAAATCAGCAAATCTCTTTTTAGGGGGGATATAGGGTTTATATCATAAATTCTGAATATTAATTGATTATGATGTTGCCTAGAAAAGTGTAGCTAAGAATTTTTATGGAATAAAACTCTACTATGCTGTTACCACATAGGGGAGGAGATGTTTTTCTTTATTTTTATAATTTTAGGTTCAACACTTCTTTGTTAATTTTTAAAGTTATAGTGCTGATTATCAGTGGGTTATAAAAATCTTTCGGATAGATAAGGGGGTGATTATCAATTTGTTACGAAAAAAAATGCCGAACTATTGAGGATTAAAAATATAAAAAAAAGCCGCCAAATAAATGACAGCTTTTCCGTAAATAAAAATTATGAAAAAAAATGTTATGAAATTCTCATTTTGAAAAACGAACGATAAACAAAATACAATCCAACGAGCAAGAAAACTACGCCCAAATAAGGGGCCATTTCTCTAAATTTTTCGGCTATCGAGATTTCCATCGCAAGCAGTCCGAAAAGTGTTGTAAATTTGATTATCGGGTTTAGCGATACCGACGAAGTATCTTTGAACGGGTCGCCAACCGTATCGCCAACAACGGTTGCATCGTGTAGCGGAGTTCCTTTTTGTTGCATGTCCACTTCCACTACTTTTTTGGCGTTATCCCAAGCTCCTCCGGCGTTTGCCATAAATACCGCCTGAAATAATCCGAAAAACGCAATAGAAATAAGATAGCTAACGAACAGTGAAACAGGCGCATTTGTTCCGGCAGGTGCCGACAAAAATGCAAATGCAAGCGCAAAAGAAAAAATTGCAATGAATATATTTATCATACCTTTTTGAGCATACTGCGTACAAATACGAACAACTTTGTTTGAACTTTCGGCAGAGGCTTTTTTCGGAGCGTTGGGGTCGAGTTTTATGTTTGCTTTGATAAACTCAACAGCTTTGTAAGCTCCGGTTGTAACAGCCTGTATAGAAGCTCCCGAAAACCAGTAAATAACAGCTCCGCCCAATAAAAAACCTAAAATTGTAAACGGATTTAACAGGTTCAAAATATTAGCCGGATCAACTCCCAATTCGCCTTTTATCAAAAGTATCAGCGAAAAAATCATTGTTGTTGCTCCCACAACGGCTGTTCCAATCAGCACTGGTTTGGCGGTTGCCTTAAAAGTATTGCCTGCCCCGTCGTTGCTTTCGAGATAAAATTTAGCTTTTTCAAAATCGGGTTTAAAACCAAAATCTTTTTCGATTTCCGCTTCGATTCCTTCGGTTTCTTCGATTAACGACAACTCATAAATCGACTGCGCATTGTCAGTTACCGGTCCGTAGCTGTCCACAGCGATAGTAACCGGTCCCATGCCCAACATTCCGAAGGCTACAAGTCCGAACGCAAAAATAGCTTCGTATCCCATATAAATATCAAGTCCGATGCTTGCGCGATAAGCAATAAACATCAATCCGAAAAATACAATGCCAATCCAAAAAGCACTAAAATTACCCGATACCAAACCGGACAAAATATTCAACGATGCGCCGCCTTCTTTGGACGATTGTACTACTTCGTTTACGTGTTTTGATTTTGGGCTGGTAAACACTTTTATAAATTCCGGAATAACCGCAGCTGCAAGTGTTCCAACACTGAAAATTATTGAAAGTTTTAGCCATAAATCGTTTGCGTATTCGCCTAATAACCATTTGCTTACGACAAAACTTAGTCCGATTGACAAAATTGAACTAATCCAAACCAACCAAGTAAGAGGTTTTTCAAAATCCAAATCGTCTTTTTTAGAATATTTTATATTGTTAATCACATTATTAATATAGAAAGCCGCAATCGAACTTGCAACCATCATAATACGCATAATGAAAATCCAAATCAACAAATCAATTTGTACTTGTACGTCGAAAACCGCCAAAATAATAAAACTGATAAGCGCCACACCTGTAACACCATAAGTCTCAAACCCGTCAGCCGATGGTCCAACGCTGTCGCCGGCATTGTCGCCGGTGCAGTCTGCAATCACACCCGGATTTCGGGGGTCGTCTTCGCCGATTTTGAACACAACTTTCATCAAATCCGAAGCAATATCTGCAATTTTCGTAAAAATACCACCGGCAATTCGCAAGGCACTTGCCCCGAGCGATTCGCCAACGGCAAAACCGATAAAACTGTAACCGGCATACTCACCCGGCACAAAAAGCAAAATGGCAAGCATCATTGTCAGTTCGATGCTAACCAACATAACGCCAATACTCATGCCGGCTTCGAGCGGGATATTTAGCAGTCGCAAAGGTTGGCGACGCAACGACGCAAACGCCATTCTGCTGTTTGCCAGCGTATTTATTCTGATGCCAAACCACGCAACGGCGTAAGACCCCAAAATTCCGATAACTGTCCAGCCGATAATCATAGCCACACCCGCAAAAGGTACTTCTTTTAGGTATCCGAAATAAAACGCAATTACGGCTGTTATTATAAGAAATAACGCAATTAAAAAACGGCCTTGTTGCAACAAATAAGTTTTACAAGTTCCGTATATAACCTTGCCAACTTCGAGCATCGAAGCATGAGCTTTATTCTTTTTCACTCTGGCGTATTGCCAAAATCCAAAACCAATTCCAAGAAAAGTAAAGATAAATCCCCAAATAAGAAATGTACTTTCTTTTATTGCATCGGGAATTATCAAATCCGCCTCCCCTGCAAAGATTACGTTCGGCAAAAACATAATCAACACAACCAAGATATATTTTAGTTTGTTCATAAAATAAAAAGTTTAAAATTATAGATGCAAATATATATTTTTTTAGCCTAAATCTGTGAGATTCACACAATTAAATGTTAATGTTTTTGAGTATTGTTTTTGAGTATTTTTTTTCGTATCTTTGAAAAAATTTTTTTTATTTCTTTAACCTGCCTCTCATATTGCTAATATTTAGTCAAATTGAAAGTTGAAAATTATGGTGTTGATGAGTTTCAATTTTTTTCTTAATTTAAGAACGGCGAAGCCATCACGACGGTAACTATGATGTTGATTGTTAGTGAGTTAAAATGAATTGATGAAGTGTGTAAGGTGTTGATTATCAGTTTGTTATTGAGAAAAATGCTGTGCTGTTGTGTTTTGTGTAATTGCTTGATTACAAGGTTGTTGTGTGGGTTGGGCGGTGAGGGGAGCGAGTTGTTGCTACAGACACATTAATATTAATATAACAAAAATAAATTTGCAATAACCAAATTGTTCTAACAAATCCGAACTATTTTGTCGCGTGGCTATCGGTATCGACGTCCTATTTTTTTAGTCTTCTAATTTTTTCGATTATGGTTAAAAAAACGTCTTGTAATTTTTAGTTTCAATTTTCAATTTTGGATATTGGAACATTAAAAAATATAAATTACATTTGTGCCCAAAATGATAAAATGGTTTTGAATTATATTTGGATTGGATTTTTTATAATTGCTTTTGTTATAGCATTTATAAGGCTGATTTTTTTTGGCGATGCTGATATTTTTCCGGCTATAATGAAAAGTGTTTTTGAAATGGCAGAAACCGGTTTTAACCTTTCGTTGGGTCTAACCGGTGTGTTGGCGTTGTGGCTGGGTTTTATGAAAATTGGCGAAAAAGCCGGAGTTATCAAGGCGTTTGCAAGGGTTCTAAATCCGTTATTTTCAAAACTATTTCCCGACATTCCCAAAGACCACCCCGCAATTGGGTCTATCGTGATGAACATTTCTGCAAATATGCTCGGTTTGGACAACGCTGCTACGCCAATGGGGCTAAAAGCAATGAAGGAAATGCAAGAATTGAACCCCACCAAAGACACTGCTTCTAACTCTCAAATATTATTTTTGGTGCTAAATACTTCGGGTTTGACACTAATTCCAATTAGCATAATGGTTTACAGGGCAAAAATGGGAGCTGCCGACCCGTCGGATATATTTATCCCGATTTTGTTGGCAACTTTTTTCTCTACAATCGTCGGACTGATAGTTGTTGCATTGTATCAAAAAATAAAATTATACGATAAAATTATACTTTTATATTTGGGCGGATTGACTGCTATTATTGCTTCTATAATCTTGATTTTTAGTAATTTAGACAAAGAGCAAACACAGGTGGTTTCGCAGGTGGCTTCAAATTTAATTTTGTTTATTATAATAATTTCGTTTATAATAGCGGGACTTTTTAAAAGAATAAATGTTTACGAAGCCTTTGTCGAAGGAGCAAAAGAAGGATTTAAAATAGCTATAAAAATAATACCTTTTTTAATTGCTATTTTGGTGTCGATAGGAGCATTCAGAACGTCCGGCGCTATGGATTACCTGATTTCGGGTATTAGAAAATTATTATTATTAATTAATGTGAATGCCGATTTTGTGGAAGCGTTGCCAACGGCTTTTATGAAACCATTGAGCGGAAGTGGTGCCAGAGGAATGATGGTTGATGCGATGAATACTTACGGAGCTGATTCGTTTGTTGGCAGGGTGGCTTCTACCATTCAGGGTTCTACCGACACAACTTTTTATATTCTTGCCGTATATTTTGGTTCGGTCGGAATTAAAAACACCAGATACGCAGTTACTGCCGGATTGCTTGCCGATTTGGCGGGTATTATAGCTGCTGTTTTTGTAGCATATTTATTTTTTTATTAAATAAAAAATTATAAATTTTAAAAATACAATAAAATGAAATTTGATTCAAAACTTATTCATGCGGGCGAAATGCACGAAGAAACCGGAAGTGCAACAGTGCCTATTTATCAAACATCTACGTTCAAATTTAAAAATGCCGACCACGGAGCAGCTTTGTTTTCGGGCAAAGAAAAAGGCTACATCTACACACGTATTGCCAATCCGACAATCAGAGCCTTAGAGCAAAATATAGCTTCGTTGGAAAATGGTTTTGACGGAATAGCTGTTAGTTCGGGAATGGCTGCGGTTACAAATGTTTATATGACATTTTTGGGTGCCGGTGCGCACGTGGTTTGCGGTGCGTCTGTTTACGGACCATCAAGAAGTGTGTTGGAACAAGATTTGGTAAAATTTGGTGTAGAATCGTCTTTTGTCTCTGTTTCGGATTTGAAAGCCGTCGAAGAGGCTATTCAGCCAAACACAAAACTTATTTGCTTGGAAACTCCTGCAAATCCAACTATGGAAGTGGCTGATATTAAAGCAATTGTCGAAATGGCGAAAAAACGCAATATCGTTGTTGCTGTCGATAATACTTTTGCAACTCCTTATTTGCAAAATCCGTTAGACCTTGGCGCTGACGTTGTTTATCATTCTATTACAAAATTCATTAACGGACACGCAGACGTTGTGGGTGGCGTTATTGTGGCAAAAGAGGAAGAAATTTATAAGCAAATTCGTCACACAATGGTTTATATGGGGAACAATATGGATCCTCATCAGGCTTATTTGGTGTTGAGAGGCGTTAAAACATTGTCGCTCAGAGTAGAACGTTGTCAAGAAAATGCTATGAAAGTGGCTAAATTCTTGGAAAATCACCCAAAAGTGGCTTGGATAAAATATCCGGGACTAAAATCTCACCCACAGTACGATTTGATACAAAAACAAATGCGTGGTAGTGGTTCTATGATTAGTTTTGGCCTGAAAGGTGGTCTCGAAGCCGGAAAAATTTTAATGGATAATGTTAAAATGATAATTTTGGCAGTTTCTTTGGGTGGTGTCGAAAGTTTGATTCAACACCCTGCATCTATGACGCACGCATCTGTTTCTGCCGAAGGTAAATTGAAAGCCGGTATTACCGACGAACTTGTACGCTTTTCTTGTGGTATCGAAGATGTTGATGACATAATCGGCGACCTTGAACAAGCACTCGACAAATGCTAATTGTTCTAATGCCTTAAATCCGAAGGACTATCTATTGCAAGGTTTAACTGCCTGCGGATTTAAAATGATAAAAAAACTCACAGATTTTTTATTTGTGAGTTTTTTTTGTAATGAATTGGGAAAAACGTAGGGGCGACCACGCGGGGGCGCCCCTACATTGTTTGCGAGAAAAATCAAAATCATCTAAAAAATATAGACCTAAATTTTCAAATTCTTAAATCAATAGTTTTGTGTTTGTATAATAATTTGATAGTCAGTGGCTTATGTGTTTGTGCGGTTTCGTTGTAACTCTATGATAATTAGTGTTATAATTACTGTCGTGAGGGCTTCGCCGTTCTCAATTCTCAATTCTCAATTTTCAATTCTCAATTTTCAATTCTCAACTCTCAACTCTCAACTCTCAATTCTCAATTCTCAACTCTCAATTCTCAACTCTCAATTCTTAATTCTCGATTTGCCGAAGTGTTGTAAATATTATTTCCGTTGAAAAGAAGAAAATTGTATTGCCAATTATAAAAATAAAATTGTAAATTTGCAGAAAATAACGAAAGCAAAAATTCTCTTGATTTTTTTTACAGGAAAATGATTATTTGAAAACTAAAAGCCGAAGCTAAAAATCAATGAATAAAATTATAAACAAAATGCTGTTTTAATGTTTAATTGTTTTAATGTAATGTTTTGATTATTAGTTGTTTATATGGGGTTTAGCTTTGTAAAACGAAAAAAATATATAAAATGGACAAAAACGGAAAAATATATATTGCCGGAATGGGAGGTTTGGTCGGAAGTGCTATTCGGAGGAACTTGGAAAGCAAAGGTTATACAAATTTTGTATCTACACCATCGTCGGAGTATGATCTTAGAAATCAGGAGGTTGTGGCTCGTTTTTTTGAGGAACACAAACCGGATTATGTTTTCCTTGCCGCCGCAAAAGTTGGCGGAATTGTTGCCAACAACAAGTACAGAGCCGAATTTATTTACGACAATTTGATGATACAAACAAATATTATTCATCAGGCATATTTGCACGGAGCGAAAAAACTGCTGTTTTTGGGTAGTTCGTGCATTTATCCCAAATTTGCGCCTCAGCCGATGAAAGAAGAGCATCTTTTGACCGGTGCGTTGGAATATACAAACGAACCTTATGCTATTGCAAAAATTGCCGGTTTGAAAACTATTGAGAGTTACAATTTGCAATTTGGTACCAATTATCTTGCGGTTATGCCAACAAATTTATACGGACAAAATGATAATTTCGATTTGGAAAAATCACACGTTTTGCCGGCTATTATTCGCAAAACTCATCTTGCTAAGTGCTTGATGGATAGTGATTTTGATGCTATTCGCAAAGATTTGGACAAAAATCCTGTTGAGGGCGTAAATGGGGCTGCCGAACAGACCGAAATTTTGGAGATTTTGGCAAAATACGGCATCAAAAAACAACCCGAAGTAACCGTTGAATTGTGGGGTTCGGGTAGTCCGAAAAGAGAATTTCTAAATTCTGATGATTTGGCTGATGCGTGTGTATTTTTGATGGAAAATGTTGATTTTAAAGATGTGTTGAAAAACGAATTTGGAGTTGAAAAAATAGAATTTCCATTGCTCGGACACGAAGTTCGCAACACCCACATAAACATAGGTGTCGGCGAGGATTTGTCGATTAAGGAGCTGGCTTATATGGTCAAAGAAATTGTTGGGTACAACGGAAAAATATTTTGGAATACCCAAAAACCGGACGGAACACCGCAAAAATTATTAGATGTCAGCAAGTTGAATAATTACGGTTGGACTGCCAAAACTCCGCTAAAAGACGGAATTACAGCAATGTATAAAAAATATTTGCAATAATGATGTGGGTTTTATGTAATGGTTTGATAATTAGGTTTTTAAGTGGTTGGGCGTTTGTGGGATAATTTCTTGATAATCGGGTTTTTAATTCTCCATTAACCGTTAATCATTTTCCATTCATTACAAAAGTAGTTAAGTTGCTATTTTTATTAGTTTTTTTATAAAATAGTAAAGTATTGCAAATTAAATGTTTGTTGATTTTTTTGTTTTTTTTTGAAAAAAACGCTTTAATTTGTTCGATTTTTGTAATAGGGTAGTAAAGTCTCATTTTTTTGTTAAAAATAAAAGTTTTAAATGGGTTCAAATTAAAAATAAAATGTACATCAAAAAAATTATAATAATTGTTTTATCTCTACTAACGTTTAACGTTTTGGTTGCTCAATCGCCACAGATTGATAGCTTACGAAATCTAATAAATACAACTTCTGACGATACTGTAAAAATAAATTCGCTTAATAATTTGGCGAAAAAATTGCTTCGGCAAAATATGGATAACTCGCTGGATACCATAAATTTATCAATAACGCTTGCAACAGATGCTGAGTTTTACAAAGGATTGGGCGAAGCATACAAAATAAAATCTGTTTTGTTTTATATGGCGGGGCAGTTGGATACGGGGATATTTTATTTGGAAAAAAGTTTGCAAATTTATGAAGAAAACAGTTTTGATGTAGAGGCTGCCAAATGCTACAACAATTTAGGCTTATTTTACAAGAAAAAAGGCGATTACAAACTTGCTATTAAAAATTTTATGTTGGGACGCGACTTGCTAAAAAATATTGGCGAGCGAAATTATTATTTTGATTTAACAAATAATTTGTCGAACAGCTATCGGAATGTTGGAAATTATCACGAAGCTCTTAACATAAATTACGAGGCTTTACATTTTTTGACCGAAAAAGAAGTTGCGGATTCGGTACGATTGGCAAATATTTATAAATCTATAGCAAATATTTACAACGACCAAAAAAAATGGCAAGCTGCCGACAGCAATTATCTCGAAGCTTTGCTTATTTATAAAAAAATGAATTTACGCAAAGATATTGGCGATATATATATAAATTTGGGTGTTGTGGCTTCGCGACAAGAAGATTATCCAAAAGCCAAAGAATACTACGAAGATGCCTTGCCGTACTACAAAAGTGATGAGAAAATATTGTTGGCACTCAATAACTTAGGTGAAGTTTGTGTTAAACAAAAAAATTACGATAGTGCATACTTTTATCTCGACAGCGCATTGATTTTGAGCAATAAACTTGGTGAAGTACGCACAAAAGGATTTATTTATTTGAGCTATGGCGATATTAACAATGCTAAAAAAGAATATGGCAAAGCAACTGAAAATTTAGAAAAAGCATTGGAATATGCAAATTCGATTGGTGATGTGGTTTTGATAAAAGAAATTAGTGCTTCGCTATATTTGGCTTACAAAAATGTTGGAAATTACAAAAAAGCGCTGGAACTGCACGAAGTTTTCAAAGCTATGAACGACAGTATTTTTAACAAAAACAACGAGCAAGACCTTACTGCGATTGCGATGTCTTATGAATTTAAAAAAGAAAAAGAAAAGGCTGAGTTTATTCATCAGGAAAAACTTAAAAAACAAAAAAACTTAATCTTTGGGGTGGGCTTTATTTCTGTAGTTTTACTCATATTTTCGATAGTAACGCTAAATAATATTCGAACCATAAAAAGAAAAAATAAAGCTCTGAATGATAAAAATGCCGAAATAATACAACAAAAAGAGGAAATTGAAAGACAAAAAGAACAAATAGAAGAACAGAGAGACAGCGCAGAAAAAGCCAAAGAGGAAATAAACCAGCAGAAAAAATCAATCGAAGCAAGTATTCGTTATGCTTATCGTATCCAAAGGGCTGTTATTCCGGCTATTGAGCCGTTGAAAAATAATTTTTCCGATTATTTGGTGTTTTTCAAACCTCGTGATATTGTGTCGGGAGACTTTTATTGGGTGGCTCAAAAAGGAAAAAATGTGATTATTGTGGCTTCGGATTGTACCGGACACGGCGTGCCCGGAGCGTTTATGAGTATGTTGGGGGTTTCGTTGCTAAATCAAATGCTTGTTGAGCATGATGCTTTGGAACCGGCTGAAATGCTGGGTTGGCTCCGAAAAAATGTTATTAAATCGCTTAAACAAAAAGACGGTTCTAACAACTCCAAAGATGGTATGGATATGGCAATGGTTGTGTATAATTCTGATAATAAAGTAGTTAAATATTCGGGCGCTTACAACTCCTTGTATCTGATTTTGGACAAATCGCCTGAATTTATTACCGAAAACAGTAGCTTACGTTCGCTAACTCTTGACGATTGCGACAGACAATTATACGAGGTACGCGCCAATCGAATGCCGATAGGGGTGTTTGTTAAAGACGATGTTCCTTTTACGCAAAACGTGGTTAGGCTCAAAAAAGGCGACAGATTTTATATATTTTCTGACGGCTATCCTGATTTATTTAGTCGCGAAAACGAGGTCAAATTTACAACTAAACGTTTCAAAAAATTGCTTTTGAGTTCGTCTCATTTGGCTATGGAAGAGCAATACAGCGTGATTGAGGAAAAATATAACGACTGGTGCAAGGGCGGTAAACAAATTGATGATATTGTTATTGTTGGGGCGGAAGTTTAACGTTTTATAGCAAACAGAGCTAATTTTGCAACACACATTAATATATATATAGGCTTTTTTTTGTAAATTAACCGCAAAGCGATTTAATTTATCGCCGTCTGCATTACACAAAGAAAAAAACTTGTGTTGCAAAAGTTCTAATGAGCTATTTCTTATTACGTTCGGATTTATTTTTTGAGAATGGAATGAGAAAAAAGTTCTCCAAAAAAATGCAAATTATTTTCTTATAAAAAAAAATTTCTTTTGTTGCTGTAATTGTCTGATAATTAGTGTATTATATGTGGTGCTATTCGTTGTTTAGGCAAAAACTTTGTAACAGAAATAAATTATTATTCTTGTCATAATTCTTTTTTTTGTAATTTTATAACATCAATACTTTGTTGGTTCTTTGTAATGTTTTGATATTCAATGTTTTATGATTTTTAATTCAACAAAGTGTTGTGAAATCAAAAAAACAAATATTTTGAAGAAAATTACAATTATAGTAGCAGTGCTTGCGCTTATTTCGATGAATTTGACAGCACAGCGAGAGGCAAACGTTTGGTATTTTGGTAGTTACGCCGGTATAAATTTCAATTCGGGCGAGCCTGAACCTCTAACGGACGGGCGGATAAATCGTTGGGAGGGAGTGGCAACATTTTGCGACAGCTTGGGCAATTTGCTATTTTATACCGACGGCGACAGCGTTTGGAATGCCGTTCATGCGCCAATGGAGGGCGGTTTTGGTTTGTTGGGCGATGCAAATTCTACCGAATCGGCTATTATTGTTCCGTATCCGACCAAAGATTCGTTGTATTTTATTTTTACGGTTGATGAAGAGGGGGGCGAAAATGGGTTGTGTTATTCGGTTGTTAATATTAAAAAAAATGACGGTTTGGGGGCGATTGTTCTCAAAAATCAGCAGTTGGCAACGCCGGTTTCTGAAAAATTGACTGCCGTAAAACACGGCAATAATCAAGATATTTGGGTTATTACGCACGGCTGGAAAACGGATTCGTTTTTTGTTTATCTGATAACGCCGGACGGCTTAAATACAACGCCTCAAATTTGTGAAATTGGTAAAAGACACGCTGATATTGGGGTACACGGAAACAATGCCGTTGGATATTTGCGGGTGTCGCCCGATGGTTCGCGATTGGCGTCGGCATTGCAGGTATCGCAGGTTTTTGAGGTGTTCGATTTTGACAATCAAACGGGCAGTATTTCTAATGCCATTGCCATTCCTTTGGGAGGCGGACCCTACGGAGTGGAGTTTTCGCCGAACTCTCAGAGGCTTTATATGACCAGTGGTTTTAAGTTGTTTCAGGCTGATATTTCGTTGCCCGATTCGGCGGGTATTTCAAATTCTGTAACGGAAATTGGGGTGTCGCTTACGAATAATTTTTTTGGGGCGGTGCAACTTGCAACTAACGGCAAAATTTATTTGGCGCACGACGATAATATGGCGCTGGGCGTGGTCAATAATCCGAACGGGTTGGGGGCTAATTGTGATTTTGAATTGTACGGCTTTGATTTGGCCGGCAGGCGTTGTCGAATGGGATTGCCGGATTTTATTCAGTCGTATTTTTTGCCGCCGGATTTCAAATATATGAACTCTTGCGTGGGCGATAATACGCAATTTTACTTGGATAATTATGCCGGAATAGACAATGTTTTGTGGAATTTTAACGACAGTCTTTCGGAAGATAATTTTAGTGATGAATTGACGCCAATTCATACTTTTTCGGCTGCCGGAACTTATTTTGTCGAACTTACAATTTGGAGCGGTGGCGCTGAGTATCACAAGGATAGAATAATTCAGATAAATTCTTTGCCGGAGGTTTCGCTCGGCAACGACACCACCGTTTGCAGTGGCGATTCGGTTTTTTTAGACGTTTATTCGCCACCGTGTTCGTATTTGTGGAATGACAATTCTACGGAGCCTTCTAAGTGGGTTGATACCGAAGGCGAATATATTGTTACCTTGACCAAGAAATTTACATTTTGCGAAAATTCGGACACGTTTTTTCTTGCTGTTTCGCCTCTGCCGGATTTTGATTTAGGAAACGACACGATATTTTGCGAAAATGATTCTCTGCAACTGTCTGTAAATTACCCGAATGCGGATTTTTTGTGGAATAATTCTGTTGCTGCCGATACTTTTTGCGTAATGCAAACCGGCGAATATGTTTTGCAATTGACCGATTCGTTGGGGTGCGTAAATTGGGATACCATAAGCGTACAACAGGTGGATTTGCCGTATTTTTCGCTCGGCGAAGATACGATTATTTGTCCTAATACTGAGATTGTTGTAAATCCTTCTCTTTTAGGTGATTATGTGTGGTCTGATTCTTCCGAAAATTCGTTTTTAAAGATAACAACCGATGGCGAATATTGGTTGCAATTGACCGATTCTAACGGTTGTTCGTTTGCGGATACAATGCTTGTGTTTCCCAAAGAGTTGCCTACCGTAAAATTGGATAATGATACAGTTTTGTGCGGTGGCGAATATCTTGTAATTGACTTACCCATAACGGATTATGAGTACTCGTGGTCTGACGGAACAACCGGTAATTATTTTGAAATTTCGGAAGCCGGTTCGTATATTTTGCAGGCTACAAACATCTGTGGGGCGGATTTTGACACAATCAGGGTGGAGTATGAATATTGTGGCGAAATTGACATACCAAATATTTTTACACCCGACGGCGACGGCATAAACGAAACGTTTTTTATAAAAGGGCTATCGTTTGAAAAATGGCAACTTTTGGTTTATAATCGTTGGGGAAATCTAATGTTCAAATCCGACGATTACGACGGGCTTTGGGACGGCAAAGGGCTTACCGATGCCACATATTATTATATTCTAACTAATCCGAAAACGAAGCAAGTTTTTTCCGGACATGTCAGAATTTATAGAAAAAGGTAAAAAATAAATGTAACAATATTGAGGTGTTAATATTTTTGTTAAATTTGTGCCTTGAAGAGATTACATTTGTTAGTTAAATTTATTATAAAAAAAAGTTATGAAAAAAAATATTATAGCAATAATAGGTATTGTTTTGGTCATTTTTAGTGGCTCTTGCATCAGAGAATATGTTACAGTAAATTCTAAATTTATTACAAATAATTCTGAGCATACGGTGAAAATTTATTCATACCATAAAGGTAGTATATTGGACACAACCGTTGTTTATGCCGGTGCATCACTTGAAGACCGTTTCAAATTTAGAGGTAAAGGTGTTGATGTATTTATTCCTTTTGATAGTGATTCTCTTTTGGTGATTTTTGATGATACAGTTTCTATTACACATTGTAGAGAACCGCATTGCGCGACAGTGAGTGTAAAAAGAAGTTTATACGAAGAAGGTAATTGGGCGCACGAAAAAAATAAAGAATATGAATACCATTACGAATATGTTTTTACGGACGAGGATTACCAAGAAGCGCTAAATAGTCAGTAATATTTGAAGAAATTACGTTTGTTAGTTAAATTTATTATAAAAAAAAAGTTATGAAAAAAAATATTATAGCAATAATAGGTATTGTTTTGTTTGTTTTTATTAGTGCTTGTTGTACCGGATTGCCGCACACTTCGGTAGATTATTTGATTAAAAATAATTCGGGACACATTATAAAAATACATACAGTCGGAGAGCAGGGCAGTAAAATTATAACTATTGGTGCGAGCGAACAAATACAAGAACGTCGAGATTTTGAAAAAAGAGGAGCGGGTTTTTGTCCTTTTTTTTACGGGGATTCTACTCTTATCACTTTTGACGACACGGTTTTTGTTCTGCATTACGAAAATGAAATTGACCAGAGTAGGTATAAAAATGTATATCGTGACGAGAATTGGGCAATTAAGGAAACAGGCAAAAAAGGTGAATATGAATACTATTACGAATATGTTTTTACGGACGAAGATTATCAAGAAGCGCTAAATAGTCAGTAATATTTGAAGAGATTACGTTTGTTGGTTGAGTTTACGCGAAGTATTTTTGGATAAAACAATTTTTAATTTTATAAAAAATAATTTATATTTGCGTCTGTTATAAACTCAAAAAAAATAAACTTATGACAAATAATTATCCTTTCAGAAATTTAGTATTCAAAGGTGGGGGAATACTCGGAATTGCTTATTTGGGAGCAATCGAAGTTTTAGGTTCCGACAGTTACAATATCTTAAATCAGATAGAGCGCGTATCGGGAGCGTCGGCGGGAGCCATTACGGCAATGATAGTGAGCTTGTGCGAAACTTCCGACGAAATTATAGCAATGGCAGATTCGCTTGATTTTACAAAAGTTCCTCAAAAAAAAGGAAACGAAAGAGACACAATGTCGGCTTCTACCGAACAAATGATAGAACAACAGTTACAAGTGATGTTTGGTGCGAGAGGTAAAATCGATTTGAAGTGTTTGAAACGTTTATTGTCCGATTTTGGTTGGTATTCGAGCGAATATTTATACAATTGGTTGCGCACTCAAATTCAGTCAAAATTTGACCAAAAACAAAGAGCTTCAAAAACTATTGCTGCTCGAAAAGACGACGACCAAACCAAAGGAGCAAAAGGTTTACAAACGTTCCAAGATTTCAAAAATGCCGGTTTTAAAGACCTTTATGTGTCGGTCGCGAACGTTACAAAACACACCAACGAAATATTGTCTTACGAAAACGCTCCGAATATGCCGGTGGCTGATGCCGTGAGAATGTCGATGTCGATTCCGTTGTATTTTGAGGCTATAAAATACAATGACGATTATTATGCCGACGGCGGACTTGTGAATGGCTATCCGATGGAAGTTTTTGACGATGAAAAATATATGCACGACAAAAATTTATTCAATGACGGTATAAATCTCGAAACGCTCGGTTGCCATTTGTACGAAGGTACAAACAATGAACGCAAAATTCAAGTTAAGGGGTTGATTGATTACATTATGGATTTGGTGCGGTCTATTATGAAAATTCAACAAATTAAATTCAACAGCACTCCAAATTTAGTGGCGCGTTCGGCCGACATCAACGACTGCGGTTTTAGTGCCGTCGATTTTGATATAAAAAAAGGAGATGCAAAATACAATAAATTGTACCAGTCGGGCAAAGATACAATGATTAAATATCTGCAAGATTACAACAAACAAGATATGTTAAGCATAACTAAAACAATTTCAGCGAGCTCTTGTGCGCGATAAAATTTTACAAAAAAAAAGCTGTCCTCCGAGACAGCTTTTTTATTTTGGCGCATTCGGAAAATACAAATCCCCCGATTTACATCGAGGGCTACAAAAATATCATCGCTATGCGATTGAGGTAAACCCCGTAGGGGTGCAGGGCTGTTAAGTTCTAAAATAATTAAAAAGTTCGTTAAATTTTGCATTAAATATTATTTGACTTTCAGTAATCGAATGACTACCATATTTTCTGTG
>PDWI01005597.1_pt1 | contig 16116 bp, 11 predicted proteins | sample 1430891 | NCBI WGS metagenome assembly PDWI01 (sample SAMN01162508, study PRJNA174530) | Oral metagenome, whole genome shotgun sequencing project. | biome: Marine environment; feature: Marine mammal; material: Swab sample of the gingival sulcus; isolation source: swab sample of gingival sulcus...
CAGGATCTTCATCATCAACTACAGTAACTAATTGTGTACATGTTGTTGAATTACCACAAAGGTCTTCAACGGTCCAGGTTACATTTGTCTCCCCTATGGGGAAGGTTGCAGGTGCATCATTGGTCGTTGAAGATATGGTGCAGTTATCTGCAGTAGTGGGCGTACCCAGACTTACCGTCGCATAAGGTTGTCCATCATCAGTCGTTGTGTTGATAGCTGCAGGACAAGTAATGGTAGGGTCTTCTGTATCTCCTACGCTTATAGTCTTGGTGCTGTCAGAACTACAATTGGTCTTAGTAGTGGTGAGCGAGAGTGTAAACGAATCATTACAGTTATTAACACCCGGTTTTATAGATACGGTTTGTGCATTTGCAGCGCCTTCGATAGAAGCATTCCCTGAGACCTGCCACAGATAAGCGTCCATTCCGGCAGGTGCTGAATATGTGAGGTTGACATCCGGACAAATAGGGCCGTCATTACCGGTAATCGTACTATCCGGTAGCGGTGTGACCGTAATTGTCGTTTCTGCAGTTTCCGCCTCACAATCATTAGCATTGGTGACTTTTACTTTGACCTTATCACCATTTTGTAATGTGCCGGTACTATAAGTTGAAGTACTGCCGTTTTGTACACTGGAGCCATTGACAAAGAACTCGTAATTGGTGCCGCCGCTTGCAGTAAATACGATGGTTTCTCCTGCACAAATAGTATTATTGGTCGCATCATTGGTCAAGGAAGGGGTCGGCAGTGCGTGAACATAAACTGTTTGTTTTACGCGGTTGGGACTTATACATTGTCCGGATTTTCCTTCGGCTACCCAATAGTCTGTAGTTCCTACGGTTGCGGCATCGGGTGTAATCGAATTCTGAGGTGTGCCTCCAGTTTCAGAAGTGTACCAATAGAGTTCATAATCATTTTCTGAAGGCGTTGCTGTTAGTGCAACGGGTGTATCTCCTAAACAGTAATTTACATCTGCTACTATAGGTGTTGAGGTTATCTCTTCTACGGTAATATCAAATTTCCAATAACAATTACCGTTAAATCCCGGAGGAATGGCATAATATTCATTAGTTCCTAAATCACTGGGGAAACCTGTTGTTATGGTATATTCTGTAGCTCCGGGAACAGGCTCAGCTGTACTGGTGTCTATATTGTCGTAGAAACGGGAACCGGCAGGGAATCCACCTACAACATCTTCAAAAGGAATAGGAATAGAATGGTCAATATTACAAAAAGTTAAATGACGTGTGGAGTAATCCTGATCCTGACAATTTGCGGCTACAAAATCATCTCTGTCTATCACGATTTCAATAGGATCTGTAATAGGTTCGCCTTGACAAACCCCATTCTGCACATAACCTTGTACTAATGGCACATCTAAAAATTCTGTTCCGGAAGTGGCACCAACACCACTGGTTGTTCCATTCATTAAAATTGAAGGGACACAATTGGGATTGGATAAGATAAAGCAATTCTCAGTTACTTTAATTTTATAGGTCATTTTTGCGTAAAGTGTATTGGGATCTGCAGGAAGTGGAATATCTCCTATCTCCCAAAATATAACCCCATTTGCCCCAGCAGTGGCATCGTATACGGGTTGAGAGCCGCTTAGCCCCTCATAATACACAGCTGAACTACTTACATAATGCGTAGGATAAGGAATAGGAATTTCCAAAGCAAAATCATTAATGGCTTCACTTCCCTTATTACGTATTTCTACAGTGTATTCTATCTCTTCTCCGGGCAATGCTGAAGTAACAGCTCCTCCTCCACCAACGCTTATAACCTCGTTAAATGCTTCTCCATCAGGGACATATGCGTCTACTGCCATAGCAATACAAAAAATAATATAGGTGTCCTGTGTGGAGTTATATTTAAATTTTGTAGATGTTTGATTATTTGTAATAATATAATTATTGGTATTGTTTATATTAAACATTGAAATATCAACACCTGTATTATTTACTAATGATGGAGTCCTTGTATTCCCTCCGGTATAAACAGAACTGTTAAAGAAATTATCTGTACTGTTTTCATTGTGCGATAGCTCTACCCAATCTGCATTATCATTTTCGTCACCATTATGTTTTAAAATTTTAAATCTATCACCCGAAATAGAACGATCTCCTTCACCGGCCATAAGCCCTAACTTCAAATCAACATGTCCATTTTGAGCTGTATTAAACCCGGAAACAGGTAAGTCATAATCTCCAGCACCGGAAGCTACATAGGCATGTCCATCAAATATGGTGATGTCCCGCCATTTCATTTTGGAGTTTTCATAAACTACTATCATACCCCATCCGCCATAATAACCGGTAGCTCCTCCATTACCTTCTCTTAAGGCGATGTCTGCCACCGTATAGGTTCCCAGACCATTGGTTTTGACATAATCTGTGATTTCTGCATAGGCAGAATACATATTTCCATCAGCATCGGATGGATACCATATATCATTGGGACTTGCCGTTATCTCTTGATAAGCCTCCGTCCCATAGCGGAGTTTGACTTTACGTTTGTTAAGGGTCACCCCGTTTACCGTAAAATCTTCGGGACTTGTTCCTCCGTTATGAGCTCGTCCTGTCCAGTATAATCCGGCATAGATGATGTTTGAACATTCCGGTACAGCACCGTTTTCTGTGGAAAACGTAAGTTCTGCTGATGAAGAGTTCAGCGTAGCACCCACACCGTCAATATCAACATATTTCATTTCGTTATTGTTGGAAGTATTATCTCCATAATTGACCAAAGTCAGGTTGGTATTACCTATCATTTGGAAATCTCCTTTGATATTGTAGATTTTCTTATCTGGGGTATAAGAAGAGGTACGTTGAGTGAAATCCACACGTATCTGAGCCGTTGTTTTAAAGACTGAAAGACAAACTATAACTGTTAGTAAAAAAATCTTTACAATAGAAGGCTTAAATTTGATTACAGCGTAAAAATTCTTCATAATAATTTAACATTTTAATGATTAGGCAGGATTTATAATTTGAAATATGATTGTCACCCGTGAATCAACATTCATTAATAAATCCCTGACCTGTTGTGCATTGAAAGAAAAAGGTGCAGAGATATAAATATATTTCAGGTTATTGAACCCTTTGATGTGATCTAAGTCTAAAGAATATTTAAAATCATCTTTGTTTTGGATGTTAATCCTTATTAATTCAATCTTATTAAATTCAGCGTTGTATGTCTTTAATAGGTTAAACGATTGAACATCTGACAATACAAGTTCTAAAGGTTCTTTACCATAGGTATTTATAATACGATTATTTGCTATATAAATAGTGGAATTAAGATCCTCCAACAAATGAATAAACCTGTCAGTATCAATAGCATCGTTTTTCAATTGGTTTACCAGCAGGTCTTTATTATCTGTTAAATGATAAATGTTATGCTGTGCTTTGAGTTGCATTGAAAAAATAAAAATGCTCAGTAGAAGCGTCTTAAATAGTGTTTTTTTGACGTTGTTATATAGTTCTGATTTCATAATAAAATTGATTTAAACATTGAATTTCTTTTTTTGGAAATATACACCTTAAATATTTAAGGTGTTTTTTATGGGGAGAAACTGTACATAGGTTGGCATAAGGCTCTAAGGGATTTAAAGCCTTTTGACTGGTTGGTAATTTTCATAAGTGCGTAAAATTTTTTATAAATGTTGTTTTTAATCATTATATTAATTATTCACCTTGTAACCCTGTTAATTAATGCTCTTTGCTTTTGGTATAATCAATAAAAAAAAAGGAGGCTCACTGAATTGAAACAACCTTTTGTTTGTTTGAACTAACCAATAATAGACTCAAATTACACCATTAACAGCACAAAATGCTGAGCTAAATTTTTTGGAGGATAAATATTCTTTGGGGTAATCATTGTCAGGTTTAACTTTTAAATAAAAAAGTTATACGAGAGTGCTAAAATATGAAATATTTTTCTAACCTACACACAAATATCTGTGTTAAATGTCTATAAAGATAACGTGTTTTTCTATTAATGGTTTTTTAATGTGTATAAATCATATGCATTTGTTTTACAGTGTTTACCTATGATTTTGATGTCAACTATCAAATGTTTATATTTGTGTCGAATTAACACAATAAGTTCATTGGTTAATCGGGTTAAACAGACTTTGGTTATTTGCCAATATTCACTATATATGATCTCCATCAGACCGTATAATATATGCCTCATTAACTTAAATAACACATAACTAAATATCAATCCATGCCTTCTTACCATAAATTGGGGCAACTGCCTGAAAAACGTCATATCACTTTTTACCGTCCCGACGGTAAACTCTATTCTGAGCAACTCATTTCATCTGAAGGATTTTCCAGTGATTATAGTCTGACCTATCACTACCACCGGCCCACACGAGTATTGGAAGTTGAAACCCCGATAGACGTTGCTCCGGATTATCTGGATGTTGACGGGATGATCAGTCGTAGTTTTAAAGGCTACGATATAGCACCGGAAGATGACTATATCAAAAGCCGTAAACCTGTGCTGGGTAATGACGATATCATCATCAGCTTGGCAGCACCGCGCCAATCCATGACTGATTATTTTTATAAAAATTCGCAAGGCTGGGAGATGATATTTATACATAAAGGTAGCGGTACTCTTAAAACAATGCTCGGAAATATTGATTTTAAATACGGCGACCACCTGATTATTCCCAAGGGGATTACTTATCAATTGCATTTTGAAACTACAGACAACAAATTGTTTATTGTAGAATCGACAACCCCTTATCAGTTCCCAAAGAAGTATGTCAATAAATCCGGACAATTACTGGAACATGCGCCTTTTTACGAAAGAGATTTAAAAATGCCTGAAAATCTGGAAACTCATGAAGCCTTAGGGGATTATAAAATTTTTATCAAAAGAGACCATAAATTGTACCCGTACCATTATGAAGGACATCCGTTTGATATCGTGGGTTGGGACGGTTATTATTATCCTTATGCGTTTTCAATCCATGATTTTGCACCGATTACGGGAATGTTGCATCTGCCTCCGCCTATTCATCAAACCTGGGAGTGTGGCGGTGCTGTATTGTGTGCCTTTGTACCACGTTTATACGACTATCACCCGCAATCTATTCCTGCCCCCTATAACCATGCTAATGTAGATAGTGATGAAGTACTGTACTATGTTGACGGGGATTTTATGAGCCGGAACAATATCAAAATAGGTCAAATCACCTTGCATCCGTTAGGAATCACCCATGGACCTCATCCGGGTGCCGCAGAACGCAGTATTGGCCAAACTAAAACTGAGGAGCTCGCCGTGATGGTGGATACATTCAGACCGTTGAAAATGACAAAGTTTGCCGCAGGCATCGAAGTTAAGGATTATTATAAGTCCTGGCTTGAATGAAATCATTAGCTTATGAGTGGGCGGATATAACAGTTTGTTCATAGTGTAGATTATACATCTATATATGGCAATGCTTTATAAAACCCACGAACAGTTATTCCAAAAAGCTACTTTTAATTAAAAAGTCAGCAATAAAACATAAAACAAAACAATCAGCAGTTCAAGAAGAAAATAGTATCACGCCATTGTCTAACCATCTAATTTAAAAACCATGAGTAAAAAAGTAAAATCTGTAGAGTACGGACTTGAAAAAATATTTGAAGGCGCACAAGATTTTCTGCCCTTACTGGGAACAGATTATGTCGAATTCTATGTAGGAAACGCCAAACAATCTGCGCACTATTACAAAACTGCCTTCGGCTTTCAATCATTTGCCTATAAAGGTCTGGAGACAGGCTCAAAGGATGAAGTGAGTTATGTCTTGAAACAGGATAAAATAAGATTGGTATTGACAACGCCGTTAAACTCCAAATCACCTATCAATGAGCATTTGAAAAAACATGGTGATGGCGTGAAGTTTGTAGCCCTTTGGGTTGACGATGCACGTTCTGCATTTGAAGAGACTACTAAGCGTGGTGCTAAACCATTTATGGAGCCTACTGTTGAAAAAGATGAGCACGGAGAAGTCGTGCGCTCGGGGATTCATACCTATGGTGAGACTATACATATTTTCGTTGAACGCAAAAACTATAACGGGGTGTTTTTACCCGGTTTTGAAAAGTGGGAGAGTGATTACAACCCGGAACCACTTGGCTTAAAATATATAGACCATATGGTAGGTAATGTCGGTTGGGGAGAAATGAACACCTGGGTCAAATGGTATGAAGAAAAAATGGGCTTTGAAAACTTTTTGTCGTTTGATGATAAACAAATACACACCGAATACTCGGCACTTATGAGTAAGGTTATGAGTAATGGTAATGGTCGTATTAAATTTCCTATCAACGAACCGGCAAAGGGTAAGAAAAGATCGCAAATAGAAGAGTATTTGGATTTTTACGAAGGACCGGGAGTACAGCATTTGGCGCTGACCACTGACGATATTGTTAAAACAGTTGCAGGTCTTAAAGCACGTGGCGTTGAATTCTTGCCACCACCACCGCAAGCCTATTATGATGCCATCCCTGAACGCCTTGGTAAACATATGGAGATCATGAAAGAAGACATTAAAGCCCTACAAAAACTATCTATTCTTGTTGATGCGGATGAGGATGGCTATTTGTTACAGATTTTCACTAAGCCGGTAGAGGATCGTCCGACGTTGTTCTATGAAATCATTCAGCGTATGGGAGCCAAAGGTTTTGGCGCTGGAAACTTTAAAGCCTTGTTTGAAAGTATAGAACGTGAACAAGAATTGAGAGGAACCCTATAGTTAAACTTTTTATCTAACACCTAACACCTAATAATGAACATACAAAAAAGCTGGATAAACATACCGGCACAATCAGATTTTCCTATTCAGAATATTCCTTTCGGGGTCATCAAAAAGTCAGACAAAACCGTTCATGCGGCGACCCGTATTGGCGATACGGTAATTGACCTCTATACATTGGCAAAAGCCGGTTACTTGTCTGTTGATGCCGAAGTGTTTAACCATCATACACTTAATAGTTTTATAGCATTGGGCAAAACAAAAACCAATGCTGTCAGGCAAGAGTTATCCCAATTGTTTGATGCCAACCATAAAACTGCTGCTCAGGATGATGTGGTCCAATCTGCGCTATGCCCGGTGACAGATGTTGAAATGCTGTTACCTGTTGCTATAGGCGACTATACAGACTTCTATTCAAGTATCGATCATGCTACCAATGTAGGTAAGCTATTCCGTGACCCTGCTAATGCGCTGTTACCCAACTGGAAACACATACCGGTGGGATATCATGGCCGTTCGTCCAGTATCGTCGTATCAGGAACAGATATATACAGGCCAAAAGGGCAGATCAAACCAAAAGATGCTGACAAACCATTGTTTTCAGAGAGTAAACGTATGGATTTTGAAGTAGAAATGGCGTTTATTACCGGTCAATCAACAGCTTTGGGCGATAGTATCAGTACGGCACAAGCCGAAGAATACATTTTTGGTTTTGTGTTGTTTAATGATTTATCAGCCAGAGATATACAGGGTTGGGAGTATGTGCCGCTAGGACCATTTTTGGGTAAAAACTTTGGGTCTGTCATTTCGCCCTGGATTGTCACCATCGAAGCTCTGGAGCCTTTCAGAGTAGCTGGTGAAAAGCAAGATCCGGAGGTGTTGCCTTATTTGAAATATGAGGGACTTAAGAATTTTGATATTAATCTTGACATGTACATCCAACCGGAAGGTGAACAACCGTCAAAGGTTTGTACGACCAATTTTAAGTATATGTATTGGAATGTCAATCAGCAATTAGCCCATCAAACGGTCAATGGTTGTAACATCAATATAGGAGATATGTATGCTTCAGGAACAATAAGTGGGCCTACGGAAGACTCTTTCGGCTCTATGCTCGAATTGAGCTGGGCAGGCAGTAAAGACGTAGCCTTACAAAACGGTAAAACGCGTAAATTCATCGAGGATAACGACACTATGATATTCAAAGGTTATGCTGAAAAAGATGGGGTACGCATAGGTTTTGGGGAATGTGTAACCAAAATATTACCGGCAAAATAACACTTAAAGGAAAACATCATATACAGCCTTAGCTTGTTGTCAAAACCATCAGGACTTGTGTATGGTGTTTTTCTTATTATAATCTTATTTGATCAACCACTATGAAGTCACACCAAACATTCAATACCGGAGAACTAAAAACCTCTGAACTGCAAATCCTGTTGCAAAACACTGTGATGCCAAGACCCATAGCATTTGCCAGCACAGTTGATAAAGACGGAAACCCCAATTTGTCACCATTCAGTTTCTTTAATGTATTCAGTTCAAGGCCACCTATTCTGATCTTCTCACCGGCACGTAAAGGTGCTGACGGGGGATTGAAAGACACCTATTTCAATGTCAAAGACACCGGGGAAGTTGTTATCAATTTGGTTAACAAAACCATTGTTGAACAGATGAGTTTATCCAGCGTCGCTTATGACAAAGGAATTAACGAATTTGAAAAATCAGGCTTAACCATGTTGGCTTCAGAAACGGTCAAACCTTACCGGGTAGCAGAAAGCCCTGTACAGTTTGAATGTACAGTCAAAGATATTATGGAGATGGGTGATGCACCCGGCGCGGGTAATCTGGTGATTTGCGAAGTGACCAGAATTCATATAGCCGGTCATGCTTTTGACGATAAAGGAAACGTTGATCCCTATGCCCTGGATTTGGTAGGACGTATGGGAGGTCCTTACTATATACAGACCACCAAAGATGGTTTATTTCAAATCCCTAAACCTGTGTCTCAATTGGCTATGGGTATTGACGCTTTACCGGAACACATCCGTACTACAGACTATTTATCCGGTAGTGATTTAGCACGGTTAGCAGGATTGGAGGAATTACCACCTTCAACAGGTAAAAAACCCATAAAATCTGATTTTGAAGCGGCCCGGTTACTCATCCATCAAAACAAGATTTTGGAAGCCTTTGCGCTGATATATTAGGAGAGCCTAAGACTTTTTTGGTTCAAATCACTTTTTCATTGATTTTAAAGCTATAAAATCCTTGAGGTAAAACGGCTCAAAATAAGCTGTATCTTCAAAGTGCGATTGTTTGAATTTTTCAAACGATACAGACCCCATTTCTTGTGCCGAAGGAGAACTTTCAGGTTGGAAAACAGCCTTGTCGTGTTTGATTATTGTTTGCATTTTAAGGGTTGCATTACCGACAAAATAAACTTTAGTCTTGTTGAAATAGGTGTCGTATGCATCAGGTGTTAGCACCATGGGTTTAACGCTCTCCATAACTTCGTACTCAGTATTAAACACAGCCTGATAAACCTCCATACGACGGGCATCAAGTACAGGAATAATGATACCGTCATCCACTGATAATTGTCTCGCCAAAACCTCTAAGGTATCTATGGCTATAAGCGGTATGTTTAACGCATAGCACAATCCTTTGGCGGTGGATACCCCAATACGCAATCCGGTATAAGATCCGGGACCCTGACTAACAGCCACAGCACTTAAATCCTCAAAAGAAATGCCACCCTGTTGTAATACCTCATCTATAAAGAGATTGAGGTATTCTGCATGCGAATACTTGTCACTATTCAGTTCTTTTAAGGCTATAAGATTACCATTACAAGCCAAACTGACCGAACAATTCTTGGTGGTCGTTTCCAGGTTTAGTATATATGTTTTAGTGTTCATCGTTTGCTATTTACTAAATAAACTCCGAATAAGATTAACAACGCTGCCATAAATTGCGTAAATACTAATTGTTCACCATCTACCAATCCCCAAAAAATAGCTACAATAGGAATTAAATAGGATACAGAAGTCGTAAAGATGGGCGACCCCAGTTGCGCCAATCTGTTATACATAAGTTGCGCCACACCGGTACCGAAAACAGCTAATATTACAATAAATACAATCGATTTTTGCGAGTTTTCATCCCATACAAAATCCTGCGTAAAGCCGGTTAATAAAAGTGTGAGAAGAGAGGGGATAACCAGTACTGTAAATACCCCGGTAGTTACAGCCAAGGCAGGAACATCTGTCAGATATTTCTTTAAAATATTGACATTAAATGCAATACCCAATGTAGATAAAATGATGTAACCGGCGTACAAATAATTCTGGTCTGGTCTGAAATTAGCACCATGCAGAATAAGAATTAAGGCCCCAACCAAACCTATAAGAACGCCCAGTATTTGTAGCTTTTTATAAGCAAAACGGTAAAATAAAACGCCTATTATCAGGGTGTTAAAAGGGGTGAGCGAATTTAAAATAGAGGCTACTGCAGAATCGATGCCATCGGTGCCGTCTGAGCCATACATAGCTAACGGGTATAAAAACGCCTGAAAAAAAGAACCGAGCATGGCAATATAAACGATGTATTTCCACTTGTGTTTAGGAATTTTCTTTAGTGATTGATACCCGATAAGCCACATGAAAATGGCAGAAATAAGTAACCTTAAGATTCCTATCTGTATGTATGATAAACCGGTCAGTGCATGTTTATTCAAGATATATGAGCTTCCCCAGATAAGGGATAATCCCATCAACAACAGCCATTTGATCAATCGTTTGTTCATGGTTTGACGGGTTTTTGCCGGATTGAGAAATTCGGCGCTTTAGGAATCTTGTTAAACAAAGCCAAAGCCTCTTCCGGTAATACTGCTTTTTTTCGTTTTTGTGTATCAATCCAGGTGCCTTCTACAGTGACCGTTGCCGCTTTGACCATATCACTGCGGTAGATTTCCTGACGGATGGTCCAATGCAGCGCTGTATCATCTGTATGTAACAATTCGCAAGTTACCGTTAAAACCTCATTGAGATGGACTTCTCTGTGGTACATCAGTTCTTCTTTGAGTAATACCGGACCAATGTGCCACTCAACAAATTTTTGTAAATCCATGCCCGCTTTGCCAAGGGCAACGACCCGGGCGTGGGCAGCAATGTCTGCATAAGCCGAATGGCGCATATGACCGTTAACATCGACTTGCGCCCAAATAACCTGTGTCGTGAAACAACTGTTGGTCAATGGTTGATTAGTAGTTTTTGACATATGTCTTTTTAGATTATTAGTGTTGGATTAGATTCATTAAATAATCACCATACCCGCTTTTTAATAAAGGTTTGGCCATGGCTGCCAATTCATCACCGGTGATAAACTGTTGTTTGTAAGCCACTTCTTCAGGGCAACCTACCATGATACCCTGACGTTCTTCTATGGCCTGAACAAACTGTGTGGCTTGCGCCAGCGAATGGAATGTACCGGTGTCCAACCATGCAGTTCCTACATCCAGTATCTCCACATGCAATTGGTTTTGCTTGAGGTACAGATTGTTTACATCAGTGATTTCATATTCTCCCCGTTTGCCGGGTTCTAAGTTTTTAGCTATTTCTACTACCTGATTGTCGTAAAAATAGATACCGGGTACAGCATAATTGGATTTGGGAAATTCAGGTTTTTCTTCTATGGAAGTCACTTTGTTATGTTGGTCAAAACTGACCACTCCATACCGCTTAGGATTACGTACCTGATAAGCAAATACTGTAGCGCCTTCGGTACGTTTTACTGCATTTCGTAAGGTTTTGTGTAAATGTGCACCATAGAAAATATTATCTCCCAGAATCAATGTCACGGCGTCATTTCCTATAAAATTTTCACCTATGACAAACGCCTGAGCCAATCCGTTAGGCACTTCCTGAACAGCATACTCAAATTTACAACCCAGTTGGCTACCGTCTCTTAATAACTTTTTAAAAAGCGGTAAATCTTCAGGAGTGGAAATAATCAATATTTCTCTGATACCGGCAGTCATCAGTGTGGTCAACGGGTAATAGATCATCGGTTTATTGTAAACAGGCATGAGCTGTTTACTTACCGATAAGGTTAACGGGTGTAACCTTGTTCCACTTCCCCCGGCCAAAATGATTCCTTTCATAAAATGAGAATTTGTCTAAATAAGGTGCAATGTTACGGTTTTTGTACGGTTTAACCAATGTTTTGCCCTGTACATCTTGAACAAAACCACTGTTCTTTTTGTTTCAGATGCCGGTTAACCTGATAAAATGTGCTCATACATCATAAATCGTGAGTGTTTTTCACCTGTAAAAACATTTGTTTTTGACCAGACTGTATGTTAATTAAAAATTGTCATGTAAATTTGTTGGATAATTTATAAGCTAACCCGATATGTTAAAAAAACCATTACCAGATCTCTTGCGTTATGAGTTTGAAGACGTCCCCTTCAAACAACTGATGCAAAAACGTATATACAATGTATTGATTGTCTGTTCCAACTATGACTTTTATTTGATAGAAGAGGACGGAAGAATTGACGAGCAAATTTTTAATGAATATGCTACGCTCAACTTACGTTACCCGCCTAACTTTATTCATGCTTCTACACCTGCCAAAGCCATTAAGATTTTAGACGAAAAAGCCATTGATCTGGTGATTACTTTTTTGGATATAGGGAAAGGCTCTTTTAAAACGGCTAAACGTATAAAATTGCATTATCCGGAGGTTCCTATCGTAGCCTTGACTCACCATTCTAAACAATTGCGCAGAAGGTTGCGCCATGAAAAATACAATGTGATAGATGATGTGTTTCACTGGAATGGGAACGTAGATATTTTTCTGGCCATCATCAAGTTGACCGAGGACAGGATGAATGCCTCCAATGATGTTTCTAAAATAGGGGTAAAAGCTATTTTATTGGTAGAAGACTCCATCCAGTTTTACTCCAGATACCTGCCGTTGTTCTATAAAATCATTCTTAATCAGACGTTGTCCTTTATGCAGGAGGAGCTCAATGAACACCGTCAGATGATGTCAAAACGCGGACGACCGAAGATCTTATTGGCAAAATCATACGAAGAGGCCATCAGTCTGTTTGAGACTTACAAAGACAATCTTTTAGGGTTGATTTCAGACGTGAGTTATTACAGAAACGGCGAACGGGATGATTGTGCCGGGTTTAAATTATTGCAATATGTCAGGAAGTATCAACGGTATTTTCCTGTGTTGATCCAGTCATCCCATTTGGATAATAAACACGAAGCATTGAAGTTAAAAGGAAAGTTTTTACATAAACATTCTGACTCTCTGGAACACGACCTCAAAAAATTTATCACCTATTATTTCTCCTTTGGACAATTTGAGTTTTGGCTACCTTCTGAGCATAAAATTGTAGCTGTTGCCAAAGATTTAAGAGGTCTTCAAAAAGCTATTGGAACTGTTCCTATAGAATCAATCGTTTATCATTCCAAACGCAATGAATTTTCAAAATGGTTACAATCCAGAGCTTTGTTCCCGTTGGCCAATTTATTTGCCGGTTTAGAATACGAAGATTTTTCTGAGGAAGATCATGTAAGGGAATTCTTAGTTAAATCCGTACGGCTATACAGACATGCTAAATCAAGGGGTGTTATAGCCAAATTTGATAAAGATGAATACGATGAATATGTGATCTTTTCCCGTATAGGTAATGGTGCTTTGGGCGGAAAGGCGCGGGGGTTGGCATTTATCAATTCGTTTCTTAAAAGACATAAAAGGTATAACAAGTATCCCGGTATTGTCATTTCCATCCCGAGAACAGTTGTATTGAGTACTGAGGTTTTTGATGAATTTATGGAAATGCACAATCTTTTCCAATTGGTTTCTGAGAAACAAGATGATGAGGTTATTTTAAATGAGTTCGTATCAAAACCGCTTCCGCAATGGGTGATTGAGGATGTGGACGCTTATCTCAGAACGACTAAGCATCCTATAGCCATAAGGTCTTCCAGTGTGCTTGAAGATACTTTATACCAACCTTTTGCCGGTGTGTTCTCAACTTTTATGGTGCCTCATACGACACATGATGAACTGTTGGAAATCATTTTGTATGCTATAAAATCTGTTATGGCATCCGCATTTTATAAAAACAGTAAACAGTATATCAAATCTACCAATCATGCGATAGAAGAGAGTAAAATGTCTGTGATTTTACAAGAGGTTACAGGAGTGAAATATGATGACTTATATTTCCCCAATATATCCGGTGTGGCACGTTCGGTGAATTTTTACCCGTTGGGAGACGAAAAATCCGAAGAAGGTATTGTTCAGATAGCCATGGGGCTTGGAGAATATATTGTGGGTGGTGGCAAAACCTTACGTTTTTCGCCGTATCATCCTAAAAAAATTCTGCAGTTATCCAATCCCGGGTATGCGCAAAGAGACACCCAAAAATATTTCTATGGTCTGGATATGAATCCCAAAGCCTATCATGTTTGTATCCATGAAGAAGTCAATAAACGTCTTGTCAAAATAAGATCTAACAAAAATCATCCGGCATTAAAGTTTGTTGCCTCGACCTATGATTTACAAAACAATGTGATAAAACCGGGAGTATTACATGATGGCATCAGGGTCATAACCTTTGACAATGTCTTGAAGTACACCACATTTCCACTGGCAGAGATTCTCCGGGATATGTTGAAACTTTCACATCATCAAATGAGTAATCCGGTAGAAATGGAATTTGCCGTTAATCTGGATGTTCCTGAGGGTGAACCCAAGGTGTTTAGTTTTTTACAATTACGACCAATTGTAGAAGAATTTGACATGAATCACACCATACCTAATAATATTGATAAAGAGGACACCATTATTATATCAAATGCTGCTTTGGGTAATGGAAAATATGAAGGCCTTTATGACGTAGTGTATGTCAAGCCGGAGTGTTTTAATGCCGCTAAAACCAGAGAAATCGCAGCGCAGGTAGAACATATCAATGAAAAGTTTGAAAAAGATAACGTTAATTATATATTGATAGGTCCCGGTCGCTGGGGTTCCAGTGATCCGTGGTTGGGTATCCCTGTGATGTGGAATCAGATATCGCAAGCCAAAGTCATTGTAGAATCGGGTTTGGAGCATTTTAGAGTTGACCCCAGTCAGGGGACTCACTTTTTCCAGAACTTAACGGCTTTTAAAGTAGGTTACCTCACCATAAATCCCTATATCGATGACGGCTATTACGATATAGACTTTTTGAACCAGCGTGAAGCGGTATTTGAAAACGAATTTATCAGACATGTGAGGTTTGACAAACCTTTAGAAGTCATTATAGAGGGTCAAAAAAATAAAGCTGCCATTTTTAAGGATACTTTTGAGTGGCAGGAACAAACAAATCCTGAACATGTGGACGAAAAAACGGAATAAAATCAATAAAATAGACCGAAAAACATGACACATGTCATTTTTTTTGCATCATCAATAACTATAACGATTGAGGGTAAAAAAATTTTAAATAATTTTTAATTTAATATACTTTTTATTATTAGTTTTGTAAGCAACTAATTAATGTATTTTTCTAATTTAACAAATAATTTCACTATGAATGTTCAAGCAATTATGAACGCTCTTGAGGCCAAACATCCCGGCGAAAAAGAGTACTTACAAGCCGTACATGAAGTCTTAGGATCAGTTAAAGATATCTATGAACAAAATCCGCAATATCAAAATGCCAGAATTATAGAAAGAATTGTAGAACCGGATCGCGTTCTTACATTTAAAGTATCTTGGGTTGATGATAAAGGAGAAGTTCAGGTCAACTTAGGTTATCGTGTACAGTTTAATGGCGCTATAGGACCTTATAAAGGTGGTTTGCGTTTCCACCCCTCTGTTAACTTATCAATATTAAAATTCTTAGGATTTGAACAAATCTTTAAAAATGCCTTAACTACATTGCCTATGGGTGGTGGTAAAGGAGGATCAGATTTCAACCCTAAAGGAAAATCTGATGCTGAAATCATGCGTTTCTGCCAAGCCTTTATGTTAGAATTATGGCGACTAATTGGTCCTAACACTGATGTACCAGCCGGTGATATAGGTGTAGGTGGCCGTGAAATAGGTTTCTTATATGGTATGTATAAAAAACTAGCCAGAGAACATACAGGCGTATTGACCGGAAAAGGTAATAACTGGGGCGGTTCATTGATGCGTCCAGAAGCTACCGGTTATGGTAACGTGTATTTTGCACAAGAAATGTTAGCGACCAAAGGTGATTCACTCAAAGGTAAAACAGTTGCCGTTTCAGGTTTTGGTAATGTTGCCTGGGGTGCTGCTAAAAAAGCGACAGAACTAGG
>PDWI01005598.1_pt1 | contig 16113 bp, 13 predicted proteins | sample 1430891 | NCBI WGS metagenome assembly PDWI01 (sample SAMN01162508, study PRJNA174530) | Oral metagenome, whole genome shotgun sequencing project. | biome: Marine environment; feature: Marine mammal; material: Swab sample of the gingival sulcus; isolation source: swab sample of gingival sulcus...
TTCTGTATTAATATCTACATCATCTGTAGCAAAAGCTACTCCTCCAAGCCCAAAGATTAGACTTATAACCAACATCATACTTAACAATTTTTTCATATTACCCTCCTTATAAATTATTATATTTTTTTAATTTTCTATCTCAACAATCTGGCATCTATACCATCAGGACACCGTGTCCCATTATCTTCTCTATCACCCTTCAGTCACCGTCTCCTTACTTATAATTTTTAAAAACTATTAGCAAAACAAAATCCATATAGGTATTCAAAGCGAAAATAAATTTTTACTGCCTTTGAGTTGAGTGCTTACCCTGTAAATTCAAGACGATTCTGCAGCACCGATCTCAGCGGAGGTGCGAAGCCCAAGTCAAGAATTTATAGGGCTTGCACTCAAATATATACGGTCTTACAAAAAATTTTCGAAGGTTTTTGTAATTTCTATTTATTTTTCAAAGTACATATCCAATGCTTTTTCAACTACCGCATTGATTTCCGCATCCGTCATTGATTCAGAAAAATACTTTGCCCTTATTTTTCTAGGCATATACCAATCCTTTATTGGTTCCTTATATTCTTCAAAAAATAAATTTTCAATATCATCAATGTCGAAATCCGATTTTTTACATGCGTTTTTTAATAAAGCAATACTCGCCTCATTAAACGGAACGATGTCGCCTTCAAAAAGTTCGATAAAACGAAGTAGATAATCTGTTGGAATACTTGCCGCTGAAACAGCAAGACGAAATGTTATTTTCCCATTATCCAGCAGTTCTACCAGTTTTTCCGCCCGTTCTAACATTAAGTAACGATTAATGCTTCGAATAGACAATGAAAACTTTTGTCCCATAGATTTTTTAATATCAGTCTCTCTTACGCCACCAGAAATTTCTATTTTTAATAATTTGGCTGAATGATAGTATGTTGAAATTGCATCCACTCGTTCTTTATAAGTTAAATCGCTAAATTGCCTTTGAATTAAGTTACTGGCAACCACAATGAAATCCTCGCTAGCAGAAGATAAATCATTCTTCACAAGGACAGGCACTTCTTTAAGCGAAAGTTCCTTAGCAGCTTTCACTCTATTATGACCTGCTAAAATAATATATTCGCCTTTCTTTTTGGTCACCAGAATTGGCTGTAGTATGCCAACCTCTTTAATCGATCTTTTTAAAGCATCAAAGGTTTCTTTAGGCATAGGTGAAAACAGATGATTAGGATAACTAACAAGTTCACTAGGTGAAATCATCATTAAATCTTGTTCATTCTTCATAAACCTACCCTTTCATAACTGTTTTGCACGCATTATCAATCTAATACTAATCTCAAATAAGAACTAGCATTTTTTTCGAATTTCTAAAAGTAATTTTATATTATTACCTCAGACTATTAAATTATAACATAAATTCACACTAATCTATACCACATCTCAAACATGTGATAGCCAAAAAATATAAGGCTAGCTCGATAAGAATAATTTCCAAAAATAAAAAGGAACTGTTTACAGCCCCTTAAAATTTCTTTCATTTACTGCGGATTTTCCAAAGCGAGTATCCGCTCAATCTCCTCCATCGGTATATCTGCTGAAGATGAAATCAACTCTTTTGATAATCCAGAACGAAGCATCTTTACAATCAGTTCCTGTCTACCTTTTTCAAGTCCTTGTTCTATTCCTTGTTCAATACCCTTTTCTATCCCAATTTTAACACCACGCTCCACATACAAAGTACTCAAATTACACACTGCATCCACCTCCTTTGTCACTTTTATATCGTATTTTTCCTCTAATTTTTTCATTCTCCTCATCGGACTAAGTTCTCGCTCATAAAAAAGCAGCCTCATCATATCAATGATATCATCTTCGTTTTTAGCGCTATAATTCCCAATCCCTATCATTACAAGTTGCAAGAGATCATAATTAATTTCCTTTTCTCTACGATTACCCACAAGCTGACTCTCTTTTAACTGATACGAGTTAATATAACTTTCTTTTAGTACATCTGAAAAGAGAAGCCATATCGAATACACCTTCTTAATTTTATTATACTCTGATTTTTCAAAATGTGTACCTTTTCAATCAACTTCTCAATCGCTTCAATGCTACAATCTTTATACTCCTGAGCTGCCGCTTTAATCACATAGGCTAAAATCCGCTTGTATGAAAGTACTTGCTTTGCAAGTGAATCAAAATCATTTCGGGCAGGTTCTTTATTCTTCTTCAAAACTCCCCCTTTTTATAGTTTAATATACATATTTTACCATATATGTGTTGCTAAAGCAAGCTACCTTTTTAAACACACAAATTTAAATAAGCCCCAGACCAAGTCTGTACCTTGGAAGTTTTCTGGCACAACGCCTTCGTGCCAGAAAAACATTCAAACAGACGCAGAGAATACCACATCATGTCTATAAACTTGTGGTAGTTAAAAAATATAAAACTAAGTTTATGAAGAATAACTTCTCACTGGATTTATATAATTCAACAAAAAAAGACACGAATGTAGGCAAATAAGTTCGATGAAAACTTACCTTTCTCAATCCCCGTCCAAATCTTATGGTAGAGAAAAATATAAAACCAAGTCGATAAAGAATAATTTTGCAAAATAAAAAAGCTGATACATAAAAATTCGAAACCCTCCCGCACCGCTTCGCTTGCTTGCTCGTGAAACTTTTCGCACTATCGTGCATTTCTGCTTTGCACAAGTAGCCTTCGGCTACAAAAGTCTCTATTCTGCAACGCCGACCATGTGGAAGCGCGAAGCCCAAGTTGAGAATTTCTTATGTTATCAGCTTTTATAAAAACAACAAAATTATGCCTTCCCACAACACTTTTTATATTTTTTCCCACTACCACAAGGACAAGGTTCATTACGCCCCGCTTCTTTCTGCGGTTTTGCACGATTCTCTTCATAGAACGCTGTTTTCAAAGACTGCCTTGTCTTTGGTGAAAGAACACTCTCCCACTCATCCAAAGAACTAAGCCAATCCGCTTTCACCTTAATCATATTAGTATAAAGTTTTCTAAAATCAACGGTGAACACAATCTCTTTTGACAAAGCAGCATCCTTCTCATCACCTTCCGCTTTTTCAGAAAGTTCTTCGATTTCATTAGCAATTGCTTCTAAATCAAGCTCCTCTGTCAAACTCTCATTAATACCGTCAAGCAAGCCAATCGCCTGTACTTTGTCAACACGGTATTTCTTTACCAAATCAGCAACACTTGTTTTGACCTCTAAAGTACATTCTCCGTCAACATCTCCAGAGTATGACGACAATATCGCCACATAAAAATCAGTCTCTTTCGCAAGATATTTATCCCACACTGATTTCGATACACTCTCGTCCGAAAGCATCTTGTTCCACTTTTTGAATAAATTCATAGTAGCTCCTTTATCAATAAATTACCAAATTCCAATATATTATATAAAATTTTCAAAAAATAATCTAGTCTGCAGTGCCGACCGTGTGGAGGCACGAAGCCCAAGGTGAGAGATTGCTTTTAGAAATTCAAAAAAGATTTATTTTAATTTTAGAATAACATTAACTCTAAATAATATTTAATGTTTTAAGGTACACTACTCTAATTTACTTAAAACCTCTTTGCAATCTCTATACCCCAAATCAATATTATATCGAAGTTTGTCAATACTAATCCAATTCCCAAGATTTTCAGACGGAAGCACATAGGTTACTTTATCTAGCAAACTATCTTTCACCTCAGGAACACGACCAATACCATACACACGCACTGCAATAATCTCATCTAATTCAAAACGATCCAACATATTAATCGGCAAATTATCGTAATACGCACCGTCAATCATTCGATATTCTCCAATGTAATGCGGCTTAAAAATCGGAATCGAAGCAGACGCAAGAATATAATCAACAAGCATTCCCTTTGGAATATCCTCGAGATACATCTGCATCGGCTGAATATCAATGCCATTCACACCAATCGTTGTTAGCCCAAAATCAATCCCTGAATTCCTAGCCAATTCTTCATCAACGCTCTCTTCTAGTAATTCCCTAAGTGGCGAAATATCAAGTCCTTTTGCTTTGATACTCTCCAAAACATAGCGAACCGCCCCTCTATCTGGCTCCAAATTCACTAATTTCTCCAATGTTTTTTCATCGCCAGCCAAAACATCGCTTAGTCCCACTTCTAGGTACAATTTACGTAGCTCTTCAATTCGATCCATCGCGACAAAAATGCCGTTAATCGCACCAATAGAGGTACCAACAACGACATCAATCTTTCGACCACTTTCAATTATGGCGTCAATAACTCCAACTTCATATGCTCCGCGTGCACCGCCACCCTCAAGCACCAAGCCGATTTTTTTATCCATACGCCTCCTTCATTGCATCATAGATGGCTTTCGATAATCCAAGTCCACCTTCTTCTGACATCATTTTAGCATATTCTTCGTCCAACATCGACTCAAATTGTTTTCTTGACTCGCTTTTTTCAATCAAACCACCGTCGACTACGGTTTTTCTCATCTGTTTCAACAACAAATTGACAAAATAGGCCTCAAACTCCTTCGACGCTTCCTTAAGGCCTTCATCGTCTTTGTTTTTAACCGCATTTTCCAGTTTTTCTTTAAATGACACATCACCTTTTTCGCGATGCGCTTCAATAGCAGAAGAAGCATCAACACCTGCTCCTAAAGTTGGAACAGATTTTGATACTTTCTCACCGGCTGAAAAATCCAGCACTCTATTATCTATCGTATTATTCATCTACTATTATCCTTATCAACGTTCGTCTTAAATAAATTATACAAAATTATACGAAAAAACGCTATTCTAAATTGTTGCTATCTACATTTTTCCCATCATTAACGTTTTAGCGAATTGACAATCCCAAGCATACTGTCTGCTGTTTGAATTGCTTTTGAATTAATTTCATATGCTCTCTCTGCAGTAATCAAATTAATCATTTCATCGACGATTTGAACATTTGACCCTTCAGAATATCCCTGCCAAATTTGCGTTTCATCACCCTCCTGTAGTCCCTCAGTAGCAGGCCCAGAAGCAGGTGTTTCCTTATACAAATTCCTACCAACAGATTCAAGACCAGCAGGATTTAAAAATTTATTTAACGAAATGGTCGCTACCTGTTCTAACTCCTCTTCACCAACACGCTTCACTAGGACATTACCATCATAATCCACAGAAAATTCGTCAACATTAGTTCCCAAATTAATATTTCCATTCGTCCCTTGCAAATGATAACCCTCACTAGTAACAAGCGACAAACTTCCATCACCCTCTTCAGATAATTTTAACGAACTATCTCTGGTATATCGGACATTCCCAGAATGGTCGATAATCTTATAGAAATGTTCTCCATTAATTGCAAGGTCGGTATCCTGCTCTGTATGAAGCATATTTCCCTGTACAAAAGAACGAAGCGTTGCCCCAGCAAGTACCCCATGACCAATTTCAATTGGCACTGGACGACCTTCTTCTTCAATCTTATCCGGAGTACTGATACGATCATACATGATATCTTTAAATTCCATGCGCTGACGCTTAAAACCGGTTGTGTTTACATTCGCTAAGTTATTTGCAGTTGTATCAATCTGTAACTGCAAATTTTTCATACCAGATGCTGCCGACCACATTGCTTTCATATATTATCTCCCTTTACCCTACGCTTTTCCTACTTCTGAAACAGACTTTGCCATCATCTCATCAATCGTAGTTACCACTTTTTGCGCACTTTCAAAATTTCTATTTAATTCAATCATTTTTATCATTTCACTAACCGCTTCTACATTAGAACGCTCAATATGCCCATAAATAAGCTCACCTTTGAAATCCTCAACATTATCTTTGCTGTCTTCGCGAAGCTTGAAATAATTTGTTCCCACTTTATAAATATCAGACTTATCAGGTACAGAAACCATTTTTACCTTATCAACAATCTGCCCTTCTACGATTACTTCACCGAAACGGTTGATTGCAAAATCTTCGTTTTTAAGAACAACACGTCCCTCTTTTCCAATCAAATAATTGCCATCGGCTGTCATCAGCTCACCCTTACCATTTAACGCAAGTGCACCGAATCGTGTAAGATACTCTGAACCTTTTGGAGATTTCACTGCAAAAAAGCCATCGCCCTTGATTGCGTAATCCGTCTTATTATCTGTTCGGATAATATTTCCCTGTTCAAAATTGGTTCGAACATCATAAGATTTCACACCAGCAGAAAGTGTACCAACATCAGTTGGCATATAGTATCTAACTACCTGTTGACCATTTAATTTTCCGCTATCAGTAATCGAAAGTTCTCCATCCACTTTCACTTTTTTGCCATTGGAGATCATATAGTTGCCACGTCGTTTATCAATCTGACCACTCGGTGTTTTGTATACCGAACGCACATAGCCATCTTTATCAACCCACACTTTCGCAGACTTTGTCTTATGAGTACCCTCCGGTGTCTCAAAACTAAAATATCCACGTTTGGTATTAAGACTATATTCATTGGAATTAATTTTTTCAACTTTAGATTTCGCAACACCCAGCTCAGCAGGAAAATGACTGCCGCGAACCCTACGTTGCAATCTCGCATTAAAAGACTCAAACTCCATATCATCGCGTTTGTATCCTGTTGTCCCTGCATTTGCAAGGTTATTCGATATTACCCCTAGCTTGTTCTGATTAGCAATCAGATTTGTCGCCGAAATATAAAGTCCTTTAACCATATGTCCTCCATATAATTTATCGGACTTTCCCGTCATTACTTTAGACTTTTCTGAATTTTTGCAATAAAAAATATAACACTTAATTTCGAGACGTTTCTGCAGTGCCGAGCATGTCGAGGCGCGAAGCACTAGTCGAGAAATTTAAAGTGTTATATTCTTTTAAATCAAACTTCGTTTTAGTTAGATATAAAAACTCATAAAGAGACAAATTTCCATCGGTATTACGAACGTAGTGAGTACTCCTGCCGACTTAAAATTTCGTCTAGTTTATGAGCATTAAATTTTATATCTAATTGTATGATAGCGAAAATTTACTTCGCATCATAAAATGTAACAGTCACTTTCGTTGTGATACCTACTGCTACCCCTAACAAAAATACTGCCACCATAATCCATACATTTTTCTTATCCATCAAAATCTCCTTCCTCTTTCCTGTTTCCTGTTATTTAGGGAGCTTCTAAAAACTCCAAAATATTTATAATTTGTTAGATACGCTAGTTTTTAGAAATCCTGTTTATTCCTTTTCTCCAATAAGCTCTTTCGCCTTCACAACATACTCGTTATTCGGGCTAAGTTCCAGCGCCTTTGCGAGCAACTTTTTCCCTTTCTCCAGTTTCCCAACCTTATCCGAAGCCAGTATGTACATACCAATCGCCTCCGCATTGAGTGGATTAATGGAAAGTGAATGTTCCAAAGAGTTATAAGCCTTCACATATTCCTCTTGCTCCGTATAAATCTCACCCATACGTTCCAACGCCTCATGACATCCAGAGTTTACCTCCAGCGTAGTCTCATAATACTTTAGAGCATCTTTAGGGCGGTTCATATTCTGATAGGCAACACCCATATAATAATTAAACACCCACCAATCCGAAAACGCGTACTTAATATTTTTCAAAAGCTCCATTGCCTGCTCAGGATGGGTTTCTGCAATCGCGCACCCCTCCTGCAATCCAAGCTTTAATTTCGTGCTAATAAGAAGGGAATCAATTTTTTCGGCATACCCTTTATTTTCTAAACTTTGCACGCTTTCTTCTCCATCCTTCTCACCATTTCCATCAGAACCAAGAATACACTCTCTAGCTCTCTCCCAGCTGTAAATCGCCTCTTTAAATTCGTTTCGGTTGTAATAAGCAACCCCTAACAAATCATGAAATCCGCCATACGTCGGATAATAATCAGCATAAAACTTGGATAACTGCATAACCTCAACAAGCGCTTGCTCGTCATTGGCATCAAGCGCTTCATCGTATACAATGCACAAAAACTCGTACATACAAACCAACGAATGGTCAAAATTTAGCATGGAAGATTGTAAATTGCTGCTTATTTGCTTCGTCATAATACTTTGAATGGCAGGCATAAACGTATCCCACTTTTCAACAATCAACTTCAAGTACTCATACTTTAAATTCGCCAACCGCTCATAGACATCATTTGGAATAGCGGTTATCCCAGAAGTACCAATCGCGTGTGCCTCAAAATCAGGGGATATTTCCATCCTTGTTCGCCCTTGATTCGTTTTTTTATCCGATAGTTCAGTTTCCTCTAAATCATCAATTTCTTGCGATACCCTATGTCCATAAGAAGATAACCCCTTTGGAGGAATTACAAATTTTTCGGAAGAATATATTTTCGTGTCATCTACCGGTTTAAATTCATAACGACGTTTGGCTTCCGTCAAAATATCTTTGACTTCACTAGGAAATGTAGAGCCGACAACCATAAGCATCTGCTCCACAATACGCACCATATAATCAAAATCATTATCCGCTTTGACACTTGGTACCTCAAGATTGCCAAAAATCGAAAACTTGCTCTCACGCGAAACAAATTTAATGTTTTTAGATTTCTCAATCATACGTGCTTCAATACTACTAGTCTCCAAGTTTCCTCCTTATGTTCTTATCAATAATTTTTCGCTTATACAAATCAAAATAGTCAAAGTCATCAGCTCTTATGATTTCAACCGCATTTTCATAGTCCAATTTCATAGTGACCGATTTCACAAAATCCCCTGTGCTTCGAACCCCATCGACAATCACAGCAACCTTCCTCTTGGCATTGCCCACAATTTCCATCCGAACTTCAGTCTCTGATGGAACAATCATAGACGTCGACATCGGACGATTTACCGAGTTATCATTAGGCGCGAGTGGTGTAATCTGGAACGCTTTCACGTCACTGTGAATAACCGCCGCATCTACCCATATGGCATACCCTGTGCAACCTATCGGCGTTGATATTACAAAGCCATCCCCAGTAAAGTAATTAAAGGGTCTACCATTGATGTACACTTTAATTTGGAGCAACCTAAAATCGTTTTGTCTGAGAATTACTTCATTAAACGCGTAATCGTTAATCGTTTTCCCCGTAGACGTTACCATATCGAGAGAAATTGTGGGATAACGCTCCACACTGTAATTTTCAAAATCCAAAATATCAAAAATATGATCGAGCTTTTCCGGCATTACCGTATTTAAAAAACCCAGTGTACCCGTGTCAATACCAATAAACGGAATCCCTAATTTCCGATACCGTCTAATAGCGCTAAGCATTGTGCCGTCGCCACCAATCACAATGACAGCCTCTGGCTTTTGGGTGACGACTTCCTTATTGTGTTTTTCTAATTCTTTTAATAAACTCTCTTTCACCTTTAATGATTTCCGAGAATTATTGGTATATACTAGTACTTTATTTAACATTCTGCTACTACATTTCCTCCGGTGCACCAATACACACAAGATTCATCGCACTGGCAAGAACCTGTTTAATTGCATAAACCAATGTAATCCTTGAAACAGAAAGTACTTTGTCATCGGTAAGAATTGGATTCTCATTGTAGAAACGGTTAAGCGCCTTTGCTACGTCCATCACAAATCGCGCCACGTAATGTGGTTCGTTATGTTTTTCAGCAAGAAGTACCGCATCCGTATATTTTCTGAGGAGTTTAATGGCAGCAACCGAAGCGTCGTCTAGGAGCAAACTGAAATCACACGCCTCAATACTTGGTTTAATCCCTTGTTTTTCCGCCTTTTTGAGTAGCGAACAGCAACGTGCATGGGTATATTGAACATATGGACCTGTTTCTCCTTGGAAATTGGTCACATTGGATACGTCAAAAATATAATCTTTTTCCCGCGAGGTATAGAGTTCATTGAAAATTACGGAACCGTAACCAACCATTTTTTCAACTTCTTCACGATTCGCCAAATCTGGATTTTTCTCATCGATAATTTTTGAAATTTCCTCTCTTGCAGACTCTAGGACATCTTCGATAAAGATGACATTACCACCTCTTGTCGAAAGTTTTCCACTGCTTGCCGAAACTTGTCCAAAAGGAATGTGAATACAATCCTTCGCCCAAGGTCTTCCCATTTTATCGAGAACAGAAAATAACTGCTTAAAATGAAGCGCCTGCGCACTTCCTACTACATAGAGATTCTTCACAAAATCATAATGTTCTTTTCGATAATGTGCACTGGCAAGGTCTCTTGTAATATAAATCGACGACCCGTCACTCTTCGTAATAATAGCTGGTACTTCAATACCGTAATCCTCAAGATCAACCACTTCAGCACCCTGCGATTCCTTGAGTAAATCCATTTTTCTAAGGTCATCGACAACAGGCCCCATCATATCCGAAAAGAAGCGTTCCCCATTGTAAGAGTCAAAGGTGACACCAAGTTTTTCGTAAATTCTTGAAAACTCTATCATGGAAGCATCCACACAGAATTTCCACATTGCTTCTGCCTCTTCATCTTTATTTTCAAGTTTCACAAACCATCCGCGCGCCTCTTCGTTGAGCGCCTCATCCTTCTCTGCTTCTTCGTGAAATTTCACATAGAGTTTTAAAAGTTCTGGCACAGGATCTTTTTTAATTTGCTCCTGATCACCCCATCTCTTAATTGCAACAATCAGTTTCCCAAATTGCGTACCATAATCACCAAGATAGTTGATACCATAAGTACCATACCCCAAAAACGAGTAAATCCTTTTGAGCGATTCCCCAATCATTGTACTTCGAATATGCCCAATATGGAACGGCTTCGCAATATTCACGGAAGAATAGTCTATAACAACCATTCCACCATGTCCGATGTCCACAGAACCAAACTTCGCACCCTCTTCGTAAACCGCTTGTAGCGTGTCCTTCGCGACCGTTTCACGATCCAACTTAAAATTCAGGAAACCCGAAACTGCCTCCACACTTGAAACTCCTTGAATATCACCGATTTTTTCGCTGAGCTCTTCTGCGATTGCCACAGGTGATTTACGCATTGTCTTAGAAAGTCTAAAACATGGGAAACTATAATCCCCCATTTCTGCATTTTTAGGATACTCAATCCCTTCGTATGCAGTCTGTTCATCGAAATCTGTTATCTTTGAAATTTCCTTTGCTATTAATTTTTTATAATCTGTCATGCTTACCTCGCTTGTCCAATTATACCATATGTGGTACGATATTTTCTATGGAAAGATTTTTTGAAGAAAATAAGGTAATGAAACTTTTAATCATCATTAACGTCGCGGTTTTCCTGCTTACGGATATTTTAAAACCAGGCATTAAAGACTATGTCGTTCTAATCAAACCGCTGGCTGTAACAGGTGACTACTGGCGATTCTTTACGTGTATGTTTGCACACGGCGATATATTCCACCTCTTGTTCAACATGTTTTGCTTGTACTTTTTCGGTCAAGTGACGGAATACTTTTTCGGAAGCGCAAAATTTTTATTCATTTACATTATCGCTGGACTAATAGGGTCATTCGCATCAACATTCTTTAGCGTATACTCATCACTAGGAGCTTCTGGTGCTGTATTTGGAATCGTCGGCGCAAACTTCTACACCCTTACAAAAACCGGTGGCGATTTCAAAAGAAAGTTCAAAAGCGACCTCATCATGTTTGTTGTAGTAAACCTCGGAATGTCAATTTATCGCTCCAATATTGACCTTGCAGCGCACGTAGGCGGTCTTGTCGGCGGAATCATGGCAGGATTTGCGATTGGTATTGTAAATGAAGCCTTTGACCGCGAACGCATACTTAAAACAGTTGGTGCTGTCGCGCTTACTGCAGTAATCATATTCGGTGTTACTTTCCATTCCCTGTCAAACCTCGATACACAAAAAGCTGGAATCGTCATGCGTTACCAAACGTACGGCGCAAAAAACGCCCTCGCCTGTGCAGACAAAGCGAGAGCGCGTTTTCCTAAAGACCCTGAAATCAAGCAAATGTACTACGAATTACAGGACATGGTACACTAACCACTATTTTGATATGTGCATAGGTTCTACAAAGTATTCTGAACGCATTACTTTTTCACCTTTGCTGTTAATAACATAGAACATTCCGTTTTCCTGAATCCCTGCGTATCCACCTGCAAACTTTGAACCCTTTTGATATGTTTTTCCAAAGAGTTTATTTCCTTTGTTATTGAAAAATTCAACAGTGCTACCTTTTCTTGCTGTACTCATAAAGTCAGAGCTGACATCAATCTGGTCATACTCTGCTTTCAAAAGCACATCACCATTTGCAGCAATCAATCCATAATGACCACTAGCATCTTCTACGATAAATCCTTTTTGGTTGTAATCATCACTTTCCAAGATATCAATTTTTCGATATTTTGCAGGAACTACTATTTTACCGTTTTTATCAAAACAGCCGTTTTTATTATCCTTTGAAAGAAACGCAAAATCACTCCTCTTACCGTTTCTTTCAAACATCATATAATCATAATAATCATAATCTGAATTAAAAAAGCTATAAATTAATTCAATGATTTCCTCACCATTGGTATTGATTACTCCATATTTTTCTCGATCATCAGTTTCGTCCTGTATCGAAACTACCGCAAGCCCATTGTCAAAATCATTTGCACCATAGTACTTACAATCAGTAATCCATCTACCATTGGTATCAATATAACCAATTTTTCCACCGTCGCTTTTTCGAACAGGAATTCGATGGTCACGCGTAAACCCGTCAACACTATAACCATCATCTATGGTAAATACAACTTCACCATTTTTATCGATGTATTGTTCCTTTCCATCCAACTCTACCCTTGCAATACCCTCTTTAAAAGGGCTGGCTTGATCATATTTAATGTCAATTACCACATTGCCCGTTTCATCGATATAACCATGCTTGCCATCTTTCTCAACTGCAGCATGTCCTTCGCGAAAATCACCTACGCGATCATATATTAATGGAATCGCCACTTCTCCTGTTATGCAGTCAACAAAACCTGCTTTACCATCCACATCAACTCCTAATAATTTACTATCTCCATAAATACCAATATTATTATAAATGTTTGGTATAATCTCTTCTCCCGTATCACTTATCATACCTTGTAATCCATCTTTTAGAACAAGAAATCGGTCATCCATCACCTTGCCATTATATTCTGCATAATTCTTCCATATATTTCCAAATTCAACTGGCATAATCAGAGTTCCTGAAGTATTGTATGCACCATTCTTACCCCTAATAGCCCTACCCGAACCATTAAGCACACCACCCAAATTTACTTTTATAACTTTATCTGTTAGACGGGTAACCATAACATATTCACAAGGAATCACTTGCTTTCCAAAAGTGTTGAACGCACCGTACTTACCGTATTGTTCCACTTTAATCAAACCCGTTCCGTCCATGTAAGCACATTTACCATAGGCAACTGGTATCACAACTTCACCCTTGGCATTGATAAATCCAGACATTCCAGATTGCGTTACTTTCGCAAGACCATTTTTAAAATCATCAATCGAATCATACATCGGTTTTACTAAAATATTTCCATGAACATCCATTAACCCATACTTGCCATCTTTTTCAATTTTCAAAACCAAATTATTTTCACCCGCAAAAGCGTTTTGAGTAGCAGTGTTATCATTATTGTTTGGATTCAAGGCTATGCCACGAATATCTTCAACATCTTTCTTTGTCATTTTACCAAGTTTTACCGCAAGAATTCCACCGTCTTTACAAACAGGTTTCGTGATTGAATCCCAGATGAAATCAAACGCATCACCGCGTGTTAGCTTTTTATTTTCAACAGAAAGTCCAAGTTTTGACACATCATCCATCACCGTATTCCAGTCCGCTTTATAACCAAGCGCTCTGTAAAGTACAGTAGCAAGTTGTTTTCCACTGACAATACCTTTTGGGTTGAACTTATTAAGGTCACTTCCTTCCACAGGACTTCCACTCATCAACCCCTCTTTAACACAGTACGCAACATATGGCGCTGACCATGTCATACTATCATTATCAATAAAATTAGGCTTTAAAGCGGCTTTTGCAGCCTCAGCTTTTTTACCGCTGATTTCAAGAATAATAACAGCAAGCTGCTCTCTCGTGAAATCCTTTTGCTCATTTAATACCATTTCGGTATTACTAGAACCCTTTATAAAACCATTCTCATAAAGTAGCTGTCCACCACTAGGTGCAACTGCAAAATTTACCATCGACAATGAACCCAAAACCATCACAATCGAAAGCATAATGCAAAGAATTTTTTTCATATTTTCCTCCTCTTTGTTTTAATTTTAACATTTAATATATTCTATTTTGAAACTTCTACAATTTCTCCAGTTGAAAGCTTTACCTTACCTGTCACATCAGAATCTGCTATCTCCAAATTCTCAAGTTTTGGCATTTTACTCAAACTTTCTAATTCACCACTGACAAGAGTTTTACTAATATTAATCGCTCTCAGTTCATACAAATTATTTAAGTCATTTATTTTACCCATAACTTTAGTATTTTCAAGAGATAGATGCTCTAGCCTACTCAAATTTGACAAACTCTCCAAATCACCATCTACCCCAGTGTATTCAAGAAAAAGTTCAACTAAATCAACCATATCTTTTAATCCATCTAAATCACCATTAACGTTTGTAAGAGAAAGATGCAAAATACTCAAATTTGGAAGATTTTTCAAAGATTTTATATTACCTCTCACTCCCCTGCTACTAGCAAGTTTTAACACTTTTAAACTCTTTAAATTATTCAATCCAGAAATATCGCCACTAACTTTGGTATTAACTAATGAAATCATCTCAACATTAGGCAATCCACTTACACTGCTAACATCGCCATCAACACCTGTATTACTCAATTCAATATTCTTTACATTTTTTAATTTGCTCAGATTATGAATACTACCAGTAATCTGTGTTTGGTCGATATAAAGTTCAGTTAAATTCTGCAAATTTCTCAATGCACTAATATCTCCACTGACCTGTGTTTGAGTTAAATAAATCTTTTTTAAGTGCTCCAAATCACACATACTGCTAATATCGCCATAAGCTCCCGTTTCATCAAGTGATACCATCTCCAACTTATTCAAATATTTCAAACTCTCAATATCCGCAACCAAATAAGTATTCGGCAATAAAAGCACTTCTAGATTTACAAACCACTTCAAGTCTTCTAATGACTCAATTTTCCCTGTTAATTGAACCTTCGGCAATCCAAAGTTATTAAAAATCAATTCTTTTCTATAACCAATGTCTTTCCATTTGATTTCTCCATCACCCAAGTCATATAAATCTCTCACACCCTGCTCAAAGACAGGATCTACAAATTTAATAATTTTTTCCGGCTCCTTCACGCCATCTGAAGCATCAGGTATTGTACTTCCCTCAATAATTTCACCAGTTGGCAAAGTTAATCTTCCCACAACATTCGTACCCTCAATTCGAAGAACGCATAGGTTTTTCAATGCCGTCAAAGCACTTAATTTACCAAGTACTGCTGTATTCGTTAAATCAGCATGCTCCAAATTAATCAAATCACCTAAATTGGCAATATCCCCTCTTATTTTCGTATTAGCAGCATAAAAATGTGTCAAAGTACTTAGAGGCTTCAAACTACGTATATCACCCGTTACTTGTGTGTTGCTAAGATAAATTCTATTAATTGCTGATAGGGATTTCAAAGTACTCAAATCGCCCATTATATCTGTTTTTTCAACCATCAAAGTTGACAAATTACTTAAATTGTTTAAAGCGGCTATATTACCGTTCACTTTTGTATCCGTCAAATTGATATAAGTCAAATTTGTCAATTTACTTAGTTCGCTAATATGTCCAGCCACATCAGTTCCTTGAAGACACAAACTTTCTAAATTATATAAACTTTTTAAACTCTTAATATCACCACTTACATGAACCTTATCCAAGTAGATATACTCCAAATTTTTCAAGGCACTTAAACTGCTAATATCACCATACACCTCTTCACCAACAAGAGAAATTTCTTCCAAATTACTAAACCATTTTAGGTCATTCAAACTTTCAACCCGCTTATCTTCCGGAAAAGATAAATACATTTTTTTTCTGTACATAAGATCTCTCAGCTTTATTTCTCCCTCTGGTAGATG
>PDWI01005599.1_pt1 | contig 16113 bp, 15 predicted proteins | sample 1430891 | NCBI WGS metagenome assembly PDWI01 (sample SAMN01162508, study PRJNA174530) | Oral metagenome, whole genome shotgun sequencing project. | biome: Marine environment; feature: Marine mammal; material: Swab sample of the gingival sulcus; isolation source: swab sample of gingival sulcus...
TAAAGAAAGAACCGAAAGAAAAAGGACAAGCACCGTGCATGATTGTCTTTTGCGCTTTTGAACAGCAATTTGAGTTGATCGAAATAGCAAAACAATACGGCTTGAATAAGTATCTTAATTTAGTGTTTAGGAAAAATTTTTCAGGGCAAGTATTAAAAGCAAATATGCGTATTGTAGGGAACTGTGAATACGGCTTGCTTTTTTACCGTGATAAATTACCAAAATTTAATAATGAAGGGCGTATGATTTTTAATTGTTTTGAATGGAATAAAGACACTGAAACAAAACACATTCATCCGAATCAAAAGCCTATAAAACTATTAGAGCATTTAATTAGAGTATTCACCGACAAGGGCGATGTAGTTATAGACCCTGTTGCAGGCAGCGGCTCTACATTATTGGCAGCGAAAAATTTAGATAGAAATGCGTATGGTTTTGAAATTAAAAAGAATTTTTTTAATGATGCGCAAGAGCTCATAAAGTATGAGTGTCATAAATATTTATTGTAAGTTTGAATGTGTCAAAGAATATGAGAAGGAGTAAACAGATGAATGAAATTTTAAAAACAAAAAAAACAAGAAGTCTATTAAAAGAAAGCATTGAATATTTTGGAAAAGAAAAACAGATTTTAAAAACTATTGAAGAGCTATCTGAATTGATAAGAGCGTTATCCCGTTATCTTGTTGAAGACTACGAGGTCCTTTTAGATTATGAACAAACGATTAACAACCGTGATGAAGAAATGGCAGATTGCTATATCATGTTAGAACAGTTAGAAATGATCTTTCAAAATAAAACCTCAATTAAAAATCATATACAAGAGAAACTTGAACTATTGGAATATAAAATAAATCAATAAGGAGAAAAACAGATGAAAAAAGTATATTTATCAGGAGCAATCAGTAACAACCCAAATTATAAAGCTGATTTTATGGCAGCGGATAAGAAGTTACTTGATGCAGGCTATGCCGCAGCTAATCCGGTTATCTTTTGTGATGGGCTTACAGATTGGAATGATTGCATGAGGAAATGCATGCGAATATTGAGCAAGCATACAGCAGTCGCAGTAATTGATACCCCGCATCAATCAAGAGGGAAAGACCTTGAACTGGAAATAGCGAGAGCATTGAACATGGAAATAAAAACTGTTGATGAATGGGTAAAAAATGAAAACAAACATGATAACCGTAACAGAAAGTAATGGACACTATATAATAGATTTTAACGGAGATATTAAAAGCATAACGGAAGCATCATTAAATATAATTGATGTAATACTTAACAAATGTATAGAAGCTAAACAGTTTGAATTTGCTTTGCTAGTAATAGGAGCACTAGAATCAATTGAAACTGATATGCAAAAAAAAATAAAAGCATTAAAAGACAATGGAAAGGAAAGCAAAGAATGCGAGAAATAAAATTCAGAGGAAAGACTTTTAACGGGAGATGGGTGTACGGCACAGTGGTTTATTCTGATGATAAAACAAGAGCATTCATTGTTGAATTTTTAGAAGACAATAATCAAAAAACCGAATACAGCTATTACGAAGTAATTCCTAAAACAGTCGGACAATACACCGGCTTAAAAGATAAAAACGGTGTAGAGATTTATGATGACGACATTCTCGGCATTATAGATGATACAACATTTAAAATAAACAAATGCTTACATATTGTCGAGTTTATAAAAGATCGATGGTTTTTGGTTGATATAAATCAGAAAAGCCCTTTTAATAGAGGTAATGGTTTATATTCTGATTTAAAAGATTTCAGTGAAGATTTTGAACCATATGGGTTGACATTCGGAGTTATTAGTAACATCCACGATAACCCTGAATTGATTAACGCATGACCACTCTCTGGAAACCGCAGCCGAAACAAAAATTAGCCCTTTCTTGTCCCGCGTTTGAGCTTTTTTACGGCGGGGCTGCCGGCGGCGGAAAATCTGACTTTTTACTGGTTGATTTTCTTTCCGGCTGCAATCGGTACCGCAAAGCATGGCGCGGGGTGTTGTTCCGCCGCTCATTTCCCGAACTTGCAGAATTGGTATTACGGGCAAAAGAACTATACTTACCGCTTGGAGCAGTCTACAACAAAACAGACAATACCTTCACCTTTCCCACAGGCTCATTTTTGCGCTTGCGGTACTTGGAGCGGGATGATCAAGTAGAGCGTTATCAAGGACACCAGTATACATGGATAGGCTTTGATGAGCTTGGAAACTACGGTACAGACTTTTGCTACAAATATATGATAAGCCGCTGCCGTTCAGGACAAGGCGCACAGTGTTATATGAGAGCATCAGGCAACCCGGGCGGTGTTGGGCATAGCTGGATAAAAAAGCGGTTTATTGACGGCAGAGAGCCGAACAAAATATACACTGATGAAAACGGTTTGACGCAGTGTTTCATCCCGTCTTTATTGGATGATAACATGGAGCTTATGAAAAATGACCCCGAATATGAAAGGAGATTAAGACTCTTGCCTTCTTACTTATACAAAGCCTTACGGCATGGTAACTGGGATGTGATAGCCGGAAGTGCGTTTGAAGAATTTAGCCGTGAAAAGCATGTTATTACCCCGTTTGCATTAGACCCTGCTGTATGGGTTAAGTTTGCCGCGATGGACTGGGGCTATGCTAAGCCGTTCAGTATTGGATGGTGGGCAGTCAATAAAGAAGGCAGGATGATCCGCTACCGTGAATACTACGGATGCGAAAAAGGAGAAGTAAATAAGGGCTTGAAAATGGGTGCTACAGAAGTAGCACAGAAAGCCTTTGATATTTCTGTAGCGGAAGGCGTAACACAGATGATAGCAGACCCCGCCGTATGGTCTAAAATCGACAATGCCCCCAGTATTGCAGAAAAGTTTGAAGCGGTTGGCTGGAAAATGACAAAAGCCAACAATGACCGCATAAACGGTAAAATACAATTACATCAAATGTTAAAAGAAACGGGCGAAGACGGAAAGCCCAACCTGTTAGTATTTAACACTTGTAGCGATTTTATCCGCACAATCCCCATTCTTTTGCCGGACAAGAACCATCCCGAAGACATAGACACAAGCCTTGAAGACCATATCTACGATGAAACCCGCTATGCCATCATGAGCGAAATAGCGCATCACCCAACACGCGCACTACGCAAGCAAGCCGGACAATGGAATTTCAAAACAAAACCGCAAGGCAAAAAATGGGATATGTATTCAAGGAAATAAAACAGTAAAAAAAATAAAAAAAATTTTCCACTTCCCTGACAAAATCGCAATACGGTTGATACCATTAACCTATGGAAGGGAAATCAGTTGATGAAAAAACAGTATTAGAAGAGCTGACCTATCAAGTAGATGAGTTTAAACAAGAGCGAGCAAAGCATGAGAAAGAATGGCAGGAAGTGTGTACCTTTCTCGGTTCCCGCGTTTTTGACTGGAAAGGCGAATCAGACGAAAAACGCCCCGAACGCTATACCGGCCGCCCGACTGAATATTTGAATAAACTCGTATCCGGCATAATGGGCTACACAACAAGCCCGAATGTAACATGGTTAAAACTCTCTCTTACCGATGACGACCTTGCTGACTATCACGGTGTAAAAGATTGGCTTGAAAAAACAGAAAAAGCCTTGTATGCCGAATTTAACCGTGAAAGTTTTTATGCTGAAATCCCCTTATTTATTCAAAACGCCGCCCTTTTCGGACATGCGGTTATGCTCATTGATGAAAAAAAAGAAAGTGCATTACGATTTTTAACCGTATCGGAACCGCAAATCTATTTAAGCCAAAACGAATACAATGAAGTTGATACCGTTTTCCGCATTTTCACCATGACGCTTAAAGATATTGTTTCCCGTTTTCCCGATGCCTCAATCCCTGACACCATGAAAAAAGAAGCGGAAGAGGCAAAAACAAAGCGGAAAAAGGTAACTGTTTTACACGCTGTATTGCCCCGTGATGATTATGATGATGAAAAAGCGGATGATAAAAACATGGCGTTTGCAAGTTACTATGTTGACCTTGATAACAACATACTGCTTGAAGAATCGGGATACCATGAATTGCCGTATGCTGTTTTTATTTGGGACAGAATAGCGGATTCAGCCTATGGAGACAGCCCCGCCCGTCAGTCATTACCCGATGTCAAATATCTCAACATGGTAGAAGAATCTCGCGGCAGGCTTGCACAGCTATCGGCAGAGCCGCCTATGAATGTACCGGACAGTATGCGCGGCTTTGAAAGTGTTGTTCCCGCAGGCTTTAATTATTACGATCAGCCTGATGAAATTATGAGCCCTATCAATATTGGGGCGAATTATCCTATCACGCTTGATACAATCAAAGACATAGAAAGTCGCATCCGAGATAAATTCCATGTCGATTTTATGCTGTCTTTACAAGCACAAGGCGGCGCAAAAACAGCAACGGAAATTATAGAACTGCAAGGCGAAAAAGCGGCGTTGTTATCAAGTCTTATTGTCAATCAAAACAAGTCATTAGCGGAAATTGTAAAACGCACTTTTAATATTATGTACCGTCAAGACAGAATTCCTGCCATTCCTGATATTTTAGTAGAAAGTAAAGCCGGTATCAAAGTTGATTTCATAGGGCCGTTAGCACAAGCACAGAAAAAGTATCACCAGGCAGGCGGCGTACAGATGGGACTTGCAATGGCACAGCCTATTATACAGATGTGTCCATCAAGCCTTGATTACATTGACGGGGACGCTCTTTTAAAAAATGTCCTTGATGCAAACGGGTTCCCGCAAAATGCAATCCGTGAAACAGATGAGGTCCTTAAAATGAGGCAGCAGAGAGCCGAAGCCGAACAGCAGGCTATGCAACAGCAGATGCAAATGCAGGAAGGACAAGCCCTGATGCAAAATGCGGATAAACTCTCTAAGACCGTAGAGCAAGGCTCTGTATTACACGAACTTTCCGAGCAGTTACAAAGCGGCATACCGCAAGGAGAAGCGGAATAATGGAAAAAACAGTATGCGTAATACCCGGATTTGAAACGGCAACACGCGAAAAGCAGCACAAGGCTTTGCAAGATGCATTTAAACGGGTGATGAAAACAAAAGACGGAAAAATCGTATTTAATGCGCTTTTAACCGACCTTTTTTATTTTGATACGGCAAAAACAGACGCTGAAAAAGCGTTATGCGAATATGCAAAATTTTTAGTCAGGGAAAGACTGGGAAGCAAGAAAACATTTGATATTACAAATGCCATTCTTGATAACCTCGATTGACCTACAAGGGGGATTATATGATGGACGGACAAGACCAGCAGCAGGCTGAAAATCAAAATCCGAATACAAGCGGCGGATCCGCAACGGACGGTACCGCAGCATCATCAGTTATGGATGCGTTCAAAAACGCATCAGGCGGACAGGGGAAACAAACACCGAAAAAAGATGAAGGCGGGAAAGCACCCGATACCACATCTGAAAAGGCAGAACAAGAACCTGAGACCCGTGAATTAAAGCCGTGGGGCGCGCAGCTTTCTAAAGAATTGAAGGAAAATAAAGAAGCGGTAAAAGCCTTGTCTAAGTTTGAAGATATTACCGGACTTGCCGCTTCTTATTTGGAACTTCAAAAAAAGATAGGCAGTATGCAAAGCATCCCGGGCAAAGAAGCTTCTGCGGAAGAATTAGATGCTTTTTATAAAAAGCTCGGCAAGCCCGAAAGTGCTGATAAATACTCTTTCAAACAGGAAGAAGAAGGCGAAAAAGCATTTGCCGAATTTGCATATAAAAACCATCTTTCAGACGCACAGGCAAAAGCGGCGTATGACTTTTTAATGATGCAAGCACAGAATGGAATTGAAAGCCAAAAGGCGCAGATTACCGCAATGGCTCAACAAACCGATGCAGCATTAAAAAAAGAATACGGAACAAAAACAAATGAAAAGCTGAATGCCTACACCAAAGCATTACAGCGTTTCGGATCAGAACAGGCAGTACAAGACCTACAAAATTCAGGAATAGCCTACAGTGCGCCTTTTGTCAAAATGATGATTCAAATAGGCGAAGCATTAGGCGAAAGCCGCACCGTTGCCGGCGGAAATGCTTCCGGTCAAGCCGGTATAAAGTCGGTAAATGACGGCGGCTCTTTCTCATTTTTTACTTAAAAACTGCCCACACTATTTTTAAGGAGATACAACGATGCCTACATTAAGTGCAACAGACAAATTAACCGCATTGGAAGTGATGCGGCGTGCAAACAATCAAAACGGATTTAACATTGTTGAATTGATGAGCCGGAGAAATGGGTTCTTGAAAGATATGCCGATGATCGAAGCAAATGACGGAACCATACACAATACACTTGTACGGACAAGCTTACGAAGCGGCCAGCACCGTAAGTACAACCAAGGTATTAATCATGGAGCAACAACTACAGACACCATCAGAGACTACATTGCCATTTTGGAAGATTACAGCGTTGTTGACAAAGACTTAGCCGACCATTCCGGCGATGTCAAAGCCTTGCGGCAAAGTGAGGCGGAAGGCTTTTTATCGGGCATGGGACAAACCCAAGCAGAAGACTTGGTATATGGCAATAATGCTGTTAACGAGGAAGAAATAAACGGACTTGCAACACGGTTGAGTATCATTTCTAACAAGAATGTTATTAACGCAGGCGGTACCGGTAACAGATGTACATCTGTCTATGTTGCGGCAATCGGTAAAGGATTTTCCCATCTTATCTATCCGAAAGGACGGAGCGATTGCGGCATTAAAACGGAAGACCGCGGTATTCAAGACTGGAAACTTCCCGACGGCAGTACCATGCCCGCCTATGTACAGTTCTTTTCAACGCATTACGGACTTTCAGTTGCTCATCCTAATGCGGTCAAGCGTATTTGTAATATTGCACCTGACACACATGCAGACGCATTAGTAGAAATGATTATTGAAGCAATGACAAGGCTTCCGCAAGGAGCTCCCACTATTGCTGTTTATTGTAATGAAGATGCGCTTGTAAAAATTGATAAAGCGGCGTATTCAAAAAGTAATGCCGTATTTACCGCAGAAGACCCTTGGGGAGAACTGATTACTCATATTAGAAAAGGGCGGTGCCGTCTTGTCGATAGCATTCTGTCGACAGAGCAGGCATTAACTTAAAAAAAAGAATATTAAGGAGATAGAACTATGATAATGCTGTATCAAGACAGTGCGTTGCAATTTTCAAAAGCGCAAGAATTAACCGGAACCGCGGTAAGTGAAAATGTCATTGATTTTGTATCAAGCGGATCTGCACGAGGCAAGGTGATAGATATTCGTTTAGTCGGCACAGCTCCGGCAAGCGGAACACTCACTATCGAAATACAAGATTCTGAGGACGGGAACAGTTTTACCGCAAAATCAAAATCGGCAGCTGTACCTGTAACAGGGCAAAAAGCGGGAGTGTGTTTTTTTACCATGGCAATGCCTGCCGACCACCGCCGATTTGTCCGGCTTAACTTTACGGTAAGTACAGCCATGACGGTAAACGCCATTTTAAACACAGACCTTAATGTCTAAAGGAGAATAGCAATGACAAAAACTAAAATTGCAAAGTTAAAAGAAACTTTGAAGAAAGAAAACCCGAAAGCAAGTGCAGAAGAGCTTGAAAATCTTCTTGCAGAAGCCATTGCAGAGGCGGAAAAAAACAGCACGCTTTTTGACGAAGAAGGTGGCAAAGAGAGCAGCGAACTTGCAAAAGAACGCGCCGAAATCGAAGAAGAGCGAGAACGACTGCAAACCATTCGTAATATGCTTGAACAAGGTGAAAAACAGCTTGCAAAAGAGCGTGCTGAATTTGAAGAAGAGCAAAAACGATTTACTGCTGAGCGTACACTTTTCGAAGTAGAAAAAGAGCAATTTGCTGCCGAAAAAGCAGAAAATCCTGCACAGCAGTCTCAGACGGCAACAGGGGAAATCCGCACCTATAAATGTGTAATTCCTTGTACATTCGGAGGAAGATATTACCGTGAAGGTGATACCCTTATTATTACTGACGGCTCAAAGCCGACTGATTATTTCAAAATGATAGAAAAATAACCCTTTTTTGAGGGCTGTATGATTGTTTTTCCCTTTCTCAACAGAGTACAGCCCTCTTTTTTAAATCGGAATAGAAGGATATACGGCAATGCGGATAGATAGAGATAGAGCAAATAGAACACTTGGCTTATGCGGACAAAGTTCACTCAGTCCCGAAGATAAAACCAGCAAGCCCTATGTTGTGGTGAAAAAGCACTATCTTTCAACATTTTTAGAAAGTCTCGAAGCCGTTGCATGGACAAGCGGCAAACGCCGTGCAAGGCTCGAAGTATTTACCGGTGAAAACCTTACCAACTATGCAAACGCCTTTATTCTACCCTTAGACTGCGGAAAAATTATTGAATTAAAAGACAAAAGTTACTACATCACAGAAGGCACTATCCTCTACACAGACGGGGAAGGCATACTCATTTATATCACCAACGGCAAGATAAGCGCCGCCGCTGTTGAAAAGAAAAAACAAGACGCTGAGGCAGCAGGTATTCCCTTTGATGAAGAGTTTCCCGAATATGAGCCGCCTGCATACGAGTCTCTTTTTTGGGCAAGTTTTGAACTCCGCCTTGCAAGTAAATTTGCGCTTGAATTATCGGGAGACGCAAAACTACATCAGATGCTTTTGAATGAAGCGATGTTCCAAGAACAAGCCGCCTACCGTGCAACAAAAACACGCAGTGCAGGCAAAAAAAGCGGTAATGCATGGTGGATTGAAAGGAGAGGTTAATGCTTATCACGAATTTTCAAGGCGGGGAAATTTCCCCCGCTCTTTTTGGAAGAATAGATTTACCCGTATACACCGCAGCCGTTTCGAAATTAGTAAACTTTTCACCTCTTGCAACTGGCGGCATCACACGGCGGCAGGGATTAAAACGGCAAGGAACATTAAAAGGGCAATGCCGCCTGATTCCCTTTATTGTCAATGACAGTCTTTCTTTTATTTTTGAAATAGGATCCGAATATATCAGAATTTGGAAAAACGGCGAGCTTTTGTATATCTATGCTCATCCGCTTGAATTTATCTCAACGCCTGATTTTCCCTTGTATCAACTATCAGAACTAGAAGAAATTCAATATGCGCAAACACATGACAGCCTCTATATTACCCATTACAACCATAAACCCACCCGCATTATCTGGCAGGGCGGCGAATCATTTACCCTTGAAACCCTTACTATTACCGGTAATGCCCATCAAGTGCCGTTTCAAGAACCGGATGAATACCCTGCATGCGTTTCTTTCTTTTTAGGCAGGCTCATTTTTGCCCGCACTTTGAAAAACCCGCAGAAAATATGGGCAAGTAAAGTATTCGATTACACAAACTTTTCAACTTTCGACACGGTAGTATCACGGACAAAACAATTAAAAGAGCCGGATTTGCATGTCTTTTCATGTACCACTACAGAAGGCAGTGCAACTATTACCGCCCTTACCAAAGACTTAACCGGCGTTGCCCATATTGAAGACTACTATATTACCGGCCACAAAGGAATACCGGCAAAGACAAAAGTTGTATCTGTTACTTCTGATACCATGACACTATCAAATGCGGTAACGGCTTCTAAAGTTGATATGGTGTTAAGCATTCATACATGGGTACGCCCCGAAAGCCCGCAAGCAGAGGATTATGAAACAAAAGAAATTATCAACAATGTTACGACTCCTGCACATAGCTTTTCTTTTGAAATTGCAAGCGATAAAAACGATGCAATTAAGTGGCTCGCTCCTGCAAAAGATTTAATCATCGGTACAGAATCGGCTGAATGGATTATGCCGAACGGCGTTACCGCCTGCAATGTACAGGTTACCCTTAATAGCCGCTACGGGGTTGCAGCTTATCAGGCAGCCCTCGCAGGGAAAACAGTTGTCTTTATCGGTTCTGACGGCAAAACATTAAAAAGCTACCTCTATGATTTTCAAAGTGCTAATTATGCCGCCCTTGATTTAACCGAAAACGCATCCCATTTACTTGAAAGCTCCCGGGCAGTTGATTTTGACCATGATGCAACCGGAAACCTGATCTATGTAACAAGAAAAGACGGTATTGTTTTGCGCCTTTATTTTGATGAACAAAAAGGAGTAAGGGCATGGAGCCGGATCATCACAGGCGGCAGCGGAAAAATAAAAAATACCGTTGTTGCAACCGACCAAAACGGATGCAAAAGTGCCTTTTTTTCCGTTGAGCGGGATGGTACCTTCTATCTTGAACAATTAGGAACCGATGAAACAGATGCCGTCTATTTAGACAGTTACACTGAATATACACAGGATACGGATATAACAGCTTATCCTGATGCTGCTGTTTTTATCCCTGAAACAGCGGAAATCTTTCCCCTCGTTGCTCTTCCCGATACATACAAAGATTTTAGTAAAAAAATGTATATCGGGTATGAATACGAAAGCGTTATCGAAAGTCTACCGGTCATTAAAGACGGGCGGAACAGTAAAAAGCGGATCGTTTCGCTTTTAATCCGGTTTTTGTCCTCATGTATACCGGAAGTTTCACAAATCGGCTTTACGGAAGAAAAGCCGAACCAAGCAGAGCCTTTTTCAGGGGTGATTGCGGTACCGGTGCAATCAGGATATGAGCGCGATGTGTTGTTTCGGTTGAATACGGCAAAACCTGCAGGCTGCACGGTGCTTGCCGTTAATTCTGAACTTGATTAGGCAAAGGAGAATGAAAAAATGATAGGTATGTTCGTTCTTGGCAGTGTTTTTGCTCTATGGGGTGCAGGGCTTTCAGTCTGGTCTGGTATTAATGAAGCCGAACAGCGGCAAATGGAAATAGAAGCCCGTCAAAGAGAAGAAAAGCGCATGAGGGAAGCGCGGATTAAAGAGCTGCGCGCTAAAGCTGAACGAGATATTGATGAAGCAAAAGGGCAATTCAAAATAGAAACAGAAAACGCTTTCCGTAAAGCTGATGACATTTGGCATCAAGGTGAGCGCATTGATATGAGAAGCGACCTTGAAGAAACACTCACCGGACGCGCCTTTAATCTTGCAATTAAAAAAGACAATGCACAAGAAACTGGTGCGCTGATGAGTGAGCAACGCGGAAAGCAAAAAATCCAACAACAGATCGGCACTATGCAAGCACAAGCCGGTATGAGTGGTACACGGCACGGGACCAACACGCAAGAAAACCGTATTGAGCAAGCACAAACAGAGTTTAATCAAGATTTACAGCTGATGAAAGAGCGCAGGCAAACAGAGCGGGATATTAATTTAATGAGTGCGCTTTCGAGCCTTAAAGGCGGCATGTTCGGTATTGGTGAAAAACGGGATGCGGCAAACATGGCATTCAGAGATTCACAAATGCTCCGCGATGATTATTCGGAAGGTGGTCGGATTGTAAATATGTTCAATAAGCGCATTGATAACCGCCGCGAAGATTTAGAGGGCAATGTAAACCTTATGAATATTGGCGGCGAGATACAGCAAGCAGTAATGCAGCGTGCACACGATAGAGCTGCGTATACGCCTATTGACGGTTTTACTGATTTTTTTAGAGGGGCACATGCAGGGTGGAACTTAGGGACAAACATAGCAAGTTTTGCTTCTAAGTGGGGCGGTTCGTCAGGAACAACCGGACAAGGATTTTCAAATACTGCAACCGCCTCAATGGGAAGCCGCTCTATTATCGGCTCAAATTACCGTAATCCTTTCGGAAGTCCTTTTGCATCATCTGCCAGCCCAACCTTTAGCATTTCAAACTTTCAAACAATGAGGTACTAACATGGGTAAATATTCAGTATTTGATGCATTTCAAGCAGCAGCAGGAGCGACAAGCTCTGTTCTTAACAGTTTTGATGAGCAGTTAAAAATAAAAGCGGGAATTGAAGTACAAGATGCACTGTTACAGCAGCAAGAAGCATTTCACCAGTGGACATTAGAAGCGGACAATAGCAACGACTGGCGAAATTATGAAAAATCATGGGATACCTTCAAAAAGAAAAGCTATAACAGCAGTATGAAAACGCTTTCAAGTCCATATGCGAGCCGTCTTTTTACCCAACATTTTAAAAAAATGGAAATGACGCAGCGAATAACCGTACAAAAGATGGCGCATCACAAAATGAAAACAGAGGAATTAGTAAAAGGACTGGATTCAGCGCGGTCAGTCATTACCGCAGAATATTTTACGCCCCAAACCATAACAAACCCCGACGGTACAACACGAAAGGTGAGCGTTTTAGAGCAGAAAAAAGCGAAAATAACAGAGATACTGCACATGCAATACAATCGTGGCAATTTAAGCTACGAGGAATTAAACATAAAGGAACAAGAAGCGTATGCGGCCCTTTTAAAGCATGATTTTGTCAGCCAAGGAATGGCGTTAGTAGATGCAGGCAAAAGCCTTGCAGAAGTTACCGCCTTTACAGAGCAATACGAGCAAGCGTTTACCCTTTCAACCGGCAATACCATTACCCACGAAGCGATTAAGGGGAAAGCCACCCAACAAATTAAGGCATATTTTAGAGAACAGCAAGGCATCTGGTATGAGCAAAATGCACAACAAGTAAGCCAAGTATTAACCCTCATGCACGATGCCATAAATAAAAAACAGTGGGAAAAAGCGATTATGTACCGCGACCAAGGACGGGCATTACTGCACAGTTTAGACGCAAAATACTCAAACGACGGATTCAGTCAAGAAAAGCGTGATTATTTTTCAAGAGCCTTTTCATTAAGCGATGATGTTCTTATGAAAGGCGGCACGGCAGCAGTAGGATCAATGAGTACAAAACAGCTTGATGCCTATTTTAAATACTTACAAAGCTACGGTAAAGACGATAAAGGAAAACCTTTTACAAATGCTGCGCTGGTGAAATATGTTCAAAACGATTTTTTACCTGAGCGGGCTAAAACACAAGGGATACCCGCAGCTATGGCGGAAGCCTACACTATTATTAAAAGTCTTGAGAAAGGAGTGATTGAACAAGCCGATGAAGGGGTAAAACATATGATTAAAAATGCCCCGGCGTTACTAAAATCAATCTGTAAAGAAAAAGGGCTTGATGATGTTCAAACGATGCAAGTGGTTTCAGCCGGTATCGCTCAAATATATGACTATGTTGAAACCACACCGCGCGCACTGCAAAGACCTGACGACCTTAGCCGCATTGCAATGCAATCAGTTATGGCAAATACTGCCGAAACAACGATTGAAAAAGGTATAGGGCTCTTTTCCAAATCTGTACAAACACAGCTTGATTCAAATCTTTTACTATACGGCAATACGAAAAAAGCAAAAACAGACGGTACAAGCCTTTTAACCGATCAAGACATTTCACGGCGGGATTCAGCACGCGGCGCGTTTATCGAAGAATTTCAAAAAGCTATCGGATTTGATACAAAAGATGAAGTATTGAGCGCATACACAATATCAATCAACGATTCAGGTACGATTGATGTCATTGATAACGATACCAAAGATAAAGTATTTGAGTACAAAGTACGGCAAACCGGAGTAGACAAACACGGCAACCCAATAGGAGAAGGCAGCCTTTATGCAATTTCAAAAGACACAGATGGCGGTATTATCCGTACACCGCTCAGTAGTTTAGAAGATATTAAAAACTCACGAGACAAAAAACAGATACAGAAACAAGAAGCGTATGAAACGGAAATGAACAAGTTGAACGGTAAAAACACAACCGAGCATTTCCAAAATGAAGTATTAAAGGTTCCGAGAGAAGAGCGGGCATTATTTACCCAAATAAAACAAAAGGGAGAAAGCGAAGAAGAAATACTGAGCACCTATAAAACGCTCCATGCCATCAATGAAAAGTACCAAGCCGGTAAAGAGCTTTTAAAAGCGGTTCCCGTTCCGACCGTAGCCGGTAAAAAACATGAAGGTATGCAAAAAGGCTTTATAAAGACATACAACGCCCTAAAAGAGCCGTACAGCAAGGCACTATTCCTGCAAGCATTTGATGAGCAAAAAGGAAACGGAGATGCTGCCAGCATACTGGTAAATTCCTATGATGCATTCTGCCAAAAACTCCAAGCAGTAGGTTTACAGAATACCTTAACAGATCAGGATTTACTTTGGTACAAAACGCTTACACACGATACCTCATCATTGTATACCCCCGACAATACCGAATTTTAAGGAAGTGAGACCATGAGCGATATACACGAATACAAACCATTTGAAACTGTCTACACAAACAAGGGCAGAAAACGCATCTACCATCCGCAAACATCGCAGATGCAGCCCAATGCAACAAGCACACAGCCGAAGCCGCAAAAAGCGCCTTTTGAAATACAACAGGACAAAGCCATTCCTCCGTCTCTTATTACCAGTGAACAAATAACGCAGAGCATAGCTGACCGGCGGCAGGCAAAACAAACGCTTGAAGACAAATACGCTCTTGATTTAAGTGATTCGCAGCATGCAGCATTAAAAGCCTTTATTGCTGGTGCAGAAGACCCGGAAGAAAAGATATATGAATTTGCAACCGCCGCAAAATATGCCGAGCAGCTGAATATTCCGCTTAATGCGGCATTGCAGCATTTAGACGGTATTAACCGCGAATGGCTTGGAACGGGAGCCGCTCCCCATAAAACAAATTTTAAGTCAGTCGTAGACAGCTTTGCACTTGGTATGAATACCCTCAAAATTGCAGAGGCGGCAAACGCCTTGCTTGAAGCCGAACATACCGGCAATAAAAGAGCGGCAAGATCAGCATTAAAAGAATTAAAACACTTAGAAGGTGAAGCGGAAGGCTTGTATGATGCAGCCCCGCGGCACTGGACGGTAAACCTTATAAAAGCCGGTGCACAGACGATTCCGTATTCTGCACAGAGCTTAGGACCGGCTCTTGTTTTAGGCGCAATAAATCCGCTTGCCGGAGCAATGGCTGGTTTCGGCATCAATGCAAAAACCGCGGCAGGCTTAGAATATTGGGAATTACGCAAGGCAGGCGTAAAAAAAGACCTTGCCCGCCGTTTAGGTATTACTTCCGGTATGTTGCAATCGGTTGTAGAAACTTCACTCGGACAAATCGGCGGTATTGCCGCAAAAGGCTTAGGGGTAAAAACCATATCAAGCAAGGTATTAAGTAAGCTCATGGCACGCCGGACAATCGGAGCGGCAGCTAAGGGATTATTACAGTATTCGGGCGAAGTATTGGAAGAAGGTATAGAGGAAGTTGTACAAACGCTGATTAGTGCCGGAGCAAAAGCGACCGCCGCCACCTTGCAAGAGGAAGGCGTAGAAACCGATGAAGCATGGGACATTGCCAAAGAAGCATGGGAAAGTTTTAAGGGCGGTATTGCAGGCTCTATTGTCCTTGGTATCCCGGGCGCGGTTATAAACAATCGTCAGCAGTTTAAAGAATCAAAACGCATAAAAGAAGAAGCGCTGATAAACCCCTCAAAAGAAGATTTTATCAACAAGGTTAAAAACTTCTCTACCTTTGACGGTATGACTGATAGTGATAAAAAAGAGCACTTATCTTCCTTTTATGATGCACAAACCGAACTCAGGGAAAAAGCGCAAAAAGAGGGAGCCTCTAACCCTGATGATATTTCCGAATGGCTTTCTTCCGATGCACACATTGAAGGAGAGGCGGTTGTAACCGAAGAAGGCGAATATGAATATGAAACAGACAAAGACGGCAATGTACTGTATGAAAAAAACGACGAAGGGGAATCCGTTGCGGTAAAAAAAGTACACAAAGCAGCCCCCGCCGTTGTCCGACACGGGAACCGCTTATATTTACAGGAAGGCTACAAAAAAGAAAACGCAAACGGAACCGTATCGGGTGAATACATAGTCGGAAACCCTACCGAAGAGACAGAGCATAACGACTATGGCCACATTTACTACACCTTTAACCCTGAAAAAAACACGGTAAAAATCAAAGAAGTCGCCATGCAAAGCGAGCGGTATAAGGGCATAATAAAGGAATTTGTTCGTGATTTTGGTGAAAAGTTTCCTACAGCCCGTATTGAATGGAACCCGAAGCATGAAACATTACAAACAATAAAAAGTGAGCTGATTGCAGAAAACCCTGACGGTAAAGCGATGGGTTTACAGTATTTTGCCGACAAAGATGCAGAAAACGAGC
>PDWI01005601.1_pt1 | contig 16112 bp, 15 predicted proteins | sample 1430891 | NCBI WGS metagenome assembly PDWI01 (sample SAMN01162508, study PRJNA174530) | Oral metagenome, whole genome shotgun sequencing project. | biome: Marine environment; feature: Marine mammal; material: Swab sample of the gingival sulcus; isolation source: swab sample of gingival sulcus...
TCTTGCCGAAGTCGCCGGTGGCGCGCTCGCCACGGATGCAACCGCCAAGGCGCTGACCGCCGCGAAGGCGATGGGCGAGGTGACCGTGCTGGTCGCCGGGCCCGCCGCCGCCGCGGAAGAGGCCGCAAAGCTCGACGGGGTGGCCAAGGTGCTCTCCGCGGACGATGCCGCCTATGCCAACGGGCTGGCCGAGCCGCTGGCCGATCTCGTGGTCTCGCTCGCGGGCGATTACAGCCACATTGTCGCCCCGGCCACTGCGAGTGCGAAAAACGTGCTGCCGCGGGTTGCCGCCCTGCTCGACGTTATGGTGATTTCCGACATTTCCGCCGTCGTCGACGCCGATACTTTCGAGCGTCCGGTCTATGCCGGTAACGCGATGCAGGTGGTGAAGTCGGGCGATGCGAAAAAGGTGGTCTCGGTGCGGACCTCGACCTTTGACGCCGCCGGCGCCGGCGGGGCGGCCGCGGTCGAGAGCATCGCAGCCGCGGGGAATGCCGGGCTTTCCGAATGGGTCAAGGATGACGTTCAGGCCTCCGACCGGCCGGAGCTCACCTCGGCGGGCATCGTCGTTTCCGGAGGCCGCGGCGTGGGCTCGGAAGACGACTTCGCCCTTATCGAGGCGCTGGCCGACAAGCTCGGCGCCGCCGTCGGCGCTTCGCGCGCGGCGGTCGATTCGGGCTTTGCGCCGAACGACTGGCAGGTGGGCCAGACCGGCAAGGTGGTGGCGCCCGAACTCTATATCGCCGTCGGCATCTCCGGTGCGATCCAGCACCTCGCGGGGATGAAGGATTCGAAGATCATCGTCGCGATCAACAAGGACGAGGAGGCGCCGATCTTCCAGGTCGCCGATTATGGTCTGGTCGCCGACCTCTTCGCGGCCGTGCCGGAGCTGACCGGCAAGCTGTAAGGCGCGCATTGGGGGCACCCCGCCCCCGTGAAACCGAAGGGTCCGCCAGTTTCGGCGGGCCCTTTCGTTTGCAGGGTGTCTTCTGTAACGGGCAGGGCCGGTAGCTGATGCCGGGCGGCCGCAACGCCTCGGACGAGTCACCCGTGCAGAACCTCGCTCAAGACCTTCGCGGTTTTCGCGCGCTCTGCGACGGCACGGGCAAAGGTCCGGGCGAAGACATGGCCGATCCGGGAAAAGCCGGGCGCGCGGCGGGACGCTGGCCCAAGGCTCGGCGGTCCAGCGCTCGGCGGTCCAGCGCTCGGCCCGATTGCCGCAGCCTCCGCCGCATGCGCGCCCCGAAAAACCCGCCCGTTCACAGCAGCCGTTTCAGCACCGGCACCAGGGCCATGGCTGCCTTGTCATGTGCCACCGTTCCGAGCATCCCCCGGGCAGTAAGCGATTCCATCTCCGGATAGACCAGCCCGTGGTAACCGTCCTCGATTTCCTTGGCGTTCACCACCACTTCGACCGTCTCGTAGGCGTAGGGCATGACCTCCTGGAGCATCTCACGGTCGACGAACAGCGGATCGCTGCCGTCAACCACGTTGCAGGCGGCATCGTCGGGCGCATGATCGGCCAGCCAGAGCAGCACCACGGGGCCCTCGATGGCGGTCACCAGGGTTTTCATCCGTGCGACCCAGGCTTCCTTGAGCTCCTGTTCGACCATCTCGAAGCGTTCTTCGCCGATCTCCCTGAGCTGTCCGAGCAGATGCCGGGTAAAGTGGAACCTGGTGAAATCCACCTCCCGATAGATCGTCTTCAGCAGATTTGACGCTTTCAGGAACCGGTCGTTGCGCCGCGGATGAACCGCGTAGAACCGGTTCGACATGTTCTGTGCCCCGGTGATCTGCAGCACCGTCGCACAGGCGCCGGCACAGGCTTCCATCACCGATTTGTCGCCGACATAGACGTCGATCCCGGCGTTCATCGTGCCGAGGTTGACAACCTTGGTGCCGGCGAGCTCTTCCGCGAGATCGGTATAGGGCCGCGCAACATATTTGCCATAGGTCTCGCTCCCGCCCAGAACCGTGAAATATTGCCCGTCGAGCCGCCGACGCGGCCCTCGGAACGTGAGTTTCGATTTTCCGTAGCGGCACGGGAAATAGTCGAGGGCGCCGTCGCCCAGGCTTTCATAGGCCATTCCACCCACTCTCCGTTTTGTTCTGGCTGCACCTTCGCAGCAAAGCCTTTCGAAAAGCCTAAAGTTCCAATTTGATCTGTCTGTCCGCTTGCTGCATCCGCAAAAAATGCACCTTCCCCCCTCCCTCCCGCATCCCGGATGCTCTAAGGTCGCCCAAACTGCGGAGGAGTTGGCGAATGGCAATAGAGACGGTCGGGGTCGTGGGTGCGGGCCAGATGGGCAACGGGATCGCCCATGTGATGGCACTGGCGGGGTATCATGTGCGGCTGAACGACATCGACCAGGGCGCGCTCGAGGCCGCGGTCGCGACGATCCGGCGCAACATGGACCGTCAGGTCTCGCGCGGGAAGATCACCGCCGAGGCAGAGGAGGCCGCGATGGCGCGGATTTCCACCACGCTGGAGATCGCCGATCTCGGCACCACCGACCTCGTGATCGAAGCCGCCACCGAGGACGAGGCGGTCAAGGAAAAGATCTTCGCCGCGCTGCTGCCGCATCTGAAGCCCGAGACGATTCTCACCTCCAACACCTCGTCGATCTCGATCACCCGGCTCGCCAGCCGCACCGACCGGCCGGAGAAATTCATGGGGTTCCACTTCATGAACCCGGTGCCGGTGATGAAGCTCGTCGAGCTGATCCGCGGCATCGCCACCGATCAGGCGACCTATGACGCCTGTCTGAAGGTGGTCGAAAACCTCGGCAAGACCGCAGCCCCCGCGGAGGATTTCCCTGCCTTCATCGTCAACCGCGTGCTGATTCCGATGATCAACGAAGCGGTCTATACGCTTTATGAGGGCGTGGGTTCGGTGCAAGCGATCGACAAGGCGATGAAGCTTGGCGCGAACCACCCGATGGGGCCGTTCGAGCTTGCCGATTTCATCGGGCTCGATACCTGCCTCGCGATCATGAACGTGCTTTACGACGGGTTGGCCGACACCAAATACCGCCCCTGCCCGCTGCTGACGAAATATGTCGAGGCCGGCTGGCTCGGACGCAAGACCGGCCGGGGGTTTTACGATTATCGCGGCGAAACGCCGGTGCCGACGCGGTAGGGCTTTGGCGGACGGCGTTGTCAAACGCCGTCACCCCCCGCGGCGCCTCAGCCCTCCGGTCCCCACTTCCGGCCGTCAGTCTTCCAGCTTCAACGTGTGGTCCCGCGCCCAGGCGATCCAGCCGCGCGGGTCGGACTTCAGCGGCGCCATCTGCGCCTCGGTGAGCGGCGCCCCGATCACCGGCCGGTGCGGCCGGTTGCAGGCCCTGACCACCTCATGCAGCAACAAGGCCTGCCGCAGCGTTGCGCTGATCCGGTTGGCAATGTGGTAGGCCCGCGAATTCTGGCCGCGGAAGCGGATCGGCACCACCGTGGCACCGGACCGGCGGATCATCTGCGCGGTGAAAAGGGTCCACTCCCCTTCCACCACCGGCCCGAAGGCCGTCGCGGAACTCGCCACCGCCCCCGAAGGAAAGACACAGATCAGCCCGCCCGCGCGCAGCTTCTCCATCGCCCGGGCGCGCATCTCGACGCTCTTTCGCTGCACCTCCTTGTCGTAGGGAAAGGGCACCGGGATCAGAAAGGACGCCGCCGCCTCGTCAAGCCCGGTCAGCACATCGCGGGTGAGAATGGCGAAATCCGGGCGCACCCGCGCGATCAGCCCGGCCATGATCATCCCGTCGACCAGCCCGTGCGGATGGTTGGCCACCACCACCACCGGGCCCTGTTTCGGGATATGGGCAAGCTGCGCCGTCGGCGTGGTGACCTCGATCCCCATCGCCCGGAGCGCCGCCCCCCAGAAAGCCCGCCCCTTGCCGCCGCCGGCCTTCTCGAAGCGGCGCACCATCATTATCAGGCTGAGCTTGCCGGTGAGCCATTCGACCGCATGGATGACGCCGGCCTGAACCCGGTTGTCAAAGGAATGCGCGTAGGTCAGATCCCGCTTTTCATGGCGCGGCTTGCCGCCGACCGCCGGACGGGTCAGACCGTTGGGCGCGTCCATATGTCAGATGCCCTCTCCGAACTTGTCGTCGACGAGGGCCGCAAGCGCGTCCATGAGCTTCTGGGCATCTGGGCCGGAGGTCTCGACCTCGATCGACGTGCCGCAGGAGGCCGCGAGCATCAGCAGACCCATGATCGAATCGCCTGCGGTCACCATCCCGTCCTTGCCGACGCGGGCATCGGCGTCGAATTGTTCGACGCATTCGACGAATTTCGCCGAGGCCCGGGCGTGCAGCCCCTTGGCGTTGACGATTTCCATCTGTCGCGACACCGTCTCGACCATGCTTATTCTCCCCCCGTGGGCTTGCCGTCTATGCAATCGATATATTTGCGCCCGGCCGCCATCGCGGCCCTGGTGGCGGTTTCGAGATCGCGCTCGCGGCTTTTCGCCAGTTTGACCAGCATAGGCAGATTGGCGCCGTAAAGAAACTTGCAGTTGCGGTGGGTGCAGGCGGGCAGCGACAGGTTCGAGGGCGAGGAGCCGAACATGTCGGTCACCACCACCACCCCGCCGCCGCTGTCGACCGCATCCGCGGCTTCGGAGATTTCCCGAAGCTTCACGGCCCTGTCATAGTCGGCGGCAATGGTGATGGCACGGATATCGGGCTGCGGACCCACCACATGCTCGACGGCCGCGAGATATTCCACGGCCAGCCCCCCATGCGCGACGATCACGATGCCGATCAACCGGTGCCCCCTTCCTCTCCCTTCGAGGACACACCCCGCGACAGGGTGCTTTCGATTTCACGATGCCTAGTTGACACCTGCCAGCCAGCGGCCGCAAGGGTCGTCGAGAGTGTTTGTGCGAGTGCGACCGAACGGTGACGCCCGCCGGTGCAGCCGAAGCCGATCGACAGATGCGCCTTGCCCTCTTCCGCATAGGCCGGCAGCAGGAAGGTGACGAGGCCGGTGACGCGGTCGAGAAACTCCGGGTAGCGCGGATCGGCCGCCACATGCGCCGCTACCGCCGGATCGTGCCCGGTGAGCGGGCGCAGTTCCGGCACCCAATGCGGGTTTTGCAGGAACCGCGCGTCGAAGGCGAGGTCGAGCCCGCGCGGGATGCCCTTCTTGTAGGAAAAGCTCTGCACCGTGACATGCAGGCTCTCGCTCGGCGCCACATCGAGCCAGCGCTGGATCTCGGCCTTGAGGTCGTGGATCGTGAGGTCGGAGGTGTCGATCAGCACATCGGCGCGCGCCCGCACCGGCTTCAGCAGCTCGATCTCGCGGGTGATGCCGCGGATCGGGCTTTCCTCGGGGCTGAGCGGGTGCCGGCGCCGGGTCTCGGAATAGCGCTGCGCCAGCACATCCGCGCGGCAGTCGAGGTAGAGCATCTCGACATCGACCCCGGGATCGGCCACCAGCGCGTCGACGGTCTCGACCAGCGCCGCCGCCGAAAAGCCGCGGGTGCGCACGTCGATGCCCAGCGCCAGCGGATGGTCCACCGGACCGCCGGACAGCAGCCGCGGCACCAGCCGGAGCGGCAGGTTGTCGATCACCTCATAGCCGATGTCTTCAAGCACCCGTATCGCGGTGGTCCGCCCCGCCCCGGACGCCCCGGTGAGCAGTACCACATGCTGCGCCCCACCGCTGTCCGGCCGGACAGCGCTGCCTTTTGCCTCGGGTTCCCTGCGGTCAGTCGTCATGCCACCACTCGCCATTGGACAGAGCCACAATGGACCCCGCGAAATGCGGCCCGTCAACCCTCCGCAGGTAACGGATACGTGCCCCGAGCCGCTCGCGCCACGCCGGCTCCGGCAGCCGCGCAGGTTCCACCGCTCCCATGTCGACCACCAGCCGGAGCGGCGCCGCAGCCAGATGCGGCACCCGGATCAGCCCCAGCCCGCGCGCCTCGATCACACCTTCAAGCCGTTCCGGCGCCAGCATATGGGGTGTGCCGTCCCGCAGCGCCAGCCGGACGCGGTCGTCGGCCACGAGGCACCCGCCGAGGGCGATCAGTTGCAGCGCCAGCGCCGACTTGCCGCTGCCGGACGGGCCTTCGATCAGCACGCCGAAATCATGGCAGGCCCCGAGCGCGACCGCGCTCGCATGCAGGGCGAGAGGGGGAGCGGAGCTGTCGCCGGACCGGCTCACACCGGCAGGCCGACCACGAACCGCGCGCCGAGCGGTTCGGAGGTCACGTCGGCATCGGTGGGCCGGATGTTCTCGGCCCAGATCACCCCGCCATGGGCCTCGACGATCTGTTTCGAGATCGCCAGCCCAAGGCCGGAATTATTGCCGAACTGGTTTTCCGGCCGCTGGCTGTAGAACCGGTTGAAGATCTTCACCAGCGCCTCTTCGGGGATGCCCGGGCCGGTATCCTCGACCACGATCAGCACCCGGCTCTCGCGCTGCCGCGCCCAGACCCGGATCGCGTCGCCCTCTTCACAGAAGCTGATCGCATTGGTGATGAGGTTGACAAAGACCTGCGCCAGCCGCGCTTCCAGACCGGTGATGACGATCGATTCCGCCGCCAGATCGGTGATGAAATCGACCCCCTTCTGATGCGCCTCGCCGCCGAGATATTCGGTGAGGTTGCGCAGCATCCTGATCAGGTCGAAGGCCTCTTCCTCCTCCTTCACCAGCTCCGAATCGAGCCGCGAGGCGTTGGAAATATCGCTCACCAGCCGGTCGAGGCGGCGCACGTCATGTTCGATCACGTCGAGCAGCTTCTCGCGCTGCTCTTCCTTCTTGACGAAGCGCAGGCTGCCGATGGCGGAGCGCAGGCTCGCCAGCGGGTTCTTGATCTCATGCGCCACATCGGCTGCGAATTGCTCGTTGGCGTCGATCCGGTCGTAAAGCGCCGCGACCATGCCGCGCAGCGCCTTCGACAGGCGGCCGATCTCGTCGGGCCGCGCGGTGAGGTCGGGAATACGCACCCGGCCGGGGTTCATCCGGCGGGAATTCTTGTCGCGGCCGATCTCGGCGGCGGCGGCGAGGTCGGCGAGCGGATTGGCAATGGTGGAGGCGAGCACAAGGCTGAGCCCGATCGAGACCAGAATCGCGATCACGAACACCTGCAGGATCTGTTCGCGCTCGGCCCGCACCAAGGTGTCGACCAGCCCGCCGGGGCTCGACAGTGCCACCGCGCCGAGCACCTCGCCGTCGACGATCACCGGGCTTGCCGCCAGATAGGCGCTTTCGCCATAGGCCGCACTGACCCGGGAGATCTGGGTATTGCCGTCGAACACCGCGCCCAGGAGCGTGCGCACCTTCGCTTCGGTGGTGTCATTCTGCCCGGCGCCGGGATGGGTTTCGGCGGCCACCAGCCCGGCGATCACCTCCCACACCCGGGCGAGCCCGTCGGTGATCAGGGTATTGCTCTGTTCGCGCTCCAGCCCGAGCACCGGCAGGCTGGCCCCGGCCGGACCGCTGCGTCCGAGCAGCGCGCCGTCGGGGGCGAACACCAGCACCTCGCTGCCGTCGCGCACCTCGATGTCTTCGAGCGACGCAGCGACACCCTCCGGGGTGAGCCCGGTGCCACCCGGGCCCCCGGCCTGCACCGGCACCTTCTGTTGCACCTCGAACACATCGGCGACGATTTCCACCGCCATCACGAGGCTCTGTTCGCGCTGGTGCAGCAGGCTCTCGCGGAACGGGTTCAGGAACAGAACCCCGCCGACAAGCACGACGAGGCCCAACAGGTTGAAAATGATGATCTTGCGCGCCAGCGGCGAGCGGTTCACGGCGATCAGGCTTCGACGCTTGCGGCCTTCGCGCAATTCATCGTCGACCGAGGATGGGGTGGTCACCCAATCCTCGCCCAACACGACCTCGGTGTTTCTGCGCGTAGCTTTGGAATCGCGCACCAAAACGCCTCCGAACCTCTCGAATCCCCCACAAGCGGCGGATCTTACTCTTCGTTGTAGCGGTAGCCAATACCGTAGAGCGTTTCGATCGCCGAGAATTCATCGTCGACCATGCGCATCTTCTTGCGCAGACGCTTGATGTGGCTGTCGATGGTGCGGTCGTCGACATAGACCTGATCGTCATAGGCGACGTCCATCAGCTGGTCGCGGCTCTTGACGAAGCCGGGCCGCTGGGCGAGCGCCTGAAGCAACAGGAATTCGGTGACGGTGAGCGAAACGTCGCGGCCCTTCCAGGTGACCGCGTGGCGCAGCGGATCCATGGTCAGATGGCCGCGCTGCATCACCTTGTTTTCTTCGGTTTCCGGGATCGCCACGCCCTCGATCGCCTCTTGCCGGCGCAACAGCGCGCGGATGCGTTCCACCAGCAGACGCTGGCTGAAAGGCTTCTTGACATAATCGTCGGCGCCCATGCGCAGACCCAGAACCTCGTCGATCTCGTCATCCTTCGAGGTCAGGAAGATCACCGGCATCGTGGTCTTCTGACGCACCCGCTGAAGCAGGTCCATGCCGTCCATCCGCGGCATCTTGATGTCAAACACGGCCATGTCGGGCAGCCGTTTGTTGAACGCATCAAGCGCCGACTGACCGTCATTATACGTTTCCACCTCGAAACCTTCGGCCTCGAGGGTCATGGAGACCGACGTCAGGATGTTCCTGTCGTCGTCCACCAGGGCAATTCTCGACATTCTTGAGAAATCCTCTGCTGCTCGTTCTCTGTGCCTGTTTTCCGCGCATTGAATCCGACCCGATCGGCAGAATCAATAACGCAGGGCGATTCGGCGCGCCGTGTGAGTCAAATACGCATCACAAATGGCAAAATTGCGGCGACAGGCCTGGATTGGTGAACAGTGGTTGCGCAAACAAGGTGACTGTAGCGCTAACGCCTCCCAAGAATACTTCCCTCGGAGCAAACCCGTGCTATAGCCAAAACATGCAGCACTGCGGCATTGCATGTGCGGCACACGCTGAGGGCACAGGCCCGGACGCGAGAAAAACGGACCGGGTCACACCGGGTCACCCGGCGCTCCGCGGCGCCGGAACGTGACGGATGAAGGCGCTGCAAGGCGCCGAAGAAACCGGTGTCGCAAGGCACGCCGGTGTCGCAAGGCACGAAGGAGCATCAGATGAGCACAGGACATGTAAACCCCGCACAACGGCTGGAGGATCAGGGCATCACAGGCCTCGGCGAGGTCTACTACAACCTGATCGAACCCCAGCTCGTGGAACATGCCGTGAGCAACGGCGAAGGCCACCTCGGCAAGGGCGGCGCGATCCTGGTCGAGACCGGCGTCCATACCGGCCGGTCGCCGCAGGACAAGTTCGTCGTGCGCACCCCGGAGGTGGAAGACACCATCTGGTGGGAAAACAACAAGCCGATGGATCCGGCGAAATTCGAAGTGCTCCATGCCGACATGCTCGAGCACATGAAGGGCCGCACCTTCTATGTGCAGGACCTGTTCGGCGGCGCCGACCCCGAGCACCGACTCGACGTGCGCTTCGTGCAGGAGCTGGCGTGGCACAACCTGTTCATCCGCCACATGATGCGCCGCCCCTCGCGTGACGAGCTCGACGATTTCGTGCCCGAATTCACGGTCATCAACCTGCCCTCCTTCAAGGCCGACCCCGAACGCCACGGCTGCCGCTCCGAAACCGTGGTCGCGCTCGACTTCACAAGGAAGCTGATCCTCATCGGCGGCACCGAATATGCCGGCGAGAACAAGAAGGGTGTGTTCACCCTGCTCAACTACATCCTGCCCGGCCGCGGCGTGATGGCGATGCATTGCTCCGCCAACCACGCGCCGAACAACCCGGTCGATACGGCGATCTTCTTCGGCCTCTCCGGCACCGGCAAGACCACCCTCTCCGCCGACGCGACCCGGGTGCTGATCGGCGACGACGAGCACGGCTGGTCGGACAAGGGCACCTTCAACTTCGAAGGCGGCTGCTACGCCAAGACGATCAACCTGTCGCCGATCGCCGAGCCGGAAATCTACAAGACCACATCCATGTTCGCCACCGTGATCGAGAACATGGTGTGGGACAAGGACACGATGGAGCTCGACTTCGAGGACGACAGCCTCACCCCCAACATGCGCTGCGCCTATCCGCTGCACTATATCCCCAACGCCTCCGACAGCTCGCTCGGCGGGCATCCGAAGAACATCATCATGCTCACCTCGGATGCTTTCGGCGTGCTGCCGCCGATCGCGCGGCTGACCCCGGCGCAGGCGATGTATCACTTCCTGTCGGGCTTCACCTCCAAGGTCGCCGGCACCGAAAAGGGCGTGGTTCACCCCGAACCCACCTTCTCCACCTGCTTCGGCGCCCCCTTCATGCCGCGCCGCCCGGAAGCCTATGGCAACCTGCTGCGCGAGAAGATCGCCAAGCACGGCGCCACCTGCTGGCTGGTCAACACCGGCTGGACCGGCGGCCCCTATGGCGAAGGCAACCGGATGCCGATCAAGGAAACCCGCCGCCTGCTCGCCGGCGCCCTCGACGGCTCGCTGCATGACGCGGAGTTCCGCATCGACGAGAACTTCGGCTTCGAAGTGCCGCTCGAAGTCCACGACGTGCCCACCGTGCTGCTCAACCCGCGCCGCACCTGGGAAGACCACAAGGCCTATGACATCCAGGCCAGAAAGCTGGTGAAGATGTTCGCCGACAATTTCGAGCAATATGTGCCCTATGTCGACGACGACGTGAAAGCGATCATGCTCGGCAAGGACGGCTGAGCGCTTCCCACCTAACACAACCTGACCCGAGACGCGCCCCGGCCCCACAGCCGGGGCGTTTGCCTTGGCCCCTGCCCCCCCTGCCCCCCTGCGCTCTGCGCCCGGTTGAACCCCTTCCGCAGAAACGTTACGTTCCACCCGCAACCCGCCCGGAAAAGGTCACGATTGTGACATGGTAAAGAGGCAGGATCCCCCCGGACGCCCGAAACGCTCCGGGCAAAGAGGTAAGAGCCTTGGCACAGGACAACCAGGACAACCAGAACAGGGACGCCGAACCCCCCGACGTCCAGGATACGACTCCTCCGACACCGGACGCACCGGACGCACCGGCCTACACCCGGCGTGAGGCCCTTGCGGCGCTGGCCAGGTATTCCGCCGCGGTCGGCGGCGCGGCCACCACCATCGTCACCGCCGAAGGCCTCGTGAGCAGCGCCTCGGCCTATCCCTGGCCCCCCTGGCTCGACGAATGGTGCCGCCGCCACCCGAACTCGCCGATCTGCACCTGGAGCGGCTGGGAGTATTGGGGCCACTGGGGCTGGGGCGGGTGGCACGGCTGCTGCGGACACAAGAACCGGGGCATTTACGACAAGAATGGCAACGGCGGTGCGGGCGATCGCATCCGCTACTGACCGGCGCGGCGCGGGGTTGTCAACAATCCCTCGCCGGCACCGTGTATTGTTGCCGCATTGGCAACGCGACCGCCTCACGAATTGCTCCGCGCCCGCGGGGGCGTTATTGCATCGGCGAGTCCCGCGTTCCACAGAGCGCACCCCACAGAGAGTGTAGTCCGTGATGCCTGTTCAAAAGATCGAGAAAGCCGTCTTCCCCGTCGCCGGATTCGGCACCCGCTTCCTGCCCGCCACCAAGGCGATGCCGAAGGAGCTGCTGCCGATCGTCGACAAGCCGATCATCCAATATGCCGCCGAAGAGGCGGTCCGGGCCGGGATCAACACGCTGATCTTCGTGACCGGCCGCCACAAGCGCGCCATCGAAGACCATTTCGACGCCAATCTCGAACTCGAAGCGGCGCTGAAACAGAAGGGCAAGCGCGAAGCGGCGGAAATGGTGCACAACCTCCTGCCGTCCGGGGTCGAATGCATCTTCGTCCGCCAGCCGGTGCAAAGCGGCCTCGGCCACGCGGTGGCCTGCGCCGAACGCGCGGTGGCGGGCGCGCCCTTCGCGGTGCTTCTGGCCGACGATTTCATCCTCTCCCCCGGTCCGGGCGTGACCGCGAATCTGGTGAAGAATTTCGAGAAAACCGGTCACGCGCAGCTTTCGGTGATGGAGATCGACGGCCCCGCGATTTCGAAATACGGCGTGGTGAAACCGGGCGAGAAACCCGGCCAGGTGGAAGGGCTGATCGAAAAGCCGAGCTTCAACATGGCCCCGTCCAACCTCGCCTCGATCGGCCGCTATGTGCTGACCCCGGACATTTTCGACATCCTGCGCGATCTGCCCCCGGGCTCCGGCGGCGAAATCCAGCTGGCCGATGCGATCAACATTCAGGCAGCCGAGGGCCGTGTAGACAGCGTGGTGATGGAAGGCACACGCTACGATTGCGGCTCGGTCGACGGGTATCTCGACGCGATCACCGCGGTGGCGGCGGAACGGCGCGCGGCGCGCGATGGGGGCTGAGGGGCGCGCGGTGACACAAAGCGGTATTGTGTCACAGCGTATCACAAATCGAACCGAAACCCGTAACCAGCCCCGTAACCAGCCCAAGGGAAACAGGAGAGGCCATGGCTGATCTTCCCGAACGCCCGGACTGGATCGCGGTCGACTGGAGCGCCGCACAGCCGCGCGCCTGGGCCCTCGCCGCCGATGGCCAGATCCTGGCCCGCGCGGACTCCGACACCAGCACGGCCGGACCGGCGCAGGCTTTCGACCCCGCCTTGCGCGCGCTGATCGAACCCTGGCTCACCACCGGCCGCAAAACCCCGGTGGTGATCTGCGGCTGGCCCGGCGCCCCCTGCCGGATGGTCCCCTGCACCCCGGGCGCTGACGCCGCCGTCACCGTGCCAACCGAAGATCCGCGCGTCACGCTGACCCTCCTCCCCGGCCTCGCCCAGACCCGGCCCGCCGACGTGATGCAGGGCGCCGCGACAAGGGCCGCAGGCTTCCTTGCCGCCAACCCGGGCTTCGACGGCACCCTCTGCCTGCCCGGCCGCCACACCAGATGGGTGCAGGTCTCAGCGGGCGAGATCGTGAGCTTCCGCAGCGTCATGACCGGCGATCTCTTCGCCGCCATCACCGGACACACCGCGCTGCGCCACCTGCCCGGCAACGGACGCGAGGATCGCGACAGCTTCCTCGACGCGGTGGACGACGCCATGGCGCGTCCCGAAGCGCTGACCGCGCGGCTGTTCTCGCTCCACGCCGAAACCCTGCTCGGCACCCCCGACCCCGCCGCCACGTCCCGCGTCTCCGGCCTGCTGATCGGCCTCGAACTCGCCGGGGCCCGCGGCTACTGGCTCGGCACGAGGCTCGCGCTGATCGGCCATGGCCCGCTCGCGGATCTCTACGACGCGGCGCTGACCCGGCAAGGGGTACATGTGGAGCGGGCGGATGCGGAGGAGGCCGTGCTGGCCGGGCTCAAGGCCGCCCGTGCGGCCATCGGCGCCGGTGACGCCTAGAGCGTCAGGCGAATGAGCCCGGGCGTGCTCTGACGGAGCGCGGACCCGTCTGCCCGACACAGGGCTCTTTACACACGGCTCCTTGCGACCGTTGAAACCGGCGTGAGAATCGGTTCAACCGGCCTTTCCATGCTCTGAGACCGCCACCACCCGCGCTCCGCCCCTGCCGGAGGCCGGGAATACCCCGTGGCGGGCAACAATCCGCCCGAAAGCCCGGGAAAAGCCCGGAATCATCTCAATTCGCCCGATCATTGTCGGATTCCTAACCAATTGCCTCCATAGATTATCCCCGACAAGGCAGGCAACGAGGCATGGCCCGATGACGTTTCAACCCGATCCCTGGTCCGATTGGTTCAACACGACCGGCCGCGAACAACGGATCAAGGACTACATCAACACCACCATGCGGCTGCTCTGGCAGCGGCAGGCGATCTTTCTCGCCTCCACCCTGCTTTGTGCTTTCTACTTCGATCCGATCCGCACCCTCGCCTGCTACAGCGGTGTGCTGTTCGCTGAAGTGCTTGACTTATTGCTGATCCCGGCGGTGCGCAACTGGCGGGTGGGCGACGAGCGGACCGGCCGGATCATCCTGATGCGGATCACCATCAACACGCTGGTCAGCGCCGGAACCATCAGCCTTTTCATCATCACCCTGGCCCAGCAACAACCGGTCGGCGGGCATTTCACGCCGCTGTTCTTCCTGTTCGCCGCCAGCCTGTTCGCGGCAATGAACAACAGTCAGATCATCCGCGTGCTGGTGATCCGGCTGATGGTCTACGGCAGCGCCTTTCTCTATATCGCCTTCTACGACATCGTGCGCTACCGGCCGCCGCTTTCGTCGAACACCTGGCTCGAATTCTTCACCATCGTCTTCGTGCTCTATTTCATCGTCGACATCTCGCTGGTGTTCTACCGCAACTACCAGGAACGGCTGCAACAGCTGAAAACCATCCGCGAGGAAAACGAGCGCACCAAGGCGGCCTATGAGATCAAATCCCAGTTCCTGTCCACCGTCAGCCACGAGTTGCGCACCCCGCTCACCTCGATCAAGGCATCGCTCGATCTGGTGCATACCGGGGTGCTCGGCGATGTGCCGGAAAACCTCAAGCCCGCGCTGTCCATCGCCGCCAAGAACGGCCAGCGTCTGGCGGATTTGATCGACGACCTGCTCGACCTTCAGAAGATCGAAGCCGGCGAAATGGCGTTCCGCTTCGAAACGATCGACGTTTGCGAGCTGGTAAAGGACGCCATCGAAGGCACCCGCAGCTACGGCGAACAGCTCGGCATCCATGTCACCATGGTTCTGCCCAAAGACGAGGTGCAGATTCGCGGCGATCAGCAGCGGCTGATGCAAGTGATGAACAACCTGCTCTCCAACGCGCTGAAGTTCAGCCACGAAGGCGGCACGGTGCAGGTACGGGTCGAGATCCGCGGTGACCGGGTGCGGATCTGCGTCCAGGACGAAGGCATCGGCATCCCGAAAGATTCGCGCGACCGGGTGTTTGGAAAGTTCAGCCAGGTCGACAGTTCCGACATCCGCAAGGTCGGCGGCACCGGCCTCGGAATGAGCATCACCAAACAGATCGTCGAACGCCACGAGGGCAAGGTGGATTACGAAAGCGAGCTCGGCCACGGATCGACCTTCTATGTCGAATTCAACCGGCTTCGGAGCGAGGAATCACATGTGCCGGAGGCCGAACCAATGGCGGTTTCCGCCTGACATCAGAGGGTTTTCGGGCCGATGTGAAACGGAAAACAGTTGAAGCCGGAAGCGGGGCTTGCCTGTAGCGCATGCACCCACATCCGGCACAACCATAGCAGGATCGCCTTCGGCAACTGACCGGCCGGGGCAGAGGCGAAAAGGCGCGATTTGCCACCGGGCATCGACCGCGTCGCAAGGAGTTCGAAATGGACAAGCTGGAACGTATTCTTCACGTCGATGACGACGAGGACATTCGGACGTTGACGAAAATGGCGCTCGAAATGCTGGGGCAATACCGGGTTCAGCAATTCGCCACCGGCGAGGCGACGCTGGCCGAGACCGGATCAATCGACGCCCAGCTGATGGTGCTCGACTACATGATGCCTGGCATGAGCGGCGTAGAACTCTGGGAACACCTCAGAAAGGTGCCGGCGCTGGCCGAAGTGCCGGTGGTGTTCATGACCGCGAAGACCGAAGCGAGCTTCTCCGAACGGCTGCTTGAACTGGGCGCCCTCGCGGTGATCATGAAACCCTTCGAGATCGTCGATCTCAGTACGCAGATCGCGGAAATCTGGAAGACCTACTGCGCACAGTCGCAAGACTGAACGTCCCGCCAAAGCGTTATGCGAAAAACCCGACTCGCCTGACGCTGCCTGAAATCATGGACTTCAACGCGTCAGGTGACGATCACTGTGTCAGGTATTTCGTCAAACGCCATGGTCAGGCGAAATACCCGCTACGTCCGGGCTTTCTCAAAAGCGGTCCATGCGGCTTCGAACGTCTCGAAAGTGAACCCCGGCTGGCGGGCGGGTTCGAGGATCAGGCGTTCGGTTGCCAGCAGCTTGTGAACCGCCGTTTCCAGCCGTGGCAGCACCGCTTCCGGGATGGCCACCGCGCCGTGACGATCCGCATGGATCAGGGCGCCGGGGCGCACCTCCAGCCCGAACACGGTGACCGGCGTGTCGATCTCCGTCACATGCACAAAGCCATGGCTTGGGCCGATGGAGCCGGCGATCACCGGAAAGCCCCGGGGCATGTCGCCCAGATCGCGCATCACGCCGTTGGTCAGCGCACCCGACAGGCCGAACCCCTGATGCAC
>PDWI01005602.1_pt1 | contig 16111 bp, 15 predicted proteins | sample 1430891 | NCBI WGS metagenome assembly PDWI01 (sample SAMN01162508, study PRJNA174530) | Oral metagenome, whole genome shotgun sequencing project. | biome: Marine environment; feature: Marine mammal; material: Swab sample of the gingival sulcus; isolation source: swab sample of gingival sulcus...
AAATGATAACCCTCTAAAATAGTCAAAAACATTTGATGATCATTACCTAATCGCCCAATCAATTCTTACAATTTGAAAAATATTTTTTCTTTGATTACTGAGAGTTAGTTATAGTAGTATTTTTTTATCATAAGAAAATGAAGAAAAATTGCAAAAAAGACTTTTCACAAATAAAAAACCACATACCGTTCCCTAGAAGTGTATTTCCTACAAAACACACTTCTAGGGAACGGTATGATAGAGTATTTTTAGGGGATTTTTGCGTTATTATTGCCCAGCACTCAGCCCGCCATCAGAGACCAACATAGTACCAGTAATATATCGAGCACCTTGGGCACTGGCTAATAGCACATAAAGATCAGTATGCTCTTCCGCTTGGGAGACACGCCCTAGTGGGATATGCTCCCCCATCGTTTCAATACGTCTCCGATCAATATTCATCGCCTTGTTTTCTTGATTTAGAGCGTTACTACCTTTAATGGGTGTATCAGTTGCTCCTGGAGCTACCCCACAAACTCTCACATACGGAGCAAAATCTAGAGCCAATTGGGCTACTACACCACGCAATGCATATTTTGAGGCAACATACAAAGGACCTCCGCCACCAGGACGATAGCAAGCATTAGAACCTGTTGCAATAATGCACCCACCCGATTGTTTTAGATAGGGGTAGGCAACATGTGCTGCCATTAACACTGACTTAACATTGGTACTCATAATATGATCAAAAGCACTTTCAAGCTCTTCTGCAGAAACTTTTTGTATCTTTTTAAAGAAGTCCCAAATTCCCGCATTGGCGACCATTACATCTAGTCCACCCCACAACTCGACGGCGGTACAAACCGCCCGTTCATTAGTTGCGTAGTCATTAACATCACCAATAACACAAGCAAAATGTTCGTACTGTTCAAAACACGATACTTGTTCTGCTTTACGCACTACCGCGATGACACGAGCACCTTCATCTAGAAAGCGTTGCACTACTGCCTTACCAATACCACTACCCGCTCCTGTCACAATAACTCGTCGCTCATTTAATACATTCATTGCTTAACTCTTAAATAAAGGCATTTAAATTTTTAGTCAATAGAGTAGATTGTTGCAATAGAATCATCCTACCTGCAAGGTAAAACTGGTTATCTACCTTTCTCCAAATATCTTTTCTACGTCCCATCAATGTTGAGTCATCACGTTCAAAGCGGTTACGGTACAGTGTAAACACCGTATGAACCTCATACTCGTCATCAACATCAGTTTCAAATATTTCTAAATTTGACAGTGCTGTAACTTGGCGTGTCGGTGGATCTTCAGACCAACACATGCCACTATCATTTCTACGCAAACGCATTAGAATAGATTCTTTATCCTCTTCAAAGAAAGGAACACGATTCGCCTGAATTTCGGGAACCCTGCTTCTACGCAAAATATTTTCTCGCAACGGAGCCCAATACACCAAATCATCAGCCAAAATATCACACCATTCATGATAAAGTTCATGATTGAGTAAGTAAGCTTCGTGATGAACGACCTGCTGAAGACGAAAAAAGGTTTCCATATCAACGTTTTTCCCGTTAGCTTGAAGTGCTAATAACTTATCTTTTGTCATAGTCATTTCTGTTCCTCCCATTCAATTACATAGTCTTTTTTGCCAATGGAATATCTGCCCATTTTTCTGCTTCCATAAACTCCATGTAGCGTCTAAAAAAGAGCCTTTGGTTTTCATCATTAAGCTGCCCTTTCGTAACGGTTCCAGGCAACTCTAAGTCAATTTTTTCACCTTTTGTGGGGTTCATTGAATAACAAAGCTTCTGATGACGTGTAACATAACCAGCATTAGCTGCAGTCGCATGCTCCCAATTTTCTCCGTCATCCATTTCTAAAATACCGCTAGGAGAGAACGTACGCATTACTCCCAAACGCCACTTATCCTTAATCTCATCAGCCGCTTCGCTTGGCACTAATGTCCAACTATGTAATTCCGTTTGCATAGGACCCTTAGGCAAGAATGTACGGAATGTGAAATAACCAGGTAAAAATGCAAAGTTTGGAAAGATTGCGCCTGATGCAACAGATCCCCACATCTTGGCTCGTATCGCCCCTAAACGTTTGCTGATTTCTTCTTCTCGCGCTCGCAAGTATTTGATAATTTCTTTTTCCCCCATAGTGGCAGCATTACCAAAATTATTTGCTAATGAAAATTCCCACCCATGTCCATTTACACTAGCTTGATAAGAGTTTTCATTACTGACCACAATACCACCATGCTCTTTTAAAGTAGCCTCACCACCACCTAAATGCGTCCACAAAGCGTGATATATATCACCGACGAAATTATCCGCAGGGAACTTCCAATTACAAGCCATGACAGAACGAGTGGTACCTGGTAAAAATTCGGTACCATGTTCATCAATGTCCAGAATAGCATCCAAATACCAACGAAAGTCTCCCAAATAGTCTTCCAATGAGGGTGCTTCCCGATCAAACGTGGCAAATACTAGACCCTTATACGTTTCTACACGAGCCGTATGCAGCCCCCAATCAGCCTTATCAAAACCTGCTGTTTCATCATACAATTCATTGTTAGGCATACCGTTAAGCTTGCCATCTAAACCAAACGCCCAACCATGATAATTACAAACAAATGAGCGTATAGTACCTTCTCCTGCGAAGCAGACTTTATTACCCCGATGAGGACAAGAATTTAACATTACATTGATACTTCCATCTCTGGCACGTGCTACTATGACAGCATCTTCTCCTATATAGGTTGTTAAGAAGTCACCAAATTTCTTGACTTGCGATTCATGGGCAACAAAGTGCCAGCAACGTGCAAAAATTTGTTTCAACTCCTGTTGATAAATCTCTCTATCCCAAAAAATACGTCGGTCAATAATCCCTGCATCATAGTTAATTAATGATTTGATATCTATAGTCATGATAATGTACCCTTAATATATTTACTTAAAATTTATAATATTTAATATCACTGTTACCAGCAAAAGCTGCATGCAATGATGTTATCAATTCTGCATGATTCTCCAATAAAGCACGCTGATTTAAATTACCTTTATCAGTAACTTCATTACGTTCAATTGATGGCATCTCAGGTAATAACGTCGCATGGTGAATACGAGTGCTATTGCTTACATTTTTCTCATTATAGGCATTCACCTTGCTCTCTAATTCTTGAATGAAATCGTCCATAGTTTGTAAATACTGTGCTGTCCGTTGTTCCTCAGATAAGTTATAGCGTTCGGTGAGATAAGCAATATTTGGAACTAACAGAGCACCCACATCAGATTCATTATGTCCTGTAATAACTGCATCTGTACACAAAGGCTTTATCATAGACACTAATGCTATGCGTACTTTATTCACATTAACCCAAGTACCAGAGCGTAATTTAAAGTTCTCTGACACTCGTCCATCATATGCTAAACCATCAGAAGGATTGTCAGGGTTACACAATCTTCCTGTATCACCTGTATTATAAAAACCTTTTTCATCAAATACTTCATCTGTCGCTGCTGGATCCCTCCAATACCCTGGAGTAATATTAGGACCACGGACTAGTAGGGCGAGTTTATCTTGTGTTGGTTTCAATTTTATATCAGTCCCAGGAAGAGGGACACCAATATTAATAGCTTGCTCGGCATCAAAATTCACACACGTAGCAAATGGTGCTGTTTCTGTTGCTCCCCAACCTGCCAACATTTTGGGAGCTTGTCCAGTAAGCTCAATTGCCAATTCCTTAAATCGATTTCGCGTTTTATCAGGCAATGCCGCACCAGCAACAAAAATAGCTTTAACTACTCCGAAAAAGTTTCGAGCAACCATATGGTTGTCTTCAAAATAGGCAAGTAACATTTCTATACCCGCAGGCACGTTAAAGTGGATATTAGGCTCAATCAAATAAGTATTTTCTAGTGTACGACCAATCAGTGATGGTGTTGGTTTACCATCGTCAATCGTTAGCGTGCCTCCGTGAAATAACACTATATTAAAGACACAATTACCACCAAAGGTATGGCTCCAAGGTAGCCAATCAACGAGATTTGGAGTAAGCTCACTTAAAAATGGCCACATTTTTGCAAGTGCTACTTGATTACTATACATCATCAAATGAGTGTTGATAACTCCTTTAGGAACACCAGTAGAACCAGACGTCATTAATATTTTTGCAACAGTTGCTTGTGTGATATTCTTACGAGCTTCCATAAGCTCTTCATCACTTATACAAGGTAAGGTACCTACTTCAGGAACATCATCCAAGTGAGAATGAGAGGTTATACATGGAATGTCATGTTGTTCCTTGATTGCTAACACAGCTCTCTTAAAAAATAAGGTATCACTAAAGTAAATTGCCCCAGGTTCAATCGTCTGAATAATGCCATTCAATCGTTCAAACGTTTCTCCTACCTGAGCATAAGCAACAGAAACCGGCGTTACAGGAACTCCAAGGCTCATCGCCGCATAGGTTACAACTGCATGGTTAATGGAGTTAGGGGCAACAATAAGTAATGGCTTTTCCGAAGAAATATCTAATGTTCCTAAATGTAATGCAGCATTCCGTACTCGAACACTAAATTCTTTGTAAGAAAGCCCAATCCACCCAGCAGCGGTTCTTTCACGCATAAACACGACATTAGCTTTATGTTCAGCCCAATAATCTAAAGAATCTAAAAGCGTCTTTCCATCAAGCTCCAATGTCTCTGCATGACGTAGAATCACACCATCTTCAACAGTCTCACTTGTAACATTGTGTGAACCAAATGTTACCTCATTAGATGTCATTGAATTTTCCCCCATAACTAAGTACCTCCTATCAGTGTACGTTTATTTTTTACTAATATTTTTATTTTTTTAAGATATGTGTGGCACAAGACTCATCCTTTAATTGAATGAAATCGTGTTGCAATGCATCAACTACAGATTTCACTGTTTCAACTGATTTTGTTGCTCCAACACCATGCCCAGCACTCCAAATATTTTTCCAAGCTTTACTGGTATCTCTGATATTGGAAAAATCAATACTTGTAACGTTATTTTCTTTCCTATCAATATCAAACTGTGTTTGAATTAAGCTTTCTTTCAACCAATTGCCCTGAACGCCAGAAATCTTCTCAGAAGTAACAATATCAGACATCTGAGCACGCACCAGCATGTCACGATAATCATCGTTTACAAGAGACTCTGGACAACTAATAAACCGTGTGCCTATATACGCACAATCGGCACCAAGAGCCAATACAGCAAGAATCGTACGAGCACTCTGAATGGCACCACCTACAATGAGCGGTCCATCATAAAAACGACGCACCTCCTCAACAAAAGCAAACGGCGAGTATCGCCCTGTATGCCCACCAGCCCCAGAACAAACAAGAATCAAACCATCAACGCCTAAATCAATTGATTTACGTGCTTGCTCCACTGTAATCACATCAGCCAACACTTTGCCTCCATAGGCTTGAATGGGTTCCAAGACACGTTTGGGGCTACCTAAAGCAGTAATAACAAGTTTTGGCTGATATTGTTCAATAAGCTCTAACTCCTCATCAAAGCGATCATAACTTTCATGAACGATGAGGTTTACCCCCCACATATTTTGTCGCTGTATTTTCCTAAGTTCGTTATCAAGAGTTTCAAACCATTGTTTGAGAGTTTCCAAGGTTCGGGCGTTAGCTGCTGGCATACAGCCAAGAACCCCTGCTTTTGCAGAAGCCACTACGAGCTCTGGGCCTGATACTAAAAACATCGGTGCAACAATAACTGGTATCTTCATACGGGCACTGAGCTTTTGGAACCAAGCGTCATTACTCATGCTTATGCACTCTCTTTTTGTTTCAGCAAGTCTAAAGCAACATCAACCAGCATATCTTCCTGCCCACCTATCAACTTACGATGACCTGCAGCAACAAGAATTTCTCGCACATCTAAACCATATGTCCTTGCTGCACGTTCTGCATGTAGCAAGAAGCTTGAGTAGACTCCTGCATACCCCAATGTCAGAGTTTCCCTATCAACACGTACAGGACGTTGTTGCAGAGGGCGAACAATATTTTCAGCAGCATCCATTAATTGATACAAATCACAACCATGTTCCCAATTCGACTTATTAATTGCCGCAATGAATACTTCGAGAGGTGCGTTACCAGCCCCTGCTCCCATACCAGTAAGAGATGCATCAACACGCGTTACGCCATTTTCAACAGCAGCTATACTATTTGCAACACCCAAACTCAAATTGTGATGTGCATGAATGCCAAGCGTGGTATCCTCATTTAAAATATTACGCAATGCTGTTACACGAGCAGAAATGTCATGCATATTCATAGCACCTCCGCTATCGACCACATATACGGTCTCAGCACCATAGCTTTCCATTAGCTGTGCTTGCTCTGCTAATTTTTCCGGAGATACCATATGAGACATCATCAGAAAGCCAACGGTATCCATTCCCATAGCACGAGCTTCTTCAATATGCTGTCGGGATATATCCGCTTCAGTACAATGAGTAGCAATACGAACAGAACGCACACCTATATCATAGGCACGTTTGAGATCTTCAATCGTCCCGATACCTGGTAATAACAGTGTTGCTAGAACTGTTTTATCCAAAACCTCAGCAACAGCCTCCAACCACTCCCAGTCAGTATGTGCTCCAAAGCCGTAATTGAAGCTACTACCACTTAAACCGTCGCCATGTGCAACTTCGATTGAATCAACACCGGCATTTTCGAGTGCTTTTGCTATTTGACACACTTGTTCAATGCTGTATTGATGACGTATTGCATGCATGCCATCACGTAAAGTAACATCCTGGATATATAGTTTTTTCTTTGTATTCATTATATTCTCCTACAATTAATTATGCTTTGCTAAAGCAATCTTTTCTGCTGTACGCATCGCCGCAGAAGTCATAATATCAAGATTACCAGCATACGATGGCAAATAATGTGCGGCTCCTTCGACTTCTAAAAAGACACTAGTTTTCAAGCCTACCTTTTTACCAATCCCTGGAATATACAACGGATTTTTTTCTGTAAAGTGTTCAAATTGTACTTTTTGTTTAAGATTATAACCTGGAACATATCCTTGAACTTCTGCGACCATTTCATCAATACTAGCCACAATTTCTGCTTTAGCTCCTTCTTCAGAAAAAGTGAAAACGGTATCACGCATAATCATAGGTGGCTCGGCTGGATTCAAAATAATAATGGCTTTCCCCTTCTGTGCTCCCCCTATTTGCTCAATAGCTTTCGATGTTGTTTCAGTGAATTCATCAATATTTGCACGTGTGCCAGGTCCTGCAGACTTAGAAGAAATAGATGCAACTATTTCGGCATATAGTACGGGGGCCACTCTATGTACTGCATAAACAATTGGAATTGTTGCTTGCCCTCCACAAGTAACCATATTGACATTAGGCTCGTTAAGGTTTTTCTCTCCATTCACTACAGGAATAGTAAATGGGCCTATTGCTGCAGGCGTTAGATCTACAATAACTTTCCCCGCTTCCCTACAAATTTTGCTATGAGTCGCATGTGCTCCAGCTGAGGTTGCATCAAATACAATTTCAATATCTTTCCACTCAGGCATTTCCATAAGCCCTTTAATACCGTCAGATGTTATAGAAATCCCCATTCTTTTAGCACGAGCAAGTCCATCAGATGCTGGATCAACACCAACGAGAACTTTTACTTCAAGAATATCCGACATACGCATGATTTTAATCATCAAGTCAGAACCTATATTACCAGAACCGATAATAGCAACTGCTGTTTTTCTAGACATAATAACCTCTTAAATAAAGCTTACTGAAACACGATTTAATCCATCAATTTCTGCTGTAAATGTATCACCAACTTGGACAGGAACCATCGGTCCAAGTGCACCTGATAATACGACTTCACCAGCACGCAATGGTCGCCCATTATTAACCATGGTCTTCGCCAGCCATAACGTTGCCAACAAAGGATTGCCGAGACAGGCACTCCCAACACCACTAGATACTTTCTCCGAACCTTTGAAAAGTTTCATATTACACGCTTCTAAATCTAAATCACATAACGAAATAGGTTTGGTTCCCATGACAATTCCTCCATACGAGGCATTATCAGCGATAGTATCAAACAGCGAAATATCCCAATTAGTAATCCGACTATCTACAATTTCTAAAGCAGCAACAGCATAATCAATAGAATTCATAATATCTACAATGGTTAACATTGGAGAGGTTAAGTCCTCTTTTAACACAAATGCAATTTCAGCCTCGATTCGAGGTTGCAAGAAATTATCAATAGCAATACTCTCTCCAGAAGCATAGCAAGAGTCGGCGTACACAATACCATAATCAGGCTGGTCAACACCTAACTGCTTTTGCACTGCTTTTGACGTTAAACCAATTTTACAGCCAATAGCACGTCTCCCTTGTAACACCCAGCGTAAATGATTCTCTTGTTGAATACAATACGCCAAATCAACACTAGTATCCTCTACTTGAGTACGTAGAGGAGGCACAACACCAGCGTGGTAAGCATCAAACAATTGTGACGCAAGATTTAATTTATTTTTTTTCATAAGTAGTTAAACTCCTCTCAAATGTTATTTACTTGGTCGAGGAGGACGCTGAAACTTATGTCCCCACGATGAATTAACATGGTGTACTTTAACATGCCAAGTATCATCATCAACCTCAAGACCACCCCAACCAAATTCAACATCAAATCCTGAAGGCGTCATTGTATAGAAAGATAACATTTCATCATTAGAGTGGCGCCCAAGAGTGAACGAAAAATGCACCCCTTCTTTTTCTGCCGCAGTCATGGCACGACCAACATCATCAATAGAATCAACCTGAAGCATAATATGTGCAACTTTTGCAGGAATTTTAACTGGTGCCAAAGCCAGAGAGTGATGACGAGCATTGCAACGCATAAAGCAGATAGATAACGGCTTGCCTGGAACAACCTCTGTATTAATATAATCAGAGACCTTAAACCCTAGTACATTTTTATAAAAATGCTGTTGTTTTTCATGGTCTCGAGAAAGTAATACAACATGGCCTAACCCCTGCTCTCCTGTTACAAATTTGTAACCACGTGGACTTACAAATGGTTTATTAGTAACTTGTAACGCCCCATAAAATGCCTCACACACGGTTCCATCGGGATCTTTAAAAGTGATTAATTCACACACTTGGCGTTGCTCAACTAACTCTTTGCTGCCTTCTTGATACTCAATACCTTGGTCTGATAAACGTTGCTTTAATTGATCCAATTCTTCTTCATCAGAGACTTCCCACCCAACAAATGCCAAATCATCATGATCTGACTCTATCAATTTGATTCTCCATGCATACGCATCAAAGCGTAGTAATAAGTTGTTACTATTTTCATCTTTCAGTACAGACACTCCCAAAATATCCTGAGCATATTTACACCAAGCATCAACATCAGATACAAAAAAACCAAGATAACCCAATGCTTTAATTTCCGACATACTATTTTTCCTCTTTTTTTCTTAAATCTAGCATAAACATTTAATATTAGCCACGCATTAACTTACGTAAATCAATATTTGGATCTGCTAACTTTGTAGGATCCACAAAAACATCATTACGTATCATACGTAAAGCAGCACGTACAGCATTAGGAGCATTCACACTAACTGCACCAATAACTTTATTTTTGTTCACACAAAAATAAACAGGCCACTCAGAATCTATTTCATTACGTACAACAATTTCTCCAACCAAGGTAGAAACACACCCCGCCATTTCTATATGAATATCTCCTTGGTCAGACCAAAACCAATCAACTGGCTCTAAGGGTGCAGGCTTCCCTAAAATTGTCGCAGCTACACGCTCGCCTTGAAATTGTGCTGCCTGCCAATGTTGATGACGCACAATAATTCCGTCTTTTTGAGATACTGCCGCAACATCACCAGCGGCATATACCCCTGTAAATGTAGTGCATTGTTGTTCATTAACCGAAATACCACCTTGCTCTTCATTCAAAATCAAGCGTGCTGAGTCAGTCGTCAAAAATGATGTTTCGGGCACCATACCAACTCCAAGCACAACAACATCGACATTAAGTGTTGTACCATCGGCCATACCTATTGATACAGTGCCATCTGATTGTTCGACGATATTTTCTATAGAAACATTCGTCATTAACTGAGCTCCTGTATCACAATGATAATCTACTAATTGCTGACTTAATTGTTCAGGCAAAATATGAGAAAGCGGCAACGATGTAGTAAGCCAAAAAACTTGTTTGTCTAATTTGCGCAAAGAAGCCACTGTTTCAGCACCGATAAAACCTCCACCAACAACTGCAACTCTCTGATTATCCGCGATCTTATTACGCAGCATAACTGCATCTTGTAAGTGGCGCAGCACCAGAACCTGTGGCAAATCAGCTCCCTCAATTTGCAACCTTCGTGCCTCCCCACCTGTTGCAACCACCACATTATCTGCAGTCAACACTTCTCCTGACGCCAATCGAACAGTCCTATCTTGGGGAGATATCTCAACAACGGCTTGCCCAAAAAATATTTCGATGTTCAAATTATTAACATCTTCTTCCGTAAGCATACTAATATCATTTGCATTCAAACCATCGAGCAAAACTCCTTTTGATAATGGAGGGCGTTCGTAAGCTCCATTCTTATCTTTATCAATTAAGATAATTTTCCCTACGAAACCATACTCACGCAAAGCTCGGACACAAGAAATACCTGCAGCACTAGCTCCAACAACAATAACTGAATTTGCATCAGTCATCGCTGAACCTCAACATAAATATCTCCATCCTTAATGTGGATAATGTGCGTTTGGACGGCCTTAGTTGCAGGTGGATTCTCTGGATCACCCGTTTCTAAATCAAACATAGACATATGAAGCGGACACTCTACAGCGTCTCCCTCTACAAAACCATCACAAAATGATGCTTTAGCATGAGAACAAGTGTCATCAATCGCATACACTTTCCCGCTTTCTCCACGAATAACTGCAACTGGAGGTTCAACATCATTAACCTGAAATGCTTCTCCAATACCCAAATCTTTTTCTTTACAAACATATAACATATAGAGTCTCACTTACTTCTTATAAAAAATGATTTAAAACCAGATGATTAAAATCTTCAGGCCGTTCAGCCATCACCCAGTGACCACATTTTGCAAACACATGCAAATCAGCATTTGGCATAGATCGCCCTAACTTAAAGCCCATTTCAGTCGGCACAACCTTATCTTCACGACCGTGCAATACCAAAGTTTGATGCTCAATATTTGCCACCACATGCTCTGGCATACCTGATAAAGGAGTTTCTCCTTCTTCATTTGGTTGAATCAACAACTTTCTCAAGCCTTCCTGGGCTCCTGGAATTAAGCTTGCTTGATAACGTTCCTCAATTAGCTCATCAGTAATAGTATCTTGAGAGTATGGAAAATGAGACATTGTCTTACGCATATTTTCACGAGATGGAGTATAATCCCAACCAGAACGCAACCCTGGGGTCATATTAAACTTATCACATGGCGTTCCCATTAGACACAGCTTATTAAATCTCTCAGGAAAACGAGCAGCCGTTGCTAACAATAGAGAACCGCCAAACGAATTACCAATCACATGAGCCTTTTCAATTTCCAAGGCATCCATAAACGCCAAAAAGTGCTTTCCCCAGTGCTTAATATCATACGAAAAATCTGCCTTTCTCTCTGTATAACCAAATCCCGCTAAGTCTGGAGCAATAACCCTGAAGTGCTGAGACAAAACAGGAATCACCTTTCGCCAATTTGTATACGCAGAAACACCTGGCCCCGACCCATGAAGCAGAATAAGCGGATAGCCTTCTCCTTCTTCCAAATAATTTGTTTGCAACCCAAAAGCCTCAACAAATTTCCCTCGACCTAAGTCACCAACTTGATTCATTCTAAAACCTCATCTAAAAATAATACAAAAAACATAACTCCAAACTTATGCCAAGAAATAATAGCATATTTTGCCCATAAATTATTCAAAACAACCATCACTAAGACATTGCTTGCGGAATAGCCAAAACCAACCAAGGAACAGATACAATTAACAAAATACGCACCATATCTGCAATCCAAAATGGAGTTACCCCTTTAAAAATTGTTTTCGTACTAACATCAGGCAATTGTCCTCGTAAAACAAAGACGTTGAGACCTACAGGTGGCGTAAGCAGTGATATCTCGGTCGCAACAACAACAATAATACCAAACCAAACCAAATTCATCTCTGCCGTACCACCCTCAAAGAATGTCAGACCTGCTATTACAGGAGTAAAAATAGGAACTGTCAACGTCACCATTGACAAACTTTCAAACACGGCCCCGAGCAACAAGTAAATGCCAATAATTAACAACACCACTGCATATGGGGAGAAATCTGATGCGGTTACAATATTTAACAGTTCATTCGGCAACCCTGTTCGAACAATAAAACGTGAGAAGATTGTTGAACCAATCAAAATAACAAACAACGAAGTCGAGGTTAGCACCGACTTAATCACTGCCGAACGAAACCCTGCCCAAGTAAAACGCTTAAATAAAATAGACAAAATCAACGTACCCACAGCCCCAACTGCCGCCGCCTCATCTGCCGCATAAATTTTGAAGTATAACCCCCCAAAAATCAACAAGAACAATGCTAGCAACGGAATAACTTTGACACTTGCCAGCAACACATCTCTCGTTGAAAACTTTTCTCCCGCAGGACCAGCCTCTGGATCTATGATGACTGTTGCAGCAACAGCAACGATATATAGAACAATACCTAAAATACCAGGTATCACTCCAGCTAAAAACATTTTTGCAACTGACTGCTCGGTCATAAACGCATAAATAACAAGCAACACCGAAGGAGGAATAAGAATACCCAGAGTGCCTCCTGCCGCGATTGATGCAGTAGAAAGAGAATCTTTGTAGCCAAACTTACGCATAGACGGCATGGCCACCTCAGCCATCGTTGCAACCGTTGCTAACGATGAACCAGAAATAGCACTAAACCCCCCCGATGCGAGAATAGTGGACATTGCTAATCCGCCTCGAAAACGCCCAATAATAGTATAACCTGCCCGATATAAATCATGCGCCATCCCAGAACGTGCAATAAGCATTCCCATCAGAATAAACAATGGAATAATTGATAATTCGGTTTTTTGAATCGTATCCCAAATACTATGGGCTGCTGGCCCTAGAGAGGATTTGAATCTCCAATTATTGAGAGCAGCAAACCCTACCGCCCCTACTATCCCCATCGCAAAACCGATAGGAACTCGCAAAAACACCAATGCAATAACAATGATAAAACCAACAATTGCTGCTGTCATAAACTATGTACCCTTTAAAAATGTATTATTATAATGTTAGACGATGACGAATTTCTGCAATATCATCATCAAGATTTTTCACAAAAATTGAAACAATGTGTAACAGCGCCAAACATACCATGATGACACTCACTACAGCCAAGACAATTGAAAAAAACTGACAAAAATATCCTTGCTGTATTTTTAGCTCTTCAAACATTACTTCTCGCCCTGTACGAGAAATACGCTCTGCTTTATCCCACATCCAATACGACATGGTCGCACAACTAGTTGCAACAAAAATATCCACAAAGAAAAACTGGATCTTTTTCAACGACCCGACAAACAAACCATCAAGCAAATCAACATCCAAATGTTCGTGACGCATCGTAATAACAGGAAAACTCGTTGCAAATATCATAATTAACGCCACTCTAAATAACTCTTCTCGTTGCACGATAGAAGAAGAGAAAAAATATCTTGCAAAGACATCACCAAAACCCAAAATCATTAAAAACACCAACAATAAACTTGAAATTGTTAGCAGAGCACTATTAAGTTTTCTACGCCACTTAATAACAAAAGTATTTGCTTTCATAATTAACAACCCGCTTTATCCTTTAGTCTCAATATTCACCTAGTCATCAAAAATCGAGTCACAAAACATGCCCATTATACAAGAACCTATCTAGTGACTCATAAAAATTAACTACTACTTATAACTCTTCATTGTTTCCATTATGAAGTCATACGCCGCTTGACCATCAATCCCTTTTTCATTAACTTCATTAATAATCTTTTCTTTTACCTTTGTTGCAAGAACACCAAAATTGCTCACATCAGCTTGTGATAAAGGCATAACCTTGGCTTTCTCTTCATACACTTGCAGCCCTTTATTGTAAACCTCATCCCAAGCTTTACCACCATCAACAGAAAGCTTTTCACCAAAGTACTCATTAATAGCTTTTTTATCCTTGTCACTCACCCCTTCTAACGCATCTTCGTTCATAAAAATCGAGAATGAACCACGATAGAAGCCGCCAGGAACACTGTAGGCAAATGGCGCAACTTCATACAACCGGAATGCTAATGCCGCTGTCCCCATTGGCAAAATGGTACCATCAGCCATACCACCCGAAATATATTCGTATGTTTTGGGGGCAGGAACAACAACAGGAGACACATCTAATATTTTTGCCACGTCGTTAGTAATCCCACCTCCCAAACGCATCTTTCTACCTTTCAAATCATTTAGAGATTTAATCTCCTCTTTCATCATTAAATGGCTAGGTGCATGCAACATAAACCCAATAAGCTTCACTCCTTCAAACTCTTTAGCAGGAGTAAAAAACTTTTGGTGTGCTTTCCAATGTGCATAAGAAGCAACCTCAGAATTACCTGGATAACCTGGAAGCTCAATCATTTTGGTAGTAGTGAAACGACCAGGAAAATAGCCATTGTATGTCCAAGAAATATCCGCACCACCATACTCTACAAGCTCCAACAAACCTTTAGGTGGGGCTAAATTATACTCTACAGATAACGAAACGCGACCATCTGTGCGAGCCTCAAGCTCTTTTTTTACTTTTGGCCACAATGCGGCATTAACGCTATGTGTCGGCGGCAACCAACTCGCCACTGTTAGAACCTTATCTGCTGCCACGGCCATGTTTGCCAGCCCAGTCATAAGTGCTGCTGAAACCAACAAATTAACAATCTTCATATTCATACCCTCTAGTAATACATTTCAAATAAAAATAACTTATAGATAATATATCAAAACATTAAGAATAAGTAAACTATTTTTTACCATACAATCAAACGGTTTAATTTTTATCCTAAAGCTGACAAAATTTTGGGTTTTAGTGCTTAAGAAAATACATATAATAAGCAGATATAATAAGCAGATAGAGCAATTGTTCATTTAAATAAAAGTGGATTCAAGTCTCATGCTTACAGACCTTACAGTTACTCTTCTGTTAGCGATCGCTCCTACGATATACACAATTGGCAATTAAAAAACACAACTATAATACTATTGTTGCTTGGTGTAATGACAAACTCATTGCTCCTTTTCTTTGCAATCATAGCGTTAACAGAGATGCTTTTCACTCTTGAACAAAGAAAGTGCTACTCCCTGAACTCCCAAAAAATACTGTACTTGTTATGGATAATGCAACATTCCATATAAGAGAACCGATATAATAGAAACATATAGAAAAAGCAAAATACAAGATTTTATGGTTACCCCCATACAGTCCAGACTTAAATCCAATTGAGGAAGTATGGACTCGGATAAAAGCAGCAAGAAAGCGTTGGAGAATCGATGATATCAATAAATTGTTTTTTATCTCTGTTGGATTGTAAATGGGCAAACGCACCAATAATTAAGTTATCTGACTATATACTTTATGAACAACAAAACTACTGCCTACCTAGATTAAAGCGGTTTCAAATCAAAATCTCTATAGCTCTCATGGATACTCTTCTATTAAAGAAATTTGTTATAGATTGAAAAGCTATACACATTTAACAAGCAATCCATAAAACACCATACTTACAAACAGTATCACAGCATAAAAAACTAGCACTATTTTCAATAAAAACAATAAAAAAGACATAAGCCATAATGCAATATAAAAAAGTCAAAAAAAATACTTTTCATTTAAAAAATATCGGCTATAATATGCCACCTAAACGCGGGAATAGCTCAGTGGTAGAGCACAACCTTGCCAAGGTTGGGGTCGCGAGTTCGAATCTCGTTTCCC